>Ga0326726_10002749_pt1 | contig 16113 bp, 16 predicted proteins | sample MHFenrmetagenome_2_FD_207603 | JGI IMG/M metagenome (GOLD analysis project Ga0326726, IMG submission 207603) | Lab enriched peat soil microbial communities from Michigan Hollow, Ithaca, NY, United States - MHF15MN | ecosystem: Environmental > Terrestrial > Soil > Wetlands > Peat | place: USA... | reverse complement strand
CCGGCGGCTCCGACGGCCCGGCCGTCGTCCGGCAGCCGCATCAGCCCCACTTCCAGCATCGCGAGTACAACACGCTGTTCGGCGGCATCGAACGCTGGTTCGCGCCGATCGCGCCCGACGTCGGCGAAGGTCCGACGATGACGACGGTGGTGCGGTACTGCGCGCGGGTGTTCGGCGCGCTCGCGCCGGCCGTCGCGCAATGGCGCGTCGAGGCGCATCAGTTCCGGATCGCGGCGTCCGCGGCCGCGCCGGGCCAGCCGACACCCGAGGGCGTGCATCGTGACGGCGTCGATTTCGTTCTCGTCCTGCTCGTCAACCGCCAGAACATCGTCAGCGGTATTACGACGGTGTACGACCTCACAGGCGCGGCGCTCGGCACGTTCACGCTGACCGAACCGCTCGACGCGACGCTCGTCGACGACAACCGCGTGGCGCACGGCGTGACGCCCGTCGCGCCGCTCGATCCGACGCGTCCCGGGGCGCGCGACGTCCTGGTCGTGACGTTCCGCGCCGAAGAAAAGGAACGCAGAGACCGCTGATTGCTACAGACTCCTGCGCGAGGTTCAGCCCGCGTAGATGAGCGTGTAGCCTTTTTCCTGCGCGCGCGCCACGGCGAGGACGCCCGCCGGTACGAAGCGGCTGTCAGGCACGATGTTGGCCTGGAAGTCCTTGTAGATCGCGTCCATCGCGCTGCCGGTCATCCCGGCGAGCCCCTGCGCCGTGAAGCGTGTCGCCTGATCGCAGATCGCGATGTACGTCCCCTTCTTGCGCACCGCTTCGATCGTCGTGCCGAGGTTCGGCAGCGTCAGCCCATAACCGGACGCCTGGTACAGATTCGTTGTCGGCGGTTCCTTGGTCTTGGGATCCTTGAACTCCAGCATGGCGCCCAGCGCCTTGCCGTACTTCGCCCACGCGGCGTCGGTGAACGCGAACGGCGTGGCGTAGTGACGCATGACGATCACGATCGCCAGATCCTTTTCGGTCAGGCTGTACGCCGTCTTGTGCGACGTGTACAGGTTGTTCGCGAAGAGGACCGCTTCGCCGGCGCCGTGCGGCGTCACCGCGTCGATGACGATGCGGTGCTGGCCCGCGAATTGATCCATCCAGTCGTCCTCGGCGTGGCGCGCCGCGCGGAACGGCCCCGCCGCGGCGGGTCTCGTCTGGGCCTCGGCGGACGCCGCGGACCCGATCCCGAACGCGGCGACGGCCGCGCCCATGCGTGAAATAAACGACCGACGTGCTGACAACGGTACGGCCATCGTCTCCCTCCAACCTTGGTTTACTTCTGGCGCTTGACCGTGAACTCCTGCGCCTGCCCCTGGCCGCCCTCGATGCTGCGCGAGAACGCAATCTCGTCACCCTTGAGCGTGCCGGACCAGCTCATCTTGATTTCGCCGCCGCGCCCCATCTGCGTGCTCTTGAATTTCAGCGTGCTGCCCGAGACCGTGCCCTCCTGAATCTGCACTTCGCCGCCGCGGCCTCCGGTAATCGATCCCGTTAGCTTGCCGCCGTCGGCCTTCAGCGTGAGCGTGATTTGCTGCGGTCCCCTGCCGCCCTGGACTTCGCCGGCCCATTTGCCGTCGACCCCCTGGGCGATCACGAACGCCGCCGCCGCGCAGATGCATGCCACGACGAGACCCGCTTTGACCTTCATGACTGCTCCTTCCGGTTGACGTGAACGACCTGTGACATCCCGCAATCAGGATTGTGCATCGAAGAACGCGTCGACGCTCGGCGGCGACGCCGGCGCCCCGGATCGCGTCAAGCGCGCGCCCGGCGCCGGTGGACGCATGAGCGCGAAGAAATCGATCGCGGCCTGCACGTTGCGCCGGATGACGTCCTGGTCCGGCTCGAGCGACCAGTTCCCGCGATCCTGGAGGTTGCCGATGATGATGCCGTCGCTCCGCGCGTTCATGCTCGCGTTGCCGCCGTCGGGCGCGCGGCCGTTCGCGCGGTAGTTCACTTCCGGCTGCGCGACGAGCGCGGTCAGCTGACCCTTGATCGGCACGAGTTCCTTGTCGTCGAACAGCGTGAACGAACCCAGGCCCGTGCTGTTGACGATGACCGGCTCGGTCAGCGTCATCAGATCGCGCGGCGTGTCGAACTTGCGGATGACGATCTTGCCGCCGAACATGAGGAAGTCGCGGACGAGCGCATCCATATATATGTTGGGCTCGATCGCCAGCGCCGGCGTGCGGATCGCGTACTGCGTCGGGAACGGATGCTCGCCCGGGCCGAGCACTTCGCGATTGCGGTTGGGCCGTAACTCGGGCGGCAGCAGATCGGCGTCGGTCGCGCCGCCGACTTCCGCGCCGCCGCCGCGGCCTCCGCCTCCACCGGCCCCGCCGCGTCCACCGCCTCCGCCCGCACCAGGCGCGCCGCCGCGCCCTTGCTGATTCGGATTGTCGGTGGCGTTGTAGCTGTCCATCCAGTACACGCCGTAGTTCTGGCCGACCATCAGCTGCAGCTGCCGGTACGAGAGCTCGGCCGCCCGGAGAAACTGTGCGTCCCAGGCCGGCGTGCGCCGGTCATTGCTCACAAGCGCCGTCGTCGGCGTGAAGCCGGCGAGCGACATGTTCGACGTCGTGTCCGGCGGCACGGTCGCGGCGTAGATCGTGACGTCGAAGCCGCGGCGCTGCAGCTGCCGCGCCGCGCACAGACCGGGCGATCCGCAGCCGATCACGGCGACGCGGCGCTCGCCGCTCGCCTGCGCGAACTCGGACACCATCACGCCGGCGCCCCAGGCCAGCGACATGCCCGTGCCGGCGTAACCATAGTTGTGGATGAGCGTCTTCGCGTCGAGCTTCTCGGCGCGGAGAACGAAGCCCGAGTCGCGATGCGGTCGGAGGCCGACGGTCGTGCGGATGATGCGATCGAAGGACGCGCGAACGGGCGCGAGCTGAACATTTCTTACGGGCGGCCGTCGCGGCGTCGCGAGCGTGCCGCGTGAAGAGCCCCCTGACGTCGCTGTTGCGCACCCGCCGATCGCGTAGCCGGCGGCTGCGAGCGTGCCGCTGGTGATGAAGGTCCGTCGGTTCATGCCGACGAATCTTCTCACCTTCACGGGCTGCTGTCACGATCGCGCGCAACGTGACCATACAGTCGCTTCGACTGGTACCGCCCTTGCCACGCTTCTCCCCCGGAGGGCGCGACCCACCCGTTTGCGGGCAGACTTCACTCTGCGGGGAGTGTGAACGTTACACGGAGGCGCGCAAATTGTTCATGCCAAAAACGGTGATCCAATCGATCGCGATTGTCACGCTCGCGTTTGGCATTGCGTGCGGTCATGATGGCCCGTCCTCTCCATCAGCGCCGTCATCCGCCACGCTCACGGCGAGAGCCGCCGAGGGCGGCAGATCTCCTGCGGCGCCGTCATCCGCAAGCGCCGATCACGCGGCGTCGAACCAGGAATTCGGACAGTTGGAAGGTCTGATCACCAGCGTGGACGCCACGGCGAAGACGATCGTCGTGGACGGCATGACGGTCGGCGTGCCTGCCAGTGCCACGATCCGGCACGGCGGCACGATGTTGACGTTCGCGGACCTCAAAGTCGGCGAGCGGGTCCACGTCAAGGCGTCCCGGAGCGGCGGAACAACGATCGCATCAGAAGTCAACGTCCAGAACGAGAACGTGCCGGGCGACTCGGTCGCCGGCGTGGTTTCGGGGCTCGCCGGGGCGTGCCCAACCGTGACCTTCACGGTCAACACTACGAAGATCTCCACGACCGCCGCGACCCTCTTCACGGACGGAACGTGCGCCGAGTTCGCCAACGGCGTCACGGTACACGTCAAGGGCGCGAAGCAGGCGGACGGCTCGATCGTTGCCGATCGCGTGTTCTTCGAGGACAACGACAAAGAACACGTCCGGGCCCACGGTACGGTCAGCGGGTTGCAGGGGACGTGCCCAGGGCTGACGTTCATGGCCGGTACGACCAAGGTCACGACGGACGCGTTCACGAAATTCAGCGGCGCGACGTGCGCGCAGCTCGCCAACGGCAACAGCGTCCACGTCGAAGGCACGCAGCAGGCGGACGGCACGCTGACCGCCGCGCGCGTGCGGCTCGACACGCCCGAGCCGGGCGAAGACCACGAACGCGATCACATGGAAGGCACGATTTCAGGCCTCGCGGGCACGTGCCCGGCGCTGACGTTCTCCGTCGGCACGTTGAAGGTCTCGACGAGCGCGTCGACGACCTTCCGGGGTGGAACTTGTGGCCAGCTCGCCAACGGCGTCAGGGTTGAGGTCACGGGCATGTCCCAGGCGGACGGCTCTGTCGGCGCCACGCGCGTGACCCTCGACAACGACGACTCACGGTAGCTGGGCACGAGGGGCCGCGCGACGGAGATCGGGACCGGCGCGCGGCTCTTTTTCGTCTCTCTGCACCATCACCACAACAAAGGAGGACCCGTGAGACTGCGCTGGATGTCAGTGGCGGCTCTGATGATGACCCTGTGGGCTTCGCGCGCGAACGCGCAGGCCGTCGGCGTGCGCGCCGGCGTCAGCGGCGATCCGAATCAGTTCTACCTGGGCATTCACGTGGTAACCGACGAGCTGGCCGACCATCTTCGGTTCCGGCCGAATCTCGAGATCGGGTTCGGCGACAACGTCACACTGGCCGCGCTGAACTTCGAGTTCGCGTACGAGGTGCAGCAGAAGAAACGGTCCGACTGGAATCTGTATCTCGGCGCCGGCCCCGCGCTCAACATCTATCGGTCCAGTGGAAATTCGCAGTCGGAAGGCGGCTTCAACATCCTCATCGGGCTCGCGCACAAAGACGGCCTGTTCACGGAGCTGAAAGTCGGCGCGATCAACAGCCCGAGCGTCAAGTTCGGAGTCGGCTACACATTCCCGCGCTGAGCGAAAGGAGCTTCCGATGACACGCCTGACATCGGTGGTGGCGTTGGCGGTTCTGGCGGCGGGCGGCTCACTCGCGTTGATCGCCGAGCGGCGGCACGACGCCGCAGCGGCGGCGCCGGACACGACGGCATCGGTGCCGCCACGTTCCCCGCGCGTAGCGGGCGCGTTCCAGGATGTCACGATTCGGGAGGGCACCGTGCTGCCGCTCGTCCTGGACTCGGGCGTCAGCACCGCGACGAGCCGGATCGACGATCCCGTGCGCGCGCACCTCGCCAGCGCGATCGTGGTCAACGGCGTCACCGCGATCCCGCAAGGGAGCCAGGTGATCGGCACCGTGACGGCGACGGCGCAGTCGGAGAAGGTCAAAGGCCGGGCGCACATCGCGATCCGGTTCGAGAACGTCCGGCCGGCAGGCCTGCCTGACCAGTACATCATCCGCACAGCGGCGATCGTGCGCACCGCACGCGGCACGATGAAGAAGGACCTGATGACGGTCGCGCTGCCAGCCGCGGGCGGCGCGCTGCTCGGCGGCGCGCTCGGCGGCGGCAAGGGGGCGCTCATCGGCACCGCTGTCGGCGGCGGCGCGGGAGCCGCCTACACCTTGGATAAGAAAGGGCCCGACGTCGGCATTGCCGCGGGCCGGCCGCTCTCGCCGAAACTTCTATCCGCGATCACGGTGCGCGTTCCCGTTCCATAGCCCGGAGGCCACGTCATGCGCCTCAGTCTCAGGCTGATCTTGCTCCTGGCGACGGGCGTCACGCTGCTGACGCTCGCCGTCACGTGGGCCGACGTCCGCACCGAACGGCTCGCCCTCAGTGAACACCTCCAGCAGCAGGCGCAGACCGCCGCCGACCGCCTGCAGCAGGCGGTCGAGCCGCTGCTCCGGCGCGGCGCGGCGAGCCAGCTGGCCGAGGCGCTGGAGCGTTTCGGATCGCGGGAGCATCTGGCCGGCGCGGCGCTGCGCGACGGCAAACCCGCGCCGTTCGCCGCCACGCCGATGGTGGCGCAGGCGCTCACCGAACGCCCCGACGCCATCCCGCCGTGCGGCGAGTCCGGGCCGGGCTGCGGCGCGTTCGTCACGCTGAACGACATGGCGCTGTTCGCGTACTCGGCGCCGTTCCACCTCGAGCGGACGCGGGGCGTCCTCACGCTGTTCTACGACGTGAGCGATTTCGCGACACGGAGCGCGCACGTGTGGCACAGCGCGCTGCTGCAGGTCGTGCCGCAGGTCCTGTTGATCGCGCTCATCACCGTCGGCGTCGTCCATGCGTCGGTCCTGGGACCGATACGGAAGACCGCGCACTGGATGAAGGATCTGCGGTTCGGGCGCGCCACGGCGCTTTCCGATCCCGCCGACGTCGGGCTGCTCGATTCGATCTCCACCGAAGCCGCCGGTCTCGCGCAGAGTCTCGCGTCGGCGCGGGCGACCGCCGAAGAAGAGGCGCGGCTGCGCGAGGCGAACGACTCGCTGTGGACGCCCGAGCGGCTGCGCGTCGGCGTCCACAACCGGCTCGACGGCAGCCGCTTGTTCCTCGTCTCCAACCGCGAGCCGTACGAGCACGTGCATCGCGGCCGGGCGATCGAGGTCCAGGTGCCGGCCAGCGGTCTCGTCACCGCCCTCGAGCCGATCCTGCGCGCGTGCGACGGCACGTGGATCGCGCACGGCTCTGGCGACGCCGACCGCGACGTCGTCGACGAGCGCAGCCGTCTCCGCGTCCCGCCCGATCAGCCGCGCTACTCGCTGCGCCGGGTCTGGCTGACCCGGGAAGAAGAGGAAGGCTATTACTCAGGTTTCGCCAACGAAGGGCTCTGGCCGCTCTGCCACATCGCGTACACCCGGCCCATGTTCCGCACCAGCGACTGGGAACATTACCGGCGCGTCAACGAGCACTTCGCCACGGCGGTGATCGAGGAAATGAAGGACGACGCCGCGCCGCTGCTCCTGATTCAGGACTACCACTTCGCGCTGCTGCCCGCGCTCGTGAAGCGCCAGCGGCCCGACGCGCGCATCGGCATCTTCTGGCACATCCCGTGGCCGAACCCGGAAGCGTTCGGGATCTGCCCGTGGCGCAAGGAACTGCTCGACGGCATGCTCGGGGCGGACATCGTCGGCTTTCACATCCAGGCGCACTGCCGGAATTTCCTCGAGACGGTGGATCGCTTTCTCGAGTGCCGCGTGGAGTGGGAGCGTCACGCCGTGTTCCGCGGGGACCACTCGACGCTCGTCCGCCCGCATCCCATCAGTGTGGCGCTGCCCGAGTTCATGAACGAGCCGGACGCCGCCGCGGCGCCCGACTGGGATCGCGCCGCGATCCGCCGCGAGCTCGGCGTGGAAGGCCTCTCCGTGGGCGTCGGCGTCGACCGGATCGATTACACGAAGGGCATCATCGAGCGCTTCCGGGGCATCGAGCAGTTTCTCGAGCGGAATCCCGCGTACATGGAGCGCTTCGTGTTCGTGCAGGCGGGCGCGCCCAGCCGGATTCACATCGCGCGCTATCAAGAATTGCTGATCGAGGTCGAGGTCGAAGCCGAGCGGATCAACCGGCGTTTCCAGACGGGCACGTGGCGGCCCATCCAGCTCTTCCGCCGGCACCACAATCACGAGGAGATCGCGCGGCTGTACCGGATCGCCGATTTCTGTCTGGTGACGTCGCTGCACGACGGCATGAACCTCGTGGCGAAAGAGTACGTGGCGTGCCGCGACGACGGGGACGGCGTGCTCGTGCTCAGCCAGTTCACCGGCGCGGCGTGCGAGATGCACGACGCCCTGCTCGTCAATCCGTACGACATCGATCAGGTCGCGTCGGCGATCAAGACCGCGCTCGAGATGCCGGGCCAGGAGCGGCGCGAGCGCATGCGCCGGATGCGGCGCGGCGTGCGTGAGCACAACGTCTACAAATGGGCGGCGGATCTGATCTCAGAGCTCGCCGACGTCCGCGCCCCGGCCGCGCGCGCGCAGGCGCCATTGGAGGCGGAATGGTGGTGACACGGGCCCATCGGCCGTTCCAGTTCGTCACGGCCTCGTACATCACGCGCATCGAGCGACAGCAGGCGCTGACCGTGGGCGAGCTGCGCGACGGCCTCGAGAGCTGTAGCGACGAATCGATCTTCCACCACACGTTCCAGAGCCTGGGCCAGTACCACTTCCTGACGGAAGGCTTCTCGAACGACTTCGCGCAGTGGGCATTGGCCGGACTGAACCGTCCGCGGCTCGCCGAGCAGCTTGCTGGCCTCGACGTCCGGAGCTACTGCGCGCTCTCCGATCTGCGGATCGACCTGCTTCGCGTCGTCGACGACTTCTGCCGGACGTATCCGGACGACGCGTTGCGGTCGGCATTCGAGCCGTTTCATTTCTGCGCGAGCGTCGAGGTGACGGTGCCGCTCGGGTGGGAGGCGTGGACGCTCGAAGAATTCCGCGCGCTGCTGGAGCGATGCGGGCACGCATCGTTTCAATTTCATTTTCTGGTCTCGCGGCTCCGTCTCCGCCTCGAGACCAATGACTTCTCCCGGTGGTTCGTGGAGGAGCTGGGGCTCGAGGCGCTGGCGCAGCGCGGGAACCGGATCGACATCGTGACCAACACGCTCGACAGCGCGAAGGCGACTCTGACCCGCCTCATCGATCGGGAGCTGGCGGCATGACCGACACTCTGACAGCGACGCGCGCGATGACGCTGGACGACTACGTCCCGCTGCTCGGCGCGCAGGAAGTCGACGACCTCCGGGCGATCGCCAGGCCGCTCGCGGGCCGCACGGTCCAGATGGTCAACTCGACGGCGGTCGGCGGCGGCGTGGCCGAGATCCTCAACCGCCTGATTCCGCTCATCCAGGAGCTCGGGCTCGCGCCGCGCTGGGACGTGATGACGGGCGGCAATGACTTCTTCGAGGTGACCAAGGCGTTCCACAACGCGCTGCACGGCGGGCCCTACGAGGCGCGGCCGCAGGATTTCGAGACGTTTCTCACGTACTCGGAACAGAACCGCGGGCGCCTCGCGTTCGACGCCGAGTTCACCGTCATCCACGATCCGCAGCCGGCGGCGCTCATCGAGGCGCGGGCCGGCACGTCGGGTCACTGGATCTGGCGCTGCCATATCGATCTGTCGAGGCCGAACCGCGACGTGTGGGAATTCCTCCGGCCGTTCGTCTGCCGGTACGACGCGGCGCTGTTCTCCGCACCGGAATTTGCGAGGCAGCTGCCTATTCCGCAGTACCTCGTCTACCCGTGCATCGATCCGCTCTCGGACAAGAACCGCGATCTCGAGCCGGAGACCGTCGCGGCGATCGTCGATCGCTTCGGCATCGACCGCGCGCGGCCGATCGTAACGCAGATCTCGCGCTTCGACCGCCTCAAGGATCCCATCGGCGTGCTGCGCGCGTATCAAATCGTCAAGCGCTACACCGATCTGCAGCTCGTGCTGGCGGGCGGCGGCGCCAGCGACGATCCCGAGGGCGAGAGCGTGCTCGCCGAAGTGCGGGACGCGGCGGCGGGCGATCCCGACGTCCACATCCTCAGCCTGCCGCCGTGGAGCGCGATCGAGATCAACGCGCTGCAGCGCGCGTCGACGATCGTCGTGCAGAAGAGCCTGCGCGAAGGTTTCGGGCTGACGGTCACCGAGGCGCTGTGGAAGAAGCAGCCGGTCGTCGCGTCAGCCGTCGGCGGGATTCCGGCGCAGGTGATTCACAAGCACACCGGCCTCCTCGCGCACTCGGTCGAGGGCACGGCGTACCAAATCCGCTTCCTGCTCTCGCACCCGGAGCTCGCGCGAAAGCTGGGCGAGCAGGGGCACGAGCACGTGCGCGAGCATTTCCTGATCACGAGCAACGTCCGGCGCTATCTGACGTTGTTCCTGGGGATGTCCTGACGTGGACGGCTGGACACCTGGGGCCGATTCAGCGCGGGGAAGGAACCATTTTTCGGTGCGCGCGGGCCGTTAGAAGTTGGGCTTGACGTTGTTCTCGGCGCAGAGCATCCGCGCTTCGAACGTCGTGATCGCGATGTCACTGCTCAACTTGAGGAAGCGCGACGCGCCCAGGCTCTGCTTGCGGATCATCGGGCTCGATCCCCGCACGAGCGCCTCCTGCGGAATGCGGTAGAGATCGCCGGCGCCGATTTCCACGTAGGCGCCGGGGTCGTTGATGTCGTCCCACGTCAGCTCGGGAAGGACTGTGCGGTGCTGCGGTTTCGTCGACACGGCAGACTGTTCGTGAGCCATCGTACCCTCCTGTTTGATCGCGTTCCTTCCCCGCGTGAAACAGCGGCGTGCGTTGGATTGCGGCGGACCATCGAAGCCGATGCAAGAACGGATCACAGCAGCGTGCGGCGATTTACACAAGAGACGGGGGCCGGCGCGAGCGCGGTACGCCACAGGGACAAGATCTACACGGTCGACCCGAACTACTTACACAGTTGCGCGATCGACGTTTTCGCAACGCCACGTCTCCGAGACGAACGCGCGACGTGGCGGCATGGCAAGCATTCTGCTTCGGGGAATGCACCAAAGGAGATCAGGCGATGAACTCTGTCGAAGAACGGCGACAGCCCGCGGCAATCTCGCAACACACATCGGACGACGCGGAGCTCGCCCGCATCCTCATCGTCAACGACGATCCCGCCGTCCTGTGGTCCGCCGATCAGGCGCTGCGGCGCGCAGGCTACCGCACGACGACCGCATTCGACGGCCACGGCGCGCTCAACGCCGACCGGCGCAACGGTCCGTTCGACCTTCTTATTACCGACCTGTACATGCCGCTCATGAACGGCGTCGAGATCGCGCGGCGTCTGCGCCGCCGGACGCCCCGTCTCAAGGCGTTGTACTTGATGGTGTCGGGCGATCAGCTCTTCCCGAGTGTGGCCGCGTCCCAGCGCGATGAGCGGTTCATCCACAAGGCCGGCGACATCCGCGATCTGCTCGTGGCCGTCGACACCTTGCTGCATTCCGAGCCTCCCCCATCGGGAGGAGTGTCATGAGGCCGTTCGTTGTCACTGTTCTGTCCACGTTGCTGCTCGGCGGCGCCGCCCGCAGCGACGCCCACTGGCACGACGATGAGAAGCATCTCAAGCAGCACGCCCTGCACGACGACGATCGCGATCACGACGTCGATCATCGTGCCGACGGCTGCTACTTCAGGCCGGCTGACGCCCGGCTGATCGGCGAGTACTACGCGCCGCGCTATCGCTCGCTGCCGCCCGGCCTGCAGAAAGTGCTGGCGCGGCGCGGCCACCTGCCGCCGGGATGGGAACGGCGGATGGAGCCCGTACCGGTCGTGCTCGAACGGCAGCTCATGCCGCTGCCGCCCGAGTACCGGCGCGGCGTCATCGACGGACACGTCGTCGTCTACAACCCGCGCGCCGAAGTCGTCATCGACGTCGTCGGTCTGTTCGGATTGCGGTGATTTCCACCCGCCGACTGGAGGACACAATGCTGAATCATGTTCGCGTCCGATTCTGGTTCGCGCTCGTCGCGTTGAGCGTGACGCTCGTCGCGGCATCGGCCACGGACGCCCGCGCGCAGGGATTCATCAGTCCGCTGATCGGCTATGACTTCGGCGGTGACGCCAGTTGTCCGCAGATCTCGAACTGCCAGGACAAGCGGATGAACTACGGCGTGGCGCTCGGCAAGATGGGGCCGATCTTCGGCTTCGAGGAGGAGTTCGCGTACGCGAAGGACTTCTTCGGCACCGCACCCACGCTGAACTCGAGCGTCTTCACCGCAATGAGTAACGTCATGGTGGTGCCGCGCGTGGGTCCGGTGCGGCCGTACCTGCTCGGCGGCCTGGGCCTCATCAAGAGCCACGCTGAGTTCACGCCGGTGAGCCTGCTCACCTCCGACAACAACAGTTTCGGGTGGGACATAGGCGGTGGCGTGATCGCGCTGGCCAGCCCGAACGTGGGCGTGCGCGGCGACATCCGGTACTTCCACGCGTTCCAGGATGCGACGATCATCGGCTTCGTCGTCCAGAACTCGAAGCTCGACTTCGGCAGGGCGAGCGTCGCGCTGGTTATCGCGTTCTAGTCGCGCGCGGCGCCTGGCCTCGCGGGGACCTGGAATCGGCACGCCGGCAGTCCGTAGCGGAGAGTGCTCGGACTGGCCGGCGTTGACTCTTCGCCGCGGCGCATCCGCGTCGGCGGCCTTGACTCTGCTCGGCGCGAGCCGTACGCTGAAAGTGCCCCCCCTTCGGCGCGCCGGCGCGCCCGCCAAAGCACATTCGTTCGCACGCGATCACGATTGGCCTCGTTGCCGCGGTTTATTTCGCGGCCGCGAAGTTCGGCCTCGGCATGGCGTTCACGGCCGAGCAGGTGACGCTCGTCTGGCCCCCCAGCGGCCTGGCGCTCGCCGCCCTGCTGGCGCTCGGCGTGCCCGTCTGGCCGGGCATCCTGATCGGCGCGTTCCTCGCCAACGTCACGTCGCACGAACCGGTGATCGTGGCTCTCGCCATCGCCGGAGGGAACACGGCCGAAGCGGTCGCGGCGGTCTGGCTGATGCGCCGCTACGTCCAGATCGGCGATGCGATCGAGACCGTGCGGCACGCGCTCGCCCTCGTGGTGGCCGGCGCGTTCGTCAGCACGACGATCGGCGCCACCATCGGGATGACGAGCCTGTGCGTGGGCGGCGTGCAGCCATGGGCCGCCTTTGGCGGGCTGTGGTGGACCTGGTGGCTCGGAGACGCCACGGGCGATCTGCTGATCGCGCCCGTGTTCCTGACGTGGCGCGCGTGGAAGACGCTCCGGCGCGACGCGCGCGGCCTGGAGGCGGCGCTGCTCGGCGTCAGCCTCATCGTCACGAGCGTCGGCGTATTCGATCGGCACCTGACAGCGGGCGCCGCCGCGCAGTACGGTCTCGAGTACACCGTGTTTCCCTGCCTCATCTGGGCGGCCATCCGCTTCGGCGCCGCCGGCGCGGCGCTCGCCAACCTGCTGACCGCCGCCTTCGCGGTCTGGGGCACGGTGCACGGCGCCGGGCCGTACGCCCTCGGTGACGTCGCCGATCATCTCAGGCTGCTCCAGATCTTCATGAGCGTTGCGGCGGCCACCGGCCTTCTGCTGGGATCCGCCATCTCGGAACAGGCCGCGGCCGCCCGCAGGCGCGACGCCGAGAACGCCGTCACGCACGTCCTCGCCTACGCCGAGAGCGAGCAGCACGCGACCAGCCGGATCCTCGACGTGATCAACAAGGATCTCGACTGGGACGTCGGCCTGCTGTGGTACGTGGATCCCGAGATCAAGCTCATGCGCAACGCGGACATCCGGAGGCGCTTCGGCCTGACGTTCCCGGAGTTCGAGCGCATCAGCCGGACGTACACGTTCACCTCGGGCGAGGTGCTGCCGGGCAGTGTCTGGTCGCGCAACGAGCCGCAGTGGATCGACGACGTGCTGAAGGTCGATCGCTTCCCGCGCCTGCGCGCCGCCGCCATGGAAGGCCTGCACTCCGCGTTCGCATTTCCCATCACCGTTGGCGGCGACGTGCTGGGCGTGTTCGAATTCTTCTCGCGGTCGGTGCGCAGACCGGACGCGGATCTGCTGCGGATGCTCTCCAGCGTCGGCGCGGAGGTCGGCCAGTTTCTCGCGCGCAAGCGCGTCGAACAGGAGATCCGCTACAGCGAGGCGCGCAAGGCGGGCATGATGGAGGCGGCGCTCGACTGCATCATTACGACGGATCACGACGGGCGGATCGTCGAGTTCAATCCGGCCGCCGAGCGCACGTTCGGCTACCGGCGCCGCGAAGTACAGGGACGGGAAATGGCGGAACTCATCATTCCCGAAGGGCAACGCGCGGAGTATCGCCTGGGGCTCGCGCGGTATCTCAAGACCGGCGTCGAGGGCGTGATCGGCCGGCGTCTGGAGATGACGGCGGTTCGCGCCAGCGGCGCGGAGTTTCCGGTCGAGATGTCGATCACCGAGGTGCCGTGGGGCGGGCGTCCGATGTTCACCGGGTTCCTGCGCGACATCACCGAGCAGAAGCACATGCTGCAGCAGCTGGCGTTCCGCGCGTCACACGACGGGCTGACGGAGTCGTTCAACCGGCCGGCGTTCATGGACCGGCTGCGTGACGCCACGGCCCGTTCGGCGACCGGTGACGGCGGCCTCGCCGTGCTGTTTACGGACCTCGACCAGTTCAAGGCCATCAACGACACGTACGGCCACGTCGTCGGCGATCGACTGCTCGTGGCCGCGGCGCGGCGGCTGCGCCGCTGCGTGAGGCCTGGCGACACGGTCGCGCGCTTCGGTGGCGACGAATTCGCGCTGCTGCTGGAGAAGCTGGCCGACCCCTCTGACGCCATGGTCATCGCTGAGCGCATCAAGCAGGCCCTCGACGAGCCGTTCGACCTGGACGGGCGCCGCGTCGGGCTGACGGCGAGCATCGGCATCGCGCTGGGCGAACCAGGCAACACGCCCGAGGATCTCCTGCGCGCCGCGGATGCGGCGATGTATTGCGCCAAGGCCGCGGGCCACGGACGCATTGTGAGTGCGCGATGAGCCTCGCGGCGTGACTCGAGGTGGTGCACCGATCTAGGACGGGCGCGCGGGCGAGTCGGCGGTCTTGCGCTGCATCTCGATCTGGCCGCGCAGGATGGAGCACCAGTCTTTGTGATCCGCAATCGGCATGCCGCATTCGACACAGATCCGCACGCGGGCCTTCGGGGGTTCGGTGGATTTGCCCAACAGCCGTTTCAACAATGACATGCCGCCTCCGGTTGGAGCCCTTTGGGGGGTTACGGCCTTAGACGGACGAGGCGGCGCCTTGGTTGCGTTCCTGGAGGACGGCCCACAGCGTGTCCCTGAACACCGCGAGCCGGACGGCCTTGGCGAGCGTCGCGTCGGCTCCCACTAGCTTCGCCGCAGGCAGGAAGTCACCGTTGAACGCGCCCGCATCGCGATGATCTGGTCGCAGCGCGGCACGGGCACGACGGTCGAGAGCCGGGTGCCGCTCCAGGCGGGGCATAAGCCTGCGTCTCCTCATCGCGGACGATCACGCGCTCGTCCGGTCCGGCATCCGCTCGCTGCTCGAGCGCACGATCGACGGCGTGGACATCATCGACGCGATCGATGGACCGCGAGGCTGTGGACGTCGCGCTACGCGAGCGTCCGGACATCGCGCTGATGGGTATTTCGATACACCAGGAAGCCGGCGACGTAATAGCGGGCGCGCGGACCGGCCGGAGCCGGGGAACCCCGAGGCATAAGGACGTAATCGTAACGGCCTGGCGGAGCTTTAAGCGAGAGTTTTGCGTGGACCGGCGACACTTCGTGAGCCGGACGCGCTATTCCTGGCGGAGCGCAACGAGCGGATCGATCGCCGCGGCGCGGCGGGCGGGGATCCAGCAGGCGACAGCGGCGACGAACAGGAGCAGCGCCGGCACGCCGGCGAACACCGGCAGGTAGATGACGCCACGCAGCAGGTGGAGATCGACCACGAACATCAGCAGCCACCCCACCGCGACGCCAACACCGATGACGCGCAGGCTCTCACCCACGATCTGCCGCACGACGCGCTGCGCCGGCGCGCCGAGCGCCATGCGCACGCCAATCTCCAGGGTCCGGCGCGACACGGTGTACGAGACGACGGCGTAGATTCCGATCGCGGCGAGGACCAGCAGCAGCGGGCCGAGCACGACGAACATGCGCGCGGGAATCCGCCGCAGGAACAGATTCTTCTCGACGTGCTCGCTGAGCGTCCGCACGTCGTAGACCGGCAGCGTCGGATCGAGCTCGCGCACGAGCCGCTCGACACCCGGCCCAAGCAGGTACTCGCCGCCAGCGCGCGTGCGCAGATGAATCTGTCCGGCCGGCGAGGGCCGATCGCGGTACGAGAAGTAGACGACCGGCGTCGGCGGCTCGCCGAACGACTCGCTCAGGGAGTTCCGCACGACGCCGGCGATCACGTACCGTCGATCGCGGCTCACAATCGCGCGGCCCAGCGGCTCGGCATCGGCGAGAAAGCGGCGGACGAACTCCTCGTTGACGATCACCTGCGCGGGCGCCGCGGTGTCGGCGAGATCGACGAAGTCCGTCCCCGCGCGCATGGGAATGCCCATCGTCCTGAAGTAGTCCGGCGTGACGGTGTTCGACAACGCCTGATCGGGCTGGCCGTCGCTGCGTGCGCGGCCTTCGATCGTAAACGCGCGCATCGGCAGGCCATGAATGTCGAGCGGCACGCTCGTCGCGATGGCGGCGGCGTCGACGCCGGGCAGCGCGCGCACGCGCGTCAGCAGGCGACTCGCAAAATCACGCGTGGTCGCGGCCGTGAGGTTGCGTCCGCT
>Ga0326726_10002748_pt1 | contig 16114 bp, 6 predicted proteins | sample MHFenrmetagenome_2_FD_207603 | JGI IMG/M metagenome (GOLD analysis project Ga0326726, IMG submission 207603) | Lab enriched peat soil microbial communities from Michigan Hollow, Ithaca, NY, United States - MHF15MN | ecosystem: Environmental > Terrestrial > Soil > Wetlands > Peat | place: USA... | reverse complement strand
CAGGTCATACAGCGTCGGCCGGGTAATCCCCAGGAGCTCCGCCGCGCGTGACACATTTCCATCGGCGATCATCATGGCCTGGCGGATCGTCTCCTTCTCGGCCCGAGCGCGCGCCTCCCTGAGGTTGAACGCGAGGCCCCGATCGACCACTGTCGCCAGCCCCAGGTCTTCCGCGGTAATCATCGGGGCGTCGCTCATGATGACGGCCGTCTTGATCTTGTTCTCCAGTTCCCGAACGTTTCCGGGCCACGGGTACGCTCCGATGGCGGCAACTGCCTCTTCGGTAAAGCCGCGCTTCGGCCGCCCCTCCGACGCGCTCAGACGGCGGAGAATTGCGTGCGCGAGTACGGCGATGCCGGCGCCGCGCTCCCTCAGCGGAGGCACGACGATCGACAGCTCGCTGATCCGATAGTAAAGGTCCTGACGAAAGCGCTGGCTGGCAATAAGTGCGCTGAGATCCTGGTTGGTGGCGCACACGATACGTACATCAACGTGTATCTCCTCGCGGCCGCCGACCCGTTCGATGACCCGGTCCTGCAGAAAGCGCAGCAGCTTGGCCTGCAGGGATAGCGGCATGTCGCCGATCTCATCGAGGAACAGCGTGCCTCCGTTGGCCAACTCCACCTTGCCGATGGTCTGCTTGGCCGCACCTGTGTACGCACCTTTCTCGTAGCCGAACAGCTCGCTCTCGAGCAACTGTTCTGGGATGGCTGCGCAGTTGATCGCTACGAACTTGCCGTCGCGTCGATTGCTTTGAGCGTGCACGGCACGCGCCAGCAGCTCCTTGCCGGTTCCGCTTTCACCGAGAATCAGGACGGAGGCGCTGGTTGGTGCGATCTTCTCGACCATGCGACACACCTTGAGCATGCCATCATCGGTGGCGATGATGCCTTCCAGCGGACTGCTGGCTTGCGATTCTCGCAGCTGCCGGTTCTGTTCCTCGAGCGCGTAAATATGGAAGGCGCGGTTCACCAGGAGCCGCAGGATGTCCGTGTCCACCGGCTTCTCGTAGAAGTCATAGGCACCGAGTGAAACTGCCTTCACGGCGTTGTCGCGATCGTGGTTGCCCGTGACCACGATCACTTTGGTGGTGGGTGACAGACTGACGATCTCCCGCAGGGTCTCTATTCCCTCGCTGACCCCCTCGGCATCGGGAGGCAGTCCCAGGTCCTGCAGCACGACCGGCGGAGAAAAGCGCCGCAGCTGAGTCAACGCCTCCGTGCGATTGGTCGCGGCGATGACTTCGTACTCGTCGAAACACCATTTGAGCTGCTTCTGCAGGCCCAGGTCGTCCTCGACGATCAACAGTATTGGCTTGTCTGTGGGCACGTAGATTTCTTGTTCAGGCCGGTTCGGCTACCAGGGTTGTCGCGAGCGGCAGGTTAATCGAGAACGTCGTGCCGTGCCCGGGCTTACTTTGCACTTCCACCTCTCCACCCAGCAGGCGCACGTACTCGCGAGCCTGGAAAGCACCGATCCCCATCCCCTCCGCGCCCTTGGTCGTGACGAACGCGCGAAACAGCTTGTGACGCACAAATTCGGCGTCCATTCCACAGCCCGTATCGGCGACCTCGATCACCGCATGGCGGCCATTGCGCCGCAGCCGCACGTCGACCGAGCCGCGCGCTGGTGTAGCCTCCTGGGCATTGCGAATCACGTGCTCGAGCACGGAAGTCAGCTTTTCGGGGTCGGTGTGAACCACGGTCGGTACTGCCTCCGGCTGAAAGCTGGGCACCGGCTGTCGTCCTCGGCAGCGCTCTACCGCGCTGCGAACGAGATCATTGAGATCGGTCGGCCGCGGAGTGCCGATGACCGCCTTCTGCTTCAATTGCTCCGTGAGCCGTGTCATCCGCTCCGCTGTGTTGGCAACGGTGCTGATGGCATCGTCGATGAACGCGGGATTGTTCTTGTGTCGCGCCGCGTTCGTGACCAGAAGTTTGAGCTGCGCCACGGAATTCTTCACGTCATGCATCATGAACGCGGTCAGCTGATTGTAGGCTTCGAATTGACGGCTCTCGGCCAGGCGCCGATCGGCCTCGTGCTGAGCGATGTGGGTGGCCACGTGTCGACCCACAGTCTTCAGAAGGTCGCGATCCTCATACGTCATCCTGAACGGCGTCGGCGGATCGTCAAGCGCCACGAATCCGACCAGGCGGTCGAGTGCGAGCAGTGGAGATATGAGACGCAGCTCCACATTGGAGCTTGCCCATGTCGGAAGCTCGAGGTTGTCATACGCCTCCGGTGAGGCGCGGTACTCCTTCAAGTCGATGATCCACTGCCGCTCTCGTAGAAACACGACGAGGTCATCGTCGGCTGCGACTTCCTTCAGATCCGCCAGTGCCTGGCCGTCCTTCGGCCAGACCGCGGTGGGAACATACCGCTGCCCTGAATCATCGGCCAAAAACAGAATCCCTCGCGGGCTCGAGAAGATCTGCGCTATCGCGCGTATGGCGGTGCGCCCGACGTCCTCTTCGTCCGTAGAGGAAAGCGTATGGATGAACCGCAGCCACTCGATCCGGTAGTCGTACTTGTTGCGATAGAAATGCTTGCTGAGAAAGACCTTGGCCCAGGCACGCACGCGGCCAGAGAAAATCAGCGCCGCCAGCAGCAGGCCCGACCCGGCGAGGAACACGATTTGCGCGATGCCGCCCCAGGTTCCGCCGACGACGCGCACGTAGTAGCCGCCGAGCGCCATGATCAGCAGGTAGGCACCGACCAGGAGCAACGTCCCAGAGTAGAAGACCACGTGTCTCGACACGAAGATGTCGAGCGACCACTGCGGATTGCGCCGCACGGCGATCGCTATCAGCGGCACCACGAGGGCATTTACGACGCCCCGGGCAATCCAGGCATCGATGCTCAATTGCCGCAACAGTTCGGCCTGGGAGTACAGGAACAGGTCGAAAACGAACATCCCGCCGATACCGAACACGAGATAGCGCAGCGCCGGGCGCGCCGCTGCAGTCGCGCTGCGATAAACGTGCTCGGTGAGAATCAGTGCCAGCAAGGCGATGCCGAGTCCGGTACGAGTGAGCAACAGCAACGGCTGGTCGGGGCCGATTCCCAGACGCTGCAGGGGAGCTAATGCCACTCCCCAAAGAAGCATTGCCCCCCATACGGCGGGGGCCGCCAGGCGGACGGCTCTCGGGATGATTGGCCGCGCCAGCCCGACAAGAACCGCGAGCCATGCGCCGCCGCGTACCAGTTCGGCGACGTAAACCGCCAGGAATGGAAACCGTGCCGACGACCCCTGGAACGCCAATACGAGCGCCCACAGAGCACTCGCCAGAGCTGCCACGATGACGCGAGCACCCGCTGAGCGTCCGCGCCAGCCGATGAGCAGCAGCAGCGTCAGCAGCAGGAACGCTACCGCTGCCAGGGCATAACTTGCCGACCCCAGAGACATGCCGATGGGTGACCCTTGACCCAAAGCGGGATCATATCCTGTGAGAGAGGATGGGACGCAGTGTGAACTGCGTCACGCACGCCCGCGTGAGCAGGTCTGCCCTGCGCAGCTCGGAACAGGCGGCCAGATCCGACTGGGGTTCTACTGGATGGTCTTGCTGGCCACGCCCGACAGATCGCTTTCGGACCCGCTGTTGTTATAAGCCTTCAGAGCAAAGTACCAGGTCGCGGGTGAAAGATTGCCGACCATATACGATGAGGCGCCGGGGTTCGCGATCTGTACGCTCTGCGAAAGAGACGCGGAGTTGGTGCCGTAGTAGAGGCGATACCCGGCCAGGTCCGTCAACGTGCTGCCATCTGTGTTCTGCGTCGGGGGTGTCCACGAAATCGTGGCGCTCCCGTTTGCCGCCTGAGTGACGGCAATTGCGAATGCAGGCAAAGACGCACTGACCGTGCCATCGCTGACACTGATCACGATATTGGAATAGTTTCCGACATCAGCCGCGGCGGGAGTACCGGAGAGCCGACCGGTCGACGTGCTCAAGGTTGCCCAGCCCGGCTTGTTCTGAATGCTGAAAGTGAGTGTGTTGCCGTCCGGATCGTTTGCCGTGGGTTGAAAACTGTACGCCGTGCCGAAATTCAGCGAAGTGGTCGGGGAGCCCGATATCGTCGGCGCGCGATTGGCCGGCGGCGCTGCGGTCACGGCAATCGAGAACGCCGACAACGAGGCGCTCGCCTGCCCGTCACTCACGCTGATGAGAATGTTGGAGAACGTCCCGACATTGCTCGAAGTCGGCGTGCCTGAGAGGCGCCCCGTCGAGGTAGTGAAGCTCGCCCACGAAGGCTTGTTCTGAACACTGAAGGTGAGCGTATTACCGTCCGCATCACTCGCAGTCGGCTGGAAGCTGTACGCCTGGCCCGCGGTAACTGAAGTCGCCGGCGAACCGGAGATCGTCGGCGGGCGGTTGGCCGGCGCCGTCGTAGTGACGCTGATCGAAAACGCCGGCAGTGACACGACCGCCTGGCCGTCACTCACACCGATGAGGATGTTGGAGAACGTACCGACATCGCTGGAGGCCGGTGTGCCGGAGAGTCGTCCGGTCGAGGTACTGAAGCTCGCCCAGCTCGGCTTGTTCTGAATGCTGAAGGTGAGCGTGTTGCCGTCCGCGTCGCTCGCAGTCGGCTGGAAACTGTACGCCTGACCTACCGTCGCCGACGTCGCCGGCGTGCCGGAAATGACTGGAGCCGTGTTGGCCGCCGCATTTACAGCAATTGTAAACGACTGCAGCGAGGCGCTCGCCTGGCCGTCGCTCACACTGATGACGATGTTGGCGAACGTTCCGACGTTGCTGGCTGTCGGCGTTCCCGAGAGCCGCCCGGTCGTGCCGCTGAACCCTGCCCACGAGGGTTTGTTCGTGATCGAGAAGGAGAGCGGATTGCCATCGGGGTCGGAAGCCGAGGGCTGAAACGTGTACGACTTTCCAACCTGCACGGTCTTAGGGGGGTTGCCTGCGATCGTCGGTGGGCGATTCGTTGCCGGTGGCGTCGTGCGCGCGGCGACATGAATGGTAAAGGCGGGCAGCGCGGCGCTTTCCTGGCCGTCGCTTACACTGATGACGATATTGGCTGCATCACCTACATTCGCATCGCCCGGCGTGCCGCTCAACGTTCCGGAGCTGGCGTCGAAACTCGCCCAAGGCGGTTGCCCAGTGACCTCAAAGAACAGTGGGTCGCCGTCGGCATCCTGCGCCGTAGGCTGAAAGACATACGCGGTGCCGGCCACAGCGCTCGAGGGCGGCGTTCCGCCAATCGTGGGCGCAGTGTTTCCGGTCGAGGTTGGAGGCGGTTCTGCGGAAGCTGCCGCCTGGTCAGCCTGATCACCCGCCGCGCAGCCTGCTGCCGCGATGACAATCAGAGTCACCAGGATCCACTGGTGCAATCGCAGTGCGCTGCGTCGTCCGCGCTCGAGCATGTTGTTGGGTTCCCCGCTCTCGCGAAATGACGATGCGTGTCAGGCATCGATCCCTTCGCGTCTCGCCCGTCTCCGGGCTCTCCCTGGCGCTACATCGAAACGGCGGTCACGTTCTCGATGTCCCTATCGATGACGCGGCCGTCATGCGCAGCGCGCGCGTAGCAATCAGCGCGCCGCAGCGGCAACGGTCTCCGATCAAGCGTAGGGAATTGCGATTCGCTGGATGACGACAGCGCTCGTTGCTGCCGGCAACCCCGCTATCTTGGGTCCTTAACCTTTAGATCGGAGGCTTTGCGTCCCCGCCTTTCGACGGGTTTGCCGTTCAAAACGAGTGTGAGTTAACCGCAAGCGCGCGCGGTGTGCAATGTCATTAATCGCCGACAGTTAACAGTTGCCTGCGTTGAACTACACGCGGTCGTCTCCACTTTGCGACAGACTTGCGTCTCAAAGGCACGGCTGCGGCTCAACCGTGAGTCTGGTGTCCCACAGTTGCAGGGCACGAGAACAATTCGCGTCAGCGGCCCCTGCCCCAGAAAACGACTTCGGCGGTTTGCAGCAGGATAACGATGTCGAAGATGAGGCTATGATTCTTCACGTAGTACAGATCGTATTGCAGCTTCTCGAGCGCGTCGTGCTCGGATGAGCCATAGGGGTAACAGAGCTGCGCCCAGCCCGTGATTCCCGGCTTAACGCAATGCCGCTCGCGGTAGTAGGGAATCTTATCGTTGAGTGCCGCGACGAACTCCGGCCGCTCCGGGCGCGGCCCGACGAAGCTCATGTCGCCCTTCAGCACGTTGATGATCTGCGGCAACTCGTCGATGCGCATCTTGCGCAGTACGGTCCCCACCCGGGTGACGCGTTGATCATCTTCGTCCGCCCAACGTGCCCGGCCGTCGAGCTCCGCATCGGTGCTCATGCTACGGAACTTCAGTACCTGGAATACCCGGCCCTCCAGGCCGACGCGTGCCTGCCGGTAGAAGACCGGAGCAGAGAGCCCGTCCTCGATCTTGATGGCGAACGCCACGATCAGCATCACGGGCCAGGTCACCAGGAGCAGCCCAATGCTCGCAATCAGATCAAAGGTCCGCTCTGAGAACAGGCGTAGCGGATCGCGACGAAAGCCGTCCGAGAAGATCATCCAGCTTGGGTTGAGTACGTCGAGCCGGACGCGCCCTGTTTCGCGTTCCAGAAAGCTCACCAGATCGATGACATCAATTCCACTCAGCCGGCATTCGAGCAGCTCCTGCACAGGGAAGGAGCGGCGCCGGTCGTCCATCGCGACCACGATCTCATCGACGGCATGCCGGCGCGCAATCTCCAGTAGCGTACCGTTCGCATTCAGCACACGCTCAGGCGGCACAAACACGCGGGCGCCCGGCGGCACGAGGTACCCGAGGATGAGGAAGCCACGCTGATCGGAGCGGCGGCGCAGCTGCGTGATACTCGACGCCTGGCGACCGCAGCCGTATACGAGAACGCGTCGCTTGAAGATCTCCTCACCCACGAACGAGGAGAAGGCGAGCCGGATCAGCGCTGAGGCCACGAACGCGAGCAGTGCCGTGATCATCAGCATCAGGGGGTCGCCGAGATCCAGGCGCGGCACCACGTAGAAGAGGCGCGGCACCACGATGAGGAATAGCGCCAACAAGATCACCGCTGCGCAAAGGCTGGCTGCGATCCTGACCAGAACACCAAAGTAGGTCACTCGCAGCCGGGTGCTGTACAGGCCCGTGGCCGCCATGCAGGTCAACAGCACCGCGGCCGTTAGCACAGCCCTGGGCCAGAGCGGGCTGCCGATATCCTCTTCGATGGCCAGCACGCCGGCTTGGTAGTAAAGCATCGCGGCCACATAGGGCACGAGCAGGAACGCCAGCGCCTCGAACAGCGCCAGCGCTACGATCGGCATGGCTACGTGAAAGCGAAAGATCCGCACGGGGTAATTGTCGCTCTATGGAGACGGCCGGAGTGTAGAGGAGCCTCATTGCCGCACGCGTGAAGGGATTCACAAAGGCCCGTCAAAGGGTTACGACACAATCCAGCCTTGCTCGTGGTCTGGGGATGGCTTTACTGGAAGCAGCTCGGATGGCGTCCCCAGGGGGATTCGAACCCCCGTTGCCGCCGTGAAAGGGCGGTGTCCTGGGCCTCTAGACGATGGGGACGTCGATGGTCGGGTCGGGCGGGCTTGGTGGAGCTGATCGGGATCGAACCGACGACCTCCTGAATGCCATTCAGGCGCTCTCCCAGCTGAGCTACAGCCCCACGCGAGGGGCGCGACTGTACGTAGCGCCCGAGGGTGTGTCAAGAAATCGAGCCGCTACTGAGGGTTACGTGGACGGGCCGGGCGTGCCGCACGACCCCTGGGCGCGTTTCGCGCCTAGCTGCGCACGGTGTATTCAAGCGCTCGATCGATCCGACTGAGCGTCAGCTCGCGGCCAAGCAGTGCCACTGTGGCATCGATGGGCGGCGAGACAGCACCCCCTGAAATGGCCACTCGCAGCGGCTGCGCGACCTTGCCCAGTCCGACAGCCGCCTCGGCACAGACCGCTTCAAGTGCGGCGTGCACCCCCTCGGCGCTCCAGGGCGTGAGGCCGGCCAGCCGCTCCCGCACCGCGAGTAGCAGCGGACGACTCTCGGCCGTGAGGTTCTTGCGGGCGGCCTTCTCATCGTATTGCTCGAATTCGCGGAAGAAATACAGGCTCGCCTGCGCCATTTCCTTGAGCGTCTTTGCGCGCTCACGCTGTGCAGCGACGATCCCTTCGAGCTGCTCGAGATCGCTCGTCTGCACACCTACTCTTTCGAGATGCCACTGCAACTGCACGGCAAGATCGTGCAACGGAGCGCGCATCATGTGCTGCTGGTTGAGCCAGAGGAGTTTCTCCGGATTGAACGCCGAAGCCGACTTGTTGACGTCCCTGATGTCGAACAGTCGCGCCATCTCCGCGAGCGTGAACACTTCCTGGTCCCCGTGCGACCAGCCGAGTCGCACCAGGTAATTGAGCAGCGCTTCGGACAGAAAGCCCTCCTCGCGATACTGCAGCACGCTCACCGCGCCGTGGCGCTTGGAGAGCTTGGCGCCATCGGGGCCCAGGATCATCGGCACGTGTGCGTACACGGGCAGCGGCGCGCCGAGCGCCTGGAGCATGTTCATCTGGCGCGGCGTATTGTTGAGGTGATCGTCACCGCGGATGACATGCGTGACCGCCATGTCCATGTCGTCCACCACGACGCAGAAGTTATACGTCGGCGAACCGTCAGCACGCGCGATGATGAGATCGTCGAGCTCGCGATTGTCGAAGATCACCCGCCCGTGAATCACGTCGTCGACCACGACTTCGCCCTCGAGCGGATTCTTGAAGCGGATCACGGGATCGACCCCGGGGCGCGAATCGGTACGATCGCGCCAGCGTCCGTCGTAGCGCGGCTTTTCCTTGCGTGCGAGCTGCTCGGCGCGCAACGCCTCGAGCTCTTCCTTGGTGCAGTAGCAACGATACGCCTTGCCCGCCCGCAGCAGTTGATCGATCACCTCGCGATAACGATCCGTGCGGCGCGTCTGGTAGTACGGGCCCTCGTCGGGCTTGAGACCCAGCCACTCCATGCCATCCAGGATCACTTGCACCGCTGCCTCCGTGGAGCGCTCGCGGTCGGTGTCCTCGACCCGCAGGATGAAGGTGCCGTGATGGCGGCGCGCATACAGCCAGCAGAAGAGCGCAGTGCGCACGCCGCCGATGTGGAGCAAGCCGGTCGGACTGGGAGCGAAACGGGTGCGAATGGTCATTGGACGCGAAATCAGGCGCTGATTCTTCAGTCGTAAGTTGATGCGCCCGCCGTGCAAGCGGAGCGGGCCGGAAAGGATACAGGATGCCGGCGCCTGAGTTTAGGCGGTTCGACGCGGCGTCCTGGGGACGCCCTCGACCATGCGGCTGACCGGGAGCTACTGGCAGCTCGAGTTCATTCCCATGATCCAGCTTTGAATCAGGGCGGCACCCGCAGTGTCGACTAGATTACTGGCCAGCGGCGGCATCTGGTGCAGGTCGCGCCGGCTCATGCGCACGTAGATGAGTGAGGCGCCCGGATTGCCGGGCACGATCAACCGCGCTCCGCTGATGCCCAGATCGCCGCTCACCGGCGTGGCGTTACAGGTGTTGGTCGAGGCGATCGCCGTACTGAAACGCAGATCCATGTTTGACGGCGTGCCACCCGACGGTCGATGGCATTGCGAGCAATTGGTATGCAGATAGGCACGAGCGCGCTCAGTCAGCGTGCCGGAGGAGCCGTAGGGATCCACATACGCCGGCAACGCGCTCGGCTGTTGGGTAAGCGGCGTCGAGAACATGCCGATGGCGTTCAAGGTCGCAAGCTGATTGGCATTGCGCCCGGTGGCCGGATACGTGAGGTTGCTGTTGAGCTGCGCGGTCTCAAGGCCGAGGCTGCGTCCCGCTGCATTGGTATGGCACTGCAGACACTGAGCTTCGCTCGGATAGATCCAATCCTGACCCGGCGGATTGACATTCGTGATCAGCCCGCCCTTCACCAGCGTGGCGGCGGTTTGTGCGGCGTTCCATTGATACGTGTAGCCACCCCAGTTCCCGTTGGGATGCCGCATGAATAGGCGCGTCTCGATCAACCGGCTCCCCAGCCTGAAGTTCTTCACCAGCACGGTGCCGTTCGGGAAGGACCAGTCGCCATCATTCTGGATCGTGATCGTCTGCCCGTCGGGCAGCGCCATCCAGCGCTCCTTCTGTGCACCATCTGACCAGAACGGCGCGTTGGGTGCGTATGGAATCAGCCCGGCCGCCGGCTGGGTCGGATCGGCGGCACTCATGCAGCCGGTGTCGATGAGGTTCGCCGGAATCGTGTCGTTGATCGTGCCGCTGCCGGCGACGAGCTGGTAGATGCCGCCGTTATAGTCGGTGACGTAGAGCTCGCCGGCCGAGTCCTGCGCGAAGGAAGAAATGTTGAGGCCGGTCGACACAATGAGGTCCAGGCGATCGAAGCCGCCGGAGCTGTTCGCGGCGAGGTACATGAGCCGGCCGCTGACGAAATCCGCGAACACGTACCGGCCGCGCAGCGACGGGATGGCGCTACCGCGGTACACGTAGCCGCCGGTGACGGACTGACCGATGCCGTGGTCGTACTCGGCAATCGGGTCGATCAGCGGTGCGCCGTTGGCGGTGAGCGGACAATTCGTCGAGGGGCTGAAGCAGTGCCGTCCCTCACGGATATGCCAGCCATAGTTTCCACCGTTGACGATGCGATCGACTTCCTCCCACGAATCCTGGCCGACGTCGCTCAGCCACAGGTCCGGTTCCGAAGCCGAGCGATCGAAGCTCCAGCGCCAGGGATTGCGCAGGCCGTACGCGTAGATTTCCGGGCAGGAAGCTGAACCGGTGCCCGCGCTGCAGAGCGGATTGCCGACGTACGGATTGTCGGCCGGGATTGTGTAGGGATTCGCACCATCGACGTTGATGCGCAGGATCTTGCCGAACAGGAGGTTTCGATTCTGCGCGCGATTACCGGGGTCACCGCCGGAGCCGCCGTCGCCAAACCCGATGTAGAGGTTGCCATCCGGCCCGAAGAGAATGTTGCCGCCGTTGTGATTGTCGAACGGCTGATCGAGCCGCAGCAGGATGCGCTCGGTGGCCGGATCGAGCAGGCCATTGCTGCCGCGGCGGAACTCGGATATGTGCGACTGGAACGGGCTCGCACCCGCACCTGTATACGAGAGGAACACCCGGCCGTTCGAGGCGTAGTTCGGGTGGAACGCCATGCCGAGCAGCCCCGACTCGGAGGCGCTGTCATTGACGATGCTCTGCAAGTCGGCCCACTGCGTCTTGGTGGTGGGATTCGTGCCTTCGAAGCGCTGGATCGTGCCGCGCTGTTCGACGACATACCAACGATTGGTGGGCTCGCCGGGCGCCTGCGCCATGAGAATCGGACTGGTGAAGGATAAGCTCGGAAACACGCGCTGCGTGGCCACGGAGCTGCTCGTCGTCGGCTGGGCCGGAGCAATGCAGGTGGTATTGCTCGGCCGCGAGTCGAGCCCGGACGACGAGGACGCCTGGGGCGTCGCCTGCACCGCGTTCGAATCCGTCGACACGTTGCCGGCGTTGTCCACGGCGCGAACCGTGTATGTGTACGTCACACCGGCGCTCACAGTCGTGTCGGTGAACGCGGTCGTCGCGGGCGTACCGATCTGCGCGCCGTCGCGGAACACGCGATAGCCCGCAAGACCCGAGCCACCGGTGTCCGTCGAGGCGTTCCAGCCGAGCCCGACCTGTGTCGCGCTGAGACTCGTCACCATGAGACCCGTAGGCACGGACGGAGCCGTGGTGTCGGCCGGGGTCGTGACGTTCGCCGGCGTTGACTGCGCGGACTCGTTGTTGGCGTTGTCGAACGCCGAGACCCGATACGCATACGCGGTAGCGGGTGCTGCGGTCGCATCTGTGAACGAGGTGGCGCTCGCCGCTGCGGCGCTCAACGGTGTACCGTTGCGATAGATGCGATAGCCGCCGAGACCTGAGCCGCCCGAATCCGTCGCCGCGCTCCAGTTCACGCGCACCGACGTTGAAGACTGCGCCGTGGCGGTGACATTGCCGGGAACCGTTGGCGCGGTGGAATCGCGCAAAGTGGTCGCGGAAGCCGTGTTGGAAGGCGCGGAAACATTGCCGTCGCCGTCAAATGCCCGCACTACGTAGCTGTATGCGGTATTCGGCTGCAAGGCCACATCAGTGAACGTGAGCACACCCGCGGCAACGGTGCCGACTGGGCTCGTCCCGCCGTTGCGGAAGACGCGATAGCCCGCGAGGCCTGACCCGCCGGCATCGGTCGACGCCAGCCAGGTGATGACGATGCTCTGGGAAGTGCTCGCGTTGGCGGCAACCCCGACGGGCGCGGTCGGCGGCGTCGCGTCAGTCGCCACCGAGGTCGTCACGGTCGCCGGATTCGAAAACGCCGAAGTGTTGTTGGCACCATCAACTGCACGCACCGCGTACGTGTAAGTGGTAGAGGCACTCGCGGTCGAATCGACAAAGCTGGTCGCATTGCCCGGCGCGTCAGCCACCTTCACGCCGTCGCGCTGAATTTCATAGCGCTGGATTCCCGACGCATCCGTCGAGGCAACCCAGTTGAGCAGGACCGCGCTCGCTCCCTGCGCCATCGCGGTGAGCGATCCCGGCGGCGTCGGCGGTATCGAATCGGGCAGCATCGGTGTCGTGACGCTGACCGCCGTCGAAGGCGCGGAAACATTGCCCGCGCCGTCGAATGCGCGCACAACATACGTGTAGCTGGTGGCCGCCGTCAGGTTAGTGTCGGAATAACTCGCGGTGGCCACGGTCGCGAGCGGTGTGCCGCTACCGTTGCGGAAGATCCGGTAACCAGCGAGTCCGGATCCGCCGGTGTCCGCGGAGGCGTCCCAGCTCAGGTTGACCTGAGTCGGCCCGCTCGCGACGGCCTGCACGTTTGCGGGCACTGCGGGTGCGACCGCATCGGGTACGGAAGGCGTACGGATCTGTACGACCGAAGTCGGGCCCGACTCGTTCGGCGGGGAGGCACCGTCGAAAGCGACGACGAAGTAGCCATAGGTGGTGGCCGGAGCGACGCTCGCGTCCGTGTAGGTGGTCGTGGTGACGGTGGCGATCGCCGTCGACAGGTCGCTGCGGAACACTCGATAGCCGGCGACACCGGTGCCGCTGTCGCTCGACGCGGTCCACTGGAGCTGCACCTGCTGCGGGTCGGGTGCCGTGGCCTGCAGCCCGCTGGGCGCCGTTGGTGGTGTGTTGTCGTCGCTATTCTTGTCAACACCGACGAGGTCGCAGCCGGAAATGATACACAGCACGATCACCGCGCCGAATCGCGAAGTAGTAACGTTGCCGATCAACGATCCACCCTGAGCTGGCCAGCGTTCCCGCGGAACACCGCCATTGACCTTGCATGTCGCAGGATCGTGTCACGGCACTTGAGATGGCGCCAGACGTCGGCGAGTGGCGACAGGTATCGAGCATCAATAGATCGCGAAGTCCGAAATCCGCTCGATCACCCAGAACATGGCAATGCTGCCGATGAGGTTTGCGGGAATGCTTGCGATGCGTGTCGAGCCACTCTCGCAGCTGCGCCTCACTCGGCTCCGGCACTGCCGGCCCTTCGCCGAGCACTTCCATCTTGACGCGCACGCGGTTGGCGAATCACGACGTCGTCGCGATCGAGGCCGAGTGCGACGCCTTCACGATACAGCACTTCCTCGGGCACATAGTTCTGGATCAGGATGCGCCGAGAACGAGAAAGTGGAGTAAGGGCTCTTTGAGTTAGCGCCCCAGTGTCATCACCGAATTTTGGCCGCAACACCGCCGCGGGTCCATCGCGGCCTTTTCAGTTGATGGTCTTGCTGGCTTCGCTCGAGTACTGACTCTCGACACCCGACGCATTGCGTGCCGTTACGACAAAGTAGTACGTGCCTGGAACCAGATCACTGATGACATAGCTGGTCAGACCCGGATTCGAGAGGGTGAGCATGCTCGCGTACGGGCCACCGCGGGTCGTTCCGTAAAGGATGCTGTAGCCGGCGAGGTCCGTCAGAGCGCTGCCGTCCATGTTTTGCGTCGGCGGCATCCAGCTGATCGTGGCGCTCCCGTTCGCCGCAGGCACCACGGCAATGCTGAAGGCCGGCAGGCTGGCGCTGCCGCCACGACCGTCGCTGGCTGAGATGCTGATGTTGTTGTACGTGCCTACCTGCGCAGCACTGGGCGTGCCGCTCAGCGCACCGGTCGATGTGCTGAACGATGCCCAGGCCGGCGCATTGCTTACACTGAACGTGAGTGTGTCCCCGTCTGGATCGCTCACCGCCGGCGTGAACAAATACGAGCTGCCCGCCAACACCTGCGGGCTCGGCCTGCCGCCGATCGTGGGCGCACCGTTAGACGAAATAGCAGAGGCCGAGGTTGAGGCTGCGCGCACGTCGATTGGGAACGCTGGTAGCGACGCAGTTCTGCGACCGTCGCTCACTGAAATCACGATGTTGACGTATGTACCGGAATCTGTGCTTTGCGGCGCGCCGCCAAGCGCTCCACTGTAAGGGCTGAAAGACGCCCAGGATGGTTTGTTACTGATCGAGAACGTCAAAGGCCGGCCAAACTTGCTATGCGCGGTGGGTTGGAACGCATAGGTTTGCCCAGCCACGACCGACGTTGGCGGCGTACCGGAAATCGTGAGCCGCGGCGTGGCGGCGAAAGCGCTCGCGCCGAGAGCCGCGAGCAAGAAAACGACGAGCGCAAAGATTCCCGCACGCCTTAGAGACGCGAAAAATGAGTACATTGAAAGACTCCTCACCGAGCTTTCCGGCAACCCCGCTATCCGACGAACCCAAGTTCGGCGGACCGGAGGCTTTGCGTCCCCGTCTCATGACGGGTTTGCCCTTGAACAAAAAAGCTCCATGCACCCTTTCTGAGCTTGCGAATCGGCTCACAAGCTCAGATGCGCGGCTTTCCCTGTCCGGCATCTCGCGCTGTGCACAACGGGAGCCTCTACCGCGTGATGAAACTAACGGCGGCTTTGCATTTTCGACTAATGTCGAAGCGACCGATGGCGACGACTCGAGTTAACAGAGATCTGGCAACAAGTTCAACTGTCGAAAATCGCAGACAACCTTGTTTCATCGCACGCCAGATCGTTCATCAGAATTTTACGTCGACAGTCTCCTCATTGGACATATTCATGCAGCCAGCCGATCGTCGGGGCGATACCCATCACGAGGTAATCGAGGGATCCGGTTGGCTCTCACCTGGTTCCCCTGTCATTCTGTCAGGGGTTGGACGGCGCACCGCGTCACGGTGCTCATCGATCTTCGCTCGGGAAAAATCCATGGTGCCGGCACAAGTTTCACCCGAATACATCGTCGAACCCGCACGAGACACTAAGGTGTGCCGTCGGACGGAGGTACTGGTCGTCGGTGGCGGCCCTGCAGGCTGCGCCGCGGCCATCGCCGCGGCGCGCAATGGCGCGGATACCACGCTCATTGAGCGCTACAACCATCTCGGGGGCATGGCGACAGGCGGCCTCGTCATCCTGATTCCCCATATGAGCGCGGGCACCACAACGCAGGAGGTGGCGGGTATCTGTCAGGAGATCGTTGACCGACTCGACGCCATCGGAGGCGCGCGTCATCCCAGCCGGCAGGAACTCGGATCGAACACCGGCGAATTGTTGAACAAGCTCAAACACTACCAGGACTTTGTAGTCGATGGCCGCGTCAGGATGAGCGTGATCGTCGATCCAGAGCTCCTGAAATGTGTTCTCAACGAGCTGATAGAAGAGGCAGGAGTGAAGCTCTACCTGCATTCGTGGGGAACCAACGCCATTGTCGACGGCCACCAGGTTCGCGGGGCTGTGTTTGAAAGTAAGTCAGGCAGACAGGCAGTCCTGAGTCAGCTGACCATCGATACGACGGGAGATGGCGATATTTTTGCGTCCGCGGGAGCTGAATTCGATGGTGCCGTTGATCACAATCTGAGGAGCGGTATGTTGGCAGTCGTCTTCCGACTGGGAGGCGTCGATTACCTCCAGTACAGCAATTTCCGGCATTCCCACCCTGAGGATTTCAGGCAGATCATGGATCAGATAGAGGCGATCGGCGGCTTCAGGCTGCTGCCCATCGCCACGCATCGCGACGACCAGGTGTGGGTCAACAATTGGGTCCCGGGAAATGACTGCCTGAACGTGGATCACTTGACCGGCGCAGAACTGAAG
>Ga0326726_10002747_pt1 | contig 16114 bp, 10 predicted proteins | sample MHFenrmetagenome_2_FD_207603 | JGI IMG/M metagenome (GOLD analysis project Ga0326726, IMG submission 207603) | Lab enriched peat soil microbial communities from Michigan Hollow, Ithaca, NY, United States - MHF15MN | ecosystem: Environmental > Terrestrial > Soil > Wetlands > Peat | place: USA... | reverse complement strand
TCGTCAATAACATGGCCGGTTATATCATTATGCTCATGCATATTGGTACCTTTCAAAAGGATTGCCACCCCATTAATATGAAGTTGTGAATTAAAAATCTCAACTTTCCTGAACCCAATTTTAGCGCATACGCTTTCAAGATTATTTCCAAAATTATCTTTCAGATTCAAAACCAGGGAGTAAAGATCAGGAGTTTCGGAGGTCCATTTTTTAATCCCGGGGAGCTGTTTTGTGAAATTCACTGAAGCTTTATTATCAGCCAGTTTTACATCCTTTGATTCAGCATAAATCTTCTGATCATCTTCAAACAGTGCAGCTTCAATAATAAAATTCTTTGCTTCAGTATCGGCGGTTTTAAGCAAGACATCAAGTTTCAGGAGTCCGTCGGTATAGTTATTCTCAAGATCACCTACTGCAAAAAAATCATTTATGCACGTCTTAGGTCGTGCATGGAGAAATACACCCCTCTGAATACCGCTCAACCTGAAAAAGTCCTGATCCTCCAGGTAGCTGCCGTCGCACCACCTGTAAACCTCAACTGATACAGTGTTATTACCCTTTTTAAGATATCTGGTAATATTGAATTCTGCAGGAGTTTTGCTGTCCTGGCTATATCCGGCTAACTGTTCATTAACCCAGACATAGAATGCAGAGCTCACAGCACCGAAATGCAGAAATACTTCTTTGTCTTTCCATTCAGATGGTACCCTAAATGTTCTTTTATATGAGCCAACCGGATTCCAGCTGTGGGGAATATACGGTGGATTCATTTTAAACGGGTATGAGATATTTACATAGATTGGAACATCATATCCTTTCATCTGCCAGTTTGATGGCACTTCAATATTATCCCAGTCGCGGACATCATAATCATCCTTAAAAAACCAGTATGGACGCTTATCCGGGGAGTCGACATAGTGGAATTTCCAAATCCCGTCAAGTGAAATATAGTTTGGAGAATTGAGCTTATCTCCTTCCAGGGCAGACAATTCATCGGTATAACTTATCATTGAGGCATGAGCCTCCTCCCTGTTTTGATTGAACATTTCAGGGTTCTCCCAATCGCGGGGCTCTTTTTCAGTAAAGGCAATGCCTTCGTATTTGCTGTATCTTTTACAGGCTGAAAACAACAGAGCTGTCATCAGTAAAATGTAAGGCAGTTTATTCATGTGTATGGAAATTTAAATTGATATTCATCTTTTGCGTCTGATGTTTGTTTTAGATTTGCTTTGCAGTTTCATCTCCTTTTCAAATCTGTAACCTGCAGTTAACTGAAAATAATTATTATAGGATTGATAATTATAACCTCCGGGTGCATAAACAGATGCCAGACCTCGCACATATCTTAAAGTCAGATCAATATTATACGAAAGATTTGCTTCAACTCCTAAAACCACAGCAAAGTCCAGTGATTTATAATAATCTTCAATTGCTCCTTTCAGTCCGGTACTATAATCATATTGCATGGCTCTTGCCAGGTAACTCACCTGAGGTCCGGCATGAAAACTGATAAGATTAAGAGGCTGGTATCTGATCAGCAGGGGCAAATCAAAATATGTAAGAATATCTTTGGCTTCATCAGGATAATAGTTTTCCTTCCAGTGAGATCCTTTGACGGAAACAGATAATTCAACCTGAACAGCGATAACCCTGCTGAGAAAATAGCTGTAATACCCGCCGGCGTTAATTCCGGCGATACTTTTCACTTCAAAGACACCCTGGCTACCCGGACTATACTGGCTTGCAACATTCACCCCTGCCTTAACGCCAAAAAGATACCTTGGCTGAAAACGTCTGTTATACATAGTCTGCGCATCAACAATGGTAAAATTGACTAACAGTAGTAAAAGAAAAACAAGGTAGCCTGTTTTTTGCATTTTTTTAAGCCCTTAAAACCATAACATTTTAAAAGTAACCAAAATAAAAACTTCAGCCAAGAAATTTTAATCAGAACAAACCTGAAATCCTTCCTTCAGCATCAATATCTATTTTTTCTGCCGATGGTACATTAGGTAATCCCGGCATTCTCATTATTGTGCCAGCGATCGGAACAATAAACCCTGCGCCAGATGAGAGTTCCACTTCCCTTATCTTAATTGTAAATCCCTGCGGACGGCCTCTTTTATTCTGATCGTCAGATAATGATTTTTGTGTTTTTGCAATGCAGACGGCCAGGTTGCCAAAACCAAGCTTGTCTATCCTGTCAAGCTGGTTTTTGGCTTTGACAGTATATTCAACATGATCGGCTCCATACATTTTAGTACAGATTGCTTCAATTTTCTTTTCAAACGGCCATTCCAGATCATAAAGCGGTTTGAAGCTGTTCGTGGAGTCGGAAATTTCTTCCAGTACTTTATTTGCAAGATCAACCGCTCCTTCTCCTCCCTTTGACCATGCTTCATTTACAGAAACCTTGACATTTCTCATTGTACAATGCCTGGCCAGGAGATCAAGCTCGGCAGCAGTATCGGAATCGAACCTGTTAATAGCAACGACAGGTCTGAATCCGAAGTATCTCATATTTTCAATATGCTTGTCAAGGTTTTCAAATCCTTTAATAAGTGCTTCCAGATCTTTGTTATTCAATGATGAAAGTTTAGCACCACCATGATATTTGAGCGCTCTTACCGTTGCCACTATTACGACTGCACTGGTAGTAAGATTGCCGACCTGTGATTTAATATCGAAGAATTTTTCGGCACCAAGTTCACTGGCAAAACCTGCCTCAGTAACTACATAATCACTCAGCGAAAGCCCTGTTTTGGTTGCTATTATTGAATTGGTTCCCTGTGCAATGTTTGCAAACGGTCCGCCATGAATTATTGCCGGAGTGCCTTCTAGAGTCTGGACAAGGTTTGGCTTTATTGCATCCTTGAGAAGAGCGGCCATGGCTCCGTTTGCCTTTAGGTCACGGGCAAAAACAGGCTTATCGCCATAAGTATATCCGACAAAAATATTTCCCAGCCTCTCTTTCAGGTCTTTCAGATCCCTGGCCATACATAAGGTTGCCATCACTTCCGACGCAGCAGTTATTTCAAATCCCGACTGTCGCGGAACACCTTCTGTGGTTCCGCCAAGTCCTATCACAATATCCCTCAGCGACCGTTCATTCATATCCATCACCCTCTTCCACTCAATTGTCCTGGGGTCGATACCCATATTTCCATCAGAATTCTTAAGCTGGATATTATTATCAATAAGGGCGGCAAGGAGATTATGGGCCTTTTCGACGGCTGAGATATCGCCAGTAAAATGCAGGTTGATATCTTCCATTGGAATTACCTGTGAATAGCCGCCCCCGGCAGCTCCTCCTTTTATGCCGAATACAGGACCAAGCGATGGTTCCCGGAGTACAACAGTTGTCTTTTTCCCTACCCTGTTCAACGCCTGGGCCAACCCTATTGAAGTAGTTGTTTTTCCCTCACCGGCAGGGGTTGGTGTAATGCCCGTAACCAGTATGAGCTTTGCTTTTTTAACGCGTTCCTCATCAATAAAATGCAATGGTATCTTTGCCTTGAATTTGCCATATAATTCCAGCTCATCCTGCGGGATCCCCAGTATTTGAGCTATTTCTGCAACCGGCCTGATTCTGGCTTCCTGAGCTATTTCAATGTCCTGCTTCATACTGATACCTTTTGATTAACGACGGAAAGATAACAAACTTTCCCTTTTCCCCAAAGCTGCCCTATGCTATCACTTGCAGATGAATATATTCAATATTGTTTTTTGGAGCTTTTAGGATTTTGTTCTATCTTGATAGTTTATTAAAAATTTAAAACACGACAGCTATGGACAAAGAAATACAAGATCTTTACAGCGATTTTAAAAATGGACGTGTAAGCCGGCGAATGTTTTTAAAAAAGCTTGCTTTGATAACCGGAAGCACTGCTGCAGCATTATCTTTATTCCCTGTCATTGAAGGAAATGAAATTAACGCCTCCACACAGCCTAATAAAGAGACTGCCCTGGTTACTGAATTTATCAAATATCCTGCTGAAACAGGTGAAATGAGGGCGTTTCTGGCAAGGCCAAAAAAAGGGAAAAAGTTTCCTGCAGTTATAGTCATTCATGAGAACCGGGGACTAGTTCCTCATATACAGGATGTGACAAGAAGAATGGCAAAAGAGGGGTTTCTTACGATCGCCCCTGATGCGCTTTCACCTTTGGGTGGAACTCCGGAAGATATAAGCAATGTTGGCGAAATGTTCAAGAAGTTAAATAGCGAACAAACAACAAAAAACTTCGTTGCTGCGGTCAAATACCTGAAAACACATCCGCTTTCGAACGGGAAAGTAGGATGCACCGGATTCTGCTGGGGAGGAGCAATGACTAACCAGGTGGCAGTGAATGCACCTGATCTGAATGCTGCCGTTCCCTATTATGGCAGACAGCCTGCACCTGAAGATGTTGAGAAGATAAAGGCTCCCATTATGGCACACTACGGTGGCAATGATGCAGGTATAAATGCAGGAATACCTGCCTTTGAAGAAGCGTTGAAGAAATATAAAAAAGAGTACCAGATATTTATATATGAAGGAGCCGGTCATGCTTTCAACAACGACTCGAATCCGGAAAGGTATAATGAACAGGCTGCGAAACTGGCATGGAGCCGTACGATAGGATTCTTTAAAGAGAAGCTTAAGTAAGAGGCTTTCCAGAAACAGCAGCTATTGCCTCCACGAACGGCCTGCAATGGTTGAAAAATGTTTTGTACCCGCTGCACAGGTAATTTAATCCGTGTTCACCGTCAGGGGTATTGATAAACCTGTTTTTTGGGCATTCACCGTTGCACATTGCTTTAACCTCACATTCAACACAATAACGCGGCAGTGCAAGAGATTTTACCCTGCCGAAAGCTTTTTGCCTTTCACCGTCAAGGAAGCCGGCAACGGAACCCTCGTTAATATTGCCAATGAGATTATCTCTGTTGACAAAATGATCGCAGGAGTAAAAATCGCCGTTAAACTCCACCACAGGAACACCTCCGCAGTTCTCTTTGAATATACATAAGGTGTGCTCCTGATTAAATGCTGTTCTGGCCGCCTCCTCAAATACCTGGATCTTAATTTCACCGATATCCCTTTCAAGCCATTCATCGAAGACAGAAACAAGGAACCTTCCAAATTCCAATGGAGGAACTGTAGCCCGGCTCACTCCTGATTTTGTCCCCGGACGTCTCTCCACAAGAGGCAGAAAAGTGATATACTTAGCCCCAAGTTCTTTGAAGAAACTATATACCACAAGAGGGAATTTGACATTATACGAATTAACCACACAGAGAATTTCGCTTCTGATCCTGTAGCGCTGTAAAATCTCATAGCCTTTTAAAACCTGAGGAAGGGAAGATCTTCCGTCAGAGGTAGTTCTGAACTGGTTATGCAGGTCACCCGGACCGTCAATGCTTATCCCGACTATAAAATTGTTTTCAGCAAAGAACCAGGCCAGCTTGTTATCGATAAGTGTTCCGTTTGTCTGAACTCCGTTTACAATTTCCACTCCTGAAGGCTTATGTTTTTTCTGAAAGAAAACTGCTTTCCTGAAAAAATCAATTCCAGCTAATAAAGGTTCCCCTCCGTGCCAGGAGAACAATACAGTCTCTTCAGTTGTTGCTTCAATGTGCTGAATTATATACTTTTCGAGAATATCGTCATTCATAACGAAGGCGCTTTCCGCGGGGTAAAGAGCTTTATTATCAAGGTAATAACAATACTTGCACCTTAGGTTGCAGAGAGCCCCAACAGGTTTTGAAAATATCTGAAACTCTCGGTCAATCTTTTCCATTTGCGCTTTCTTAAATATTTCCCCAGTTTATAACCTGTCTGCCGGTCATTTCCGGAACACGCATTCTGATCCTCCATTCCACCGGATAGTAATTGTTTATTCTGCTTCCGATATTATTGCAGAATCCCAGGTTAATACCCTTATATGCGGGAAGGAACCAGCCTTTTGGATTACCTGATGGATGAATATTGTCACGTCGCAGGTATGACAGAGACTGGCTGTAATCAAGATCAGCTTTATGGAAAGCATCCTTTCGTATGCCATCTGAAAGGGCAAGCTCATGTGCCGGAACATAACCATTTTTTTTAACCGAGCAGATTTTGGTTCCGGGCCTGATCAGCTTCAGGTTCTGATTAAGTATCCGGTAATCCTCCATCTTTCCCGGAACATAATAAACTTCATCTCCGGACCTGATAATATTACCGGTATTAAAAGTTGTCCATTCCCTTACAACCTCAAGATCAGATCTGACAGGTTCAAAGCTCTGTTTTTTCCTGGTTCCTGCTGTCATTTTTCCTGGATTCCCGGATTTCCTGATCACAGAAACAAACAATCCTTCTCCTTTTATCCTGCCTGGATAAAAGCCATAACCTATTTTGCCCTCATGATCAATTCTTGTTATTCCATTAAATTCAGATACGCCAAGTTCAACGGCTTCAGCCTGATACTTGCTTACCAGCCATTTGATATTCGCCTCGTTTTCTCCGGGATTAAATGTACATGTGCTGAATATAAGAATGCCATTTTCGTTAAGAGCCGGCCAGATATCCGTCAAAATTCTCTTTTGTCTTTCCGAACAATGAATTGAATTTTCCACTGACCATTCATTTACTGCCACGGTGTCCCTGAACATCCCCTCACCTGAACATGGAGCATCAACGAGTATGACATCAAAGAAACCCCTTAATTCAGAAAAAGCAGAAGGATCATTCTGTGTCACCAGGGTATTTGTAACGCCCCATTTTGTCATATTTTCAGAAAGAACGGACGCCCTGGTTCTTATTACCTCATTTGAAACAAGCAATCCCCGTGATCCAATAAGTGATGAAAGATGAGTGCTCTTTCCTCCCGGAGCTCCGCACAGGTCAAGTACTCTGATATATCCGTCACCACTCACTAACTGCATGAAAACCTGTTCCAGAAACATCCCGGATGCTTCCTGAGGATAATAGCATCCCGAATGAAAGAGGGGATCAAGTGTAAAAGAGGGTCGGGTTTCAAGATAGAATCCTGTGGCACACCATGGAACGGGTTCAGAAGGGTGAGGTTTCCCGTTCCATTTGGAACTATTTATTCTGATACTTACCGGGGAAGGCTCCTTCAAAGCATTCAGAAGGCCATTTGTATCAATGTATTCCTGAGTTCTTATCCTTTTTATGAAACGTTCCGGAAACATTGTTAAGTTTCATCAGATATTTCATCGCCTGGTATCCCGACTGGTTTGCGCGAAAATTTCTTCCAGATATAATACACCGGGATGCCCAGAACTACCAATATCAACCCGGGGAATGTATAGTTCGGTTTGTAGATCAATAATATGATCATTATAAATGAGGTGGTCAATATGTAAATTGCCGGGATAAAGGGATATCCAAATGCTTTGTAAGGACGGGGGATTTCGGGCTTTTTGGTCCTGAGTATAAAGATCGCGATAATGGTAAGCGTAAAGAATAATAGAACTGCAAAAATCACATAATCAAGAAGATTGCTGTAAGTGCCCGACAAGCAGAGCAATATGGCCCAGATACCCTGAATTACTATCGCAAATCCTGGAACACCCTTTTTGTTAATCTCACCTACCTTTTTGAAAAAGAGACCATCCCTGGCCATTGCATAATAGACCCTCGGGCCGGCAAGGATTAGTCCATGATTACATCCAAAAGTACTGATCATTACAAATACTGCCATAATTATTGCAGCGTAATCGCCGAAAACGACACTCATTGCAGATGTTGCCACTCTATCGTCGGCTGCAAACTGAATACCCCTGGCCAGAACATCTGTACCATCAGGCGATCCTGAAAGGGGCAGTACTCTTATATATACCCAGTTCGTGAACAGATATATTACTGATACGATTAAAGTACCAAGTATAAGGCTTAACGGGACCGTCCGCTTTGGATTAATGACTTCACCCGAGATATATGTAACATTGTACCAGGCATCAGAGGAAAACAATGAGCCTACAAGCGCGGTTGCCACTGCTGCAACAAGTGCAAATCCTGAAAGAGGTATAAGCTGGTTATTCTCTCCTATTTTTCCTGCCTCCCAGAATACTTCCCTGTTTATATGCCAGGAAGTTAAACCTTTGGTGGCAAAAAAACCTATCAGGATGAAACCGAAAAGAGCAATCACTTTTGTAGAGGTAAATATATTTACGACTGTCTTGCCCGTTACTATTCCCCTGGTATTCAGCCAGGTAAGAAATGAGATCATTGCAATGGCCACGACCATGGTACTGTTAATACCCAACGGCCCGATATGCAGCAGTATAATTTTATCCGATATCCATGGTACGAGGACTCCTGAGAATTTGGCAAAAGCAACTGCCACTGCGGCTATTGAACCGCACTGAATCACAAGAAAGGTAGTCCATCCAAAGAGAAATCCGATCAGCGGATGGTATGCTTCCCTCAGATATACATATTGCCCACCCACGCTGGGCATCATCGAAGCAAGCTCACCATAGCAAAGTGCTCCTATCACAGTAATTATACCTGCGATCAGCCATACTACCATCAGCCAGCCGGGTGATCCCACGCTTCTTGCAATATCCGCACTGGTTATAAAGATTCCGGACCCAATCATTGCTCCTGCAACAATTGAAATCCCGTCAAAAAGATTCACACGTTTCTGGAGAAGATGGTTTTCAGTCTGCATTGGATAAGAAATCACATAGTAACAAAAGTAATTAAACAAATGAAAAAACAATTGATAGGGATTTCTTTATAATTTTGAATTAATATTCATTAAAAGAATCAACAACGAAATAAATTTGCTCTGACCAGTGTCTAATAAAAATATCTGAACATTTTAAAAATCCTTTTTGTATAATTAATCTTAAAACTATGAGAAAGTACTTACTGATTTTTGTGGCTGTTTTTTTGTCACTGAGCGCCACAGCTCAAAAGTTTGATCAGCTGGCCAAGACCCCTCCGATGGGGTGGAACAGCTGGAACAAGTTTCACTGCGAAGTGAGTGAAGCCCTTATTATGCAGGCGGCTGACGCTTTGGTCAGCAGTGGCATGAAAGATGCCGGCTATGAGTATATTGTAATTGACGACTGCTGGCAGATTTCGCGCGATGAGAATGGCGAAATTGTTGCTGATAAGGACAGGTTTCCTCATGGAATGAAGTATGTTGCTGATTATGTCCATTCGAAAGGTCTTAAATTCGGTATCTACTCGAGCGCCGGTACTGTTACATGCCAAAGGCGCCCCGGCGGATTCGGAAATGAGTACCAGGATGCAAGGACATATGCACGCTACGGCGTCGATTATCTGAAATATGACTGGTGCGGTTCAACAACCCAGGATGCAAAATCATCATATACAAACATGAGCAATGCTCTTAAAGCTGCCGGGAGACCGATAGTATTCAGCATCTGTGAATGGGGGTCGAACAAGCCATGGGAATGGGCAGCAAATGTAGGTCATCTGTGGCGTACCACCGGTGATATAAGTGACAACTGGAACAGCATGATCGATATCTTTAATAAACAAAAAGATCTTGCCAGATATGCTGGCCCGGGCAAATGGAACGACCCTGACATGCTTGAAGTTGGTAACGGGGGTATGACAACTGAAGAATACCGGACTCATTTTTCACTTTGGTGTATGCTCGCATCCCCGCTGATGGCAGGCAATGACCTTCAGAATATGACTCCTGAAACAAAGTCAATATTGCTGAATAAAGAAATGATTGCGATCAACCAGGATTCACTTGGCCGCCAGGCAACTTGCTACCGGGATAACGGAAATTACCAGATCTGGGTTAAAACACTTTCAAACAATGAAAAAGCTGTATGCCTGCTTAATACCAGTGATGAGAAAAAATCGGTTCTGGTTGACTTTTCACTCCTTGCCTCGATCAGAGGCGGAGGACGAGGTTTTGGCGGGCCAATGCCTGCAGCTCCGGCCGGAGGCCCTCCCGGAACACAAGGAGCAGCAGGAGCACAGAGAACCCAAGGAGCACAGGGAGTACCCCCAGCGGGGCAGGCAGTTCCGGCAGCAGGACAGGGAATGCCAGGTGGAATGGGTCCCGGAGGACCGGGCGGACAGCGCGGATTCACTCCAATGACTCTTGAAAACTATAAGATCAGAGACATATGGGAACACAAAGACCTCGTTCTTAAAGAAACATCAATGTACGTTGAGTTGCTTCCGCACTCAGTTAAGGTTTACAGGTTTGTAAGAAAATAGAATTTGATTCTTAAGTTAAACAGAGTAGTTAGAATGTAATTACAATGTAATTACATTTCTATTGATAGTTTTTACCCTTAAATCCCCGCCAGCTGGCGGGGATTTATTAATAGATGTTAAGAATGAACCTTCTTAAATCATATTAATACAATGTAACGTACCAACTAAACCAATGGCAGTTTCCAGGGATCCCTGTAACTGGGCACCAGATAATTATTTGCTTCCACATCATTTGTAAACCTGGTACCGTCCCATACAAGCTTCTTGCCTGTCCGGTAGGCAATGTTGCCGAGAGCTGAAAATTTCGCGATATGTGCACCGATCTGAATACTTGCATTGGTATTAGGATTACGGCTGGCAATGCATTCAAGATGGTTCTTAACATGGTTTTTCAAGCCCTGGTTGGTGCCTTTCCTTAAAGGTACAGCCTCCATTCGGATCTTACCATTTACTTTTTCAGGAATGACTTCCCATCCTGCGCGGTCGACAACAAGGGTTCCGTTCTCACCTACAAATCCCAGACCATGATTGCGTCCATAAGCGCCATCATCAATTCCTATAGCATGATCCCATAGTACATTGAAGCCGTTGAACTCATAAATAGTTTGCAGGCTGTCGGGTGTTTCACAAGCATCATCAGGATAACCATATTTACCTCCCATAGCCATTATTGATTTCGGGGCAGTTACATTCATCCCGAACAGGGCATAGTCAAGAAGGTGAACACCCCAGTCGGTCATCAGTCCGCCTGCATAATCCCAGAACCATCTGAAAGTAAAGTGAAACCGGTTCCGGTTAAATGGTCTCCTGGTTGCCGGTCCGAGCCACATGTCATAATCGACACCTGCCGGAACAGGCTCATCTGCAAGCACAGGAATTGAGGGGCACCAGCCCTGGTATGAGAAGACCCGTACAAGCCTAATTTTGCCCAGCTTGCCTGATTTTACAAAACTAACTGCATCCTGCCAGTGCGGATCGCTTCTCTGCCATTGCCCGACCTGGACAATTCTCTTATATTTTTCTGCAGCTTTAACCATCAGGTTACATTCCTCAATGGTCCTTCCAATAGGTTTTTCACAATAGACATCCTTTCCTGCTTCGCATGCAGCGACCATCTGCATACAGTGCCAGTGATCGGGAGTGCCAACAATTACAAGATTAATATCCTTGTTATCTATCAGTTTACGCCAGTCCTTATAAAGGTTTGCAGGCTTTTTCCCCCTCATTTTTTCGACATTCGAAGCCCGCCGGTTAAGCACGGCATCATCAATATCACACAAAGCTATGCATTCGACCTGAGGATTTTCAAGAAATGCGCTCAGATCGCTGAATCCCTGGCCGTTGCAGCCGATAACACCAACATTGATCCTGTCGCTTGCAGGAATTCCTTTCATTGCGCCGGATAATGATGGTGCAATTGTCAATCCGGCAGCTGTAATAGCACTGTTTTTTAAAAAAATACGTCGTGTTGTCATAATTTTAATCTTTTTCTAAAGAACTGAAAATCTGTAAATTGTCCGTGTTTTATAAGTTTCTCCGGGATTCAGGACCGTTGAAGGAAAATCAGGATGGTTTGGACTATCAGGATAGTGGCCTGACTCAAGACAGAAACCGGTCCTGAAATCATATGGTATCCCTCCGTGTCCTTTCTGGCTGCCATTCAGGAAATTGCCTATATAGAGCTGCAGACCGGGCTGATCGGTTATTACCTCAAGTAACCGTCCGCTGCCTGAATCATAAACCATTGCATCAACTTCTTCCTTGTTATCAAGAATGAAATTATGGTCATATCCTTTCCCAAGGATAAGCTGGTCATAGTTTTCGTTTAATCTCTCACCGATTGTGTGGGGTTTTGTAAAGTCAAAAGGGGTTCCGGCTACCGGACGAATCTCACCTGTCGGTATCATCACAGAATCAACAGGAGTAAAATATGATCCTCTTAATGTCAGGATATGGTCAATAATTTTCCCGTTCCCGGGTCCATACAAATTAAAATATGCATGGTTTGTTAAATTTACAACTGTTCGTTTATCAGTGGTGCATTTATAATCCATTATTATTTCATTATTGTCACTCCATGTATATATTACCTCGGCATCCACATTCCCGGGGAATCCCATCTCCATATCAGGGCTGTGATATGTGAATTTCACTGCAGGAAATTTGCTGTTCCTCATTACTTCGGTATTCCAGACAACGCTGTGCCAGCCCCCGGGTCCGCCATGAAGTGTATTAGGTCCGTTATTCTTAGGCAGGGTGTATTCAACACCGTCCAGGGTAAATTTGCCATTTGCGATCCTGTTGGCATACCTGCCAACTGTTGAACCGAACGACATATCACCAGCCAGGGTTTCTTCAAAAGTATCATATCCGAATGTGATATTGGCTTTCTTACCTTTTCTGTCAGGTACTTCAATCCAGTTTATTTTAGCTCCATAATTGGTCAGTTTCAATACGTTACCCTGCTTGTTTGTAAGAGTGATCAGGTAGACTTCCTTGCCCTGATGGTTACCAAACACCTCTTGTCTCACATTGTTTTTTGATGATTTGCTGCAATCAGTAAATAAAGCAATTGTAACAACCAGGGCCGGCAATAATAACAGATTCCTTTTCATTATATATCAGATTAAATTGTATAAAATTAATAAAGTTTAGTTAAGGGTGAATATTATGTTACTTGTCCGAACGAAATTGCAGAGCTGGCAATCCCGCACTGTTAAACAACGAAGCAGAAGCGCCGTTCCTCCAGCAGTACCTTACGGATAAAGGTTCAGCAACTTTTGGCGATGTAACCCATACCTCATTGCCAACAATCTTTGCTTCTGCTTTATAGTATTTGACATCCTTCCCGGCAATCTCAAACTCTGATAATTTACCATCTTTTGCTGTAAGTCCATTCTCTGTATTGTCAAACTGAACTTTGATTGTCCTTCCATCAACCTTCATGGATTTGTACACTGGACCCTGGAATTTGACATCTTTTCCATAATCTTTAGCAAGTGCAAGATTTGAGAGTCTTTCACCAACCTCTTTCTTAAACGGTGGATGAATGTTCATAACAGTTGCAATATCGAGGGTAACTGCCATTCCGGTATTAGGAAGCTGAAGAGCTTTTTCCTGAGCTTCACGAAGATAAGCCGACTCCGTCGAATCCACACCTCCGTAGACATATGGAGCTATCTGGACGTAATAGAATGCAAGATCCTCTATCTTCCAGGCATCTCTCCAGTTCCTGATCATTAAGGGGAATATTTTTGAGTATTGTTCAGCCCTTCCGACATTTGCTTCTCCCTGATACCAGATTGCTCCTTTGACAGGATACTTTACTAACGGATTGATCATTCCATTGAATAATGTTGAAGGTGTTGAAGCTCCGATCGTTTTTGGTCTTTTGACTGCAGAAAATTCATTTTTGGTCAGATCAAGGATGTAAAATATGTTCCCGATCAGCTCAGCAACCGGCTGGAATTTCCAATCTCCATCCAGGCTTATCTGAACTTGTTTATCATCTTTCAGGGCAAGCTTCATTGATCCGGGCTTTCCCCATATTCCTCCACCGCCCTGAGTATCCAACACGCGTACTGCAACAGTATTGGTACCTGCTTTCACAAGATCCTTTGGCACTTCATAATTCCTCTCAGCCTGCCAGAATCCCGATACTTCATGCGATCCGACAAGCTTTCCGTTAAAGTATGTCCTGTCCATATCGTCAATTGGGCCAAGTTCAAGGGAGAGGTCCTTGCCTGCCATTTTCTCAGGTATCTCGACTTTTTTGCGGAACCATACTACTCCGTCAAAATCGCCTGTTGCAGATTCAAATAGTCCCGGAAGTTTCATTGCCGGCCAGTTGCTGTCATCAAATTCGGGTAACGGAACATTTTCATCGTTAAAAATCAGATCCTTCCATTGTTCATCACCGTCCTTATTAGCTATCATTTGTTTATGCCCGTCAAGCCACGACTGGTATTCTGCAAGTCTGGGAATAGATTCTTTTATTCCTTTAATTTCAGAAACGAATTCACCTGCATTTTCAAGAATCTCTGATGACATCCATGCTTCAGCGGGTGTGCCGCCCCATGCAGTTTCGATCAGTCCGACCGGTATATTCAGTTCGTCATGAAGTTTCTTCCCAAAGAAATATGCTGCAGCACTGAACTGGCTGACCGTCGCCGGACTGCAGACTTCCCATATTCCTACACAGTCGTCCAGGGGCTCACCTGAAACTTTCCGCTGAACATTAAAAAGGCGAATTTCAGGCACTTCTGCAGATGCAATTGTCCGTGCAGAATACATAACTGTGTCATTCGGAGGCCATCCGGCCAGAGGCATTTCCATATTCGACTGACCTGAGCAGACCCATACCTCCCCTATAAGGACATTATTTATAGTCAGACTGGTATCTTTTGCGGCAATTGTAATTGTATACGGGCCGCCGGCTTCAGGTGTAGCAAGCAAAACGGACCATTTGCCATCTTTTTCTGAAACAGCTTCTCCTTTTGCCTGCCAGCTGGCAGATACATCTATTTTACTTCCGGATGATGCTTTTCCCCATATTTCAATATCAGTTTTCTGCTGAAGAAGCATGTTATCGCCGATCAGTGAAGGAAGCTCCAGATTGGTAGATTTTTTACCACATCCAGCCAGTGCAATCAGAATAAAAAAAGCAATGATTTTTAGTTTCATAATATTATCGTGTAAGGTTAAGGTCTATTCAGCTTTAAAAACCCTGTAGCTGTGAGGTTTAAGAGTAATTTCAAATGAGGATTTTTCCTCCCTGGCCCGTCCCCAGATCATTCCCGTGGATTTGCCACTGCTGTTTACCTGTTCAGCTGATATAATATCAGTAAGTTTTGTAATGCCAGAACCGGCAACAATTTTGATCTTTGTCTCTTCAGGTAAGAAAGACTCAACAATAAATGTGTTATTATCGTAAACAAACAAGCTCACCATTGAAGGTCCCTCGATCCGGAAACTGAGATCGGCAGTCAGTACATCCCTTATTCTGTTCAGCACCCCGACAGGAAGGGCATAAAGGTCCCCGAAAGAGTCGGGGATTGTCAGAACGAAAAGCGAAGCTTTTCCATATCTTCCCTGGTGCAATATTGGCCATCCGACCGGACCTCCAAGAGCTTCAACATCCGTCCATGAATCATTGGTAAGATACTGGATCTGAGGGATCACAATATCCTTAGACGACTTGTTGCCTGAACTTGCAAAACCTGCTGAAAATTCCGATACAATGGCTTTCCTGTCAGTAAATTCAAGTTCTATGATATCTTCAATTCCTTTTCCCTGAAGTGCCCTGAGAAGTCCGGAAGTGATTGTTACATCCTTTCCTGCCATGAGTCTTTCTTTTATCTTTTTTACAATATCAGGATCAAATTTGGCCGATTCAGTCAGAATTATCATTTTCGGATCAAACGGGAACTCAGGCTTAAGATCAATAGGTATGCCTATCATTCCAAAATAGTTTTGGAGGAAATCTTCTCCAGTCGAATGGTAAGGCTTGTAACCTTGAATTCCAACAGGTTTGCCTAGCTGGCCAAGGAACTTGTCAACTTTTTCAAATGTAAAACCTGCCGCTCTTGCAACAGTTGTGGGAGTAACCTGTTTGCCGTCTTTAAGGGTAAAGGGTTTCACCATTTCGTCATATTCAAAGCTTGGCTTCTGGTCCTGCCAGGCTGAACGGTCAGCCGGCCTGATGTTGCGCTGCATCTGCCTGAAATCAAAAAGCGTTATTTCGGGGGCCTTTGCAAAGAGTGTCAGCCAAAGCTGTTCGGCGTATCTGTCCATATAATTCATTCCGCCTGTATCAACCCAGCCTCCGCCATTGCCTCCAGGCTTGATGTTTTCGAAATACCTGAATATCAGGTATCCGAGGTACTGCTGAAGATGCTGTCCCGGAGCATCTG
>Ga0326726_10002746_pt1 | contig 16116 bp, 11 predicted proteins | sample MHFenrmetagenome_2_FD_207603 | JGI IMG/M metagenome (GOLD analysis project Ga0326726, IMG submission 207603) | Lab enriched peat soil microbial communities from Michigan Hollow, Ithaca, NY, United States - MHF15MN | ecosystem: Environmental > Terrestrial > Soil > Wetlands > Peat | place: USA... | reverse complement strand
GGCGGGGCCGAGTATCCCCCCGGGCGCTTCGGGCGCTCCCTTTCCCAGATCGCCCAGCTCATCAAGTCCGACCTGGGTGTAGAGATCGCCTTCGCCGATGTCAGCGGATGGGATACCCATGTTGCCCAGGGCTCCGCAGAAGGCGCCCTGGGAGCGCGACTCGGCGAACTGGGCCAGGGCCTGGCGGCATTCGCCACCGATCTGGGCGAGCGGATGCGGGACGTCGTGGTGCTCACGATGTCCGAGTTCGGCCGCACCGTGCGCGAGAACGGCAGCGCCGGCACCGATCATGGCCATGGCACGGCGATGTTGCTGCTTGGTGGTCCGGTCCGCGGCGGGCAGGTGCTGGGGCGTTGGCCCGGGCTCGATGAATCCAGCCGGTTCGAGGGGCGGGACCTCGCCGTCACCACCGACTTCCGGGTCCTGTTCGGCGAGGTGCTGACGCGTCACCTGGGACTGCTGGATCTGAGCGCCGTTTTCCCCGGCTTTGCACCGCAGCCAGAGTCGCAGCTAGGAGCGATCAGCGCCTAGCCAGTGAGAAGTGAGAAGTGAGAAGGCGCCGGCTCGAGCCGGAGTTGCCAGCGCTCCTCCTTCTCACTTCTCCCTTCTCACTTCTCACTTCTCACATCTCACTTCTCACATCTCACTTCTTACTCCTCCCTCCTCACTTGGCCACGCTCGCCGTCGGTGCCCCACTCTCTGCCCTCGTCCGATCCATCCCGCCCAGCCCATCGATCTTCGCCATCACCAGGTCAGCGATCCTCCGGTGAGTCAGCGCGGTTGGCGGCAGGTCGAGCAAGGCGTGGTAGTCGATGGCGGGTCCGAACCACAGCCGCACCCTCTCGCCACCCCGCCAATGACGCGCAAGGATCGCGGGCAGGTTGTTCCCCAGACCCAGGACAAAGACCGGGATTACCTGGGGCCGGGCCTCGTGGATCAGCCGCCCGACGCCGGGCTGAGGCGGCAGGAGGGTATAGGGGTCTGGGCCCTTGTTGCGGGTTCCCTCCGGGTGGAAGCCGATCAACCGGCCTGGTCCCTCTCGGCAGAGATCGACCAGATGTTCCAGCGCCCATTGATCGAATCGTCGCCGGCCGGGCTGGTGAAAGAACGGGGGGTACATCGACCACCACGCCACGAGGCCGTTGAGGCAAAGCCCGCCGATTGTCTGGTAGTAGTACCTCCCCCGCACCGGAAAACAGATCGCCCGCCAACCGGGGAGCCGGCGGAACAGAGTGCTCATCACCACGTACAGGTCAAAGAAGCTCCGGTGGTTCGACACCAGCAGCAGCGGCCGCTCGCGGGACGTGGCGGCGACCTGATCCAGCCCGTGGACTTCGAGCAGCGAGCCGAGCGCCAGTTCGATCCACCGCGCTCCGATCTCCCGCTGACACCAGAACCAGGTCCGCTGCCACCGGCCGCGGTTCATCCGGCTCACCAGCCGGACCGCGAACCGCTCGAAGGGTGTGAGCACCTCCAGGGGTGGCGGACCGGTCATTCCCCTACCTCCAGCGGATGGTGCCGGGCGGGAACTCCCCATCAAGGGAAGTTCGCCTGTCAGGCGCGCCTGGGTCGGCCGGAGCCGGCCTCAGCTGCGGGGAGACTGCAGGGTGTCTGGCGCAGTATACTTGTCGCTCAGGATAGCGGGAGACCCGCCGCCGCCTGCCGGGGGAGGCCCCGTGAAAACCAACACTCGAAAGGACGCGGATGACCGGCTGGCGGGAAAGGTGGCGGCGGGGCCTGGTGGCGCTGGGCCCTGCCCTCGCGTTTGGCACCCGGGACCGGGTGGAAGTCGAGCGGCTGCCGCCGTTCGAGTCGAGGATCCTGGGGGAGACCCGGACGATCGATGTGTACCTGCCGCGGGGTTATGCCGGCGGCGACACCGTGTACCCGGTGCTGTACCTCAACGACGGGCAGGACATGACCGCCGTCGACCTGCCGGGCATCCTGGACTCGTTGCAGGAGGCGAAGGCAATGGCTCCGACGCTGGTGGTGGCCGTTCACGCCACCGAGCGGGTCCTCGATTACGGCACGGCGGGTGTGCCCAATGCCCAGGGGCTGGGGGGCCGGTCGGGACGGTATCAGCGGTTTCTGCTCGATGAGCTGATGCCGGCGATTGATGCCCGCTATCGGGTGGCCCGCGGCCCAGCGACGACCGCGGTGATGGGGTGGTCCCTGGGCGGGCTGTCGGCATTTGATCTGGCGTGGCAGCATCCCGAGCGGTTTGGCACCGTCGGGGTGTTTTCCGGAGCCTTCTGGTGGCGCACCGACGACGGCAGTCCGGCGGCGAAGCAGACCTCGCGCATCATGCATCGCCGCATCCGGGAGACCGTCACCCATCCGGCGCTGCGCATGTGGTTCGAGACCGGCCTGCAGGATGAATCGGACGACCGCGACGGCGACGGGGTGATCGATGCGGTGCAGGACACCGAGGAGCTCATCGGCGAGCTTTCCCGCAAGGGTTACCGCCGCGGACTGGACATGGTGCACCTCACGGTCGAGGGCCGTCACGACCTCCTCACCTGGAAGCGGCTGTTGCCGGAGTTCCTGACGTGGGCCTTTCCGCCGCGCGGCTGAGATGATGAGGGTCGATTGTTCGGGCGGTCCAGACGGACGAGACGGTCCAGACGGTCAGCTCAGCGACCGGCTGGGCCCTCCCCATTCGGTGAGTTGACCGTCTCGACCGTTCTGACCGTCTCGACCGTCCCCTTCCAGGAACCAACGCGCCACACCTTCGCAGACCAATGTCGCCCCCTCGCCTCCTCCTGATCGGCCCCGGCCACCCCAACCTGCTGGTGCTCGAGGCCCTGGCCCGGCGGCGCCTTCCTCCGGCCGACGTGATGCTCATTTCGCCCGATCCCGCCCAGGTCCACTCGCCGATGGCGCCGGGATTGGTCGAGGGTCGATACCGGGCGGAGGAGATCACCGTCGACCTCCCGCGGCTGGCGCTGGCGGCCGAGTGCCGGATGGTCCCGGGCAGAGCGGTGCGGATCGACGCCGCCGGCAAGCGAGTCCGGCTCGACGATGGCACGGAGCTGTACTACGATGTCGCGGCGGTGGCCATCGGCGGGGCCTCGCCGGGCAGCGAGATCCCGGGAGCCGGGGAGCATGGCTTCACCGTACACCCGGTCCGGCGGGCCATTGAGCTGACGGAGGCGCTCGATCGCGTGGCCGAGCCCAGGCCGGAGCCGCGGCGAATCGCGGTGATCGGGGCGAGCCCGGCCGGCGTGGAGCTGGCGTTGTGCGCCCGCGCCCGGCTCGACCGGAAGCAGGCGAGCGACGTGATCATCTCGATGCTCGACTCGCGCAGCGAGCTGTTCGGCGGGCGTCTCCCCGCCTGGTCGGACCTGGTCATCCGGGTGCTGGCCGAACACGACATCACCCTGCGCCTCGGGCTGGGTGCGACCGAGGTCGGTCCGGATTTCGTGCGGCTCAGTGATGGCCGGGTGCAGCCGGCCGACCTGGTGCTGTGCGCGGGCGGGCCCCACGCCCCGAGCCTGTTTCGCAACTCCGGGCTGCCGGTGGACAACCACGGCTTCCTGCTGGTAGACGACACCCTGGAAGCGCAAGGCATCTCCGGCCTGTTCGGGGCGGGCGATGCGGTGACCCTCGCCTCGGCCCCCAGGACACCCAGGGGAGTGTTCGCTCTGGCAATGGGCGAGACGCTGGTGCGGAATCTCCGCGTCGCTCTGGCGGGCGCCGGGACCACCAGGCAGTATCACCCGGAGCCCCGGTATCTGGCCCTGCTCAATGCGGGCGACCGGAGGGCCCTCCTGTTCTACGGGCCGGTGGCGCTGGCGGCGCGGTGGGCCATGCGGCTCAAGGACCGGATCGACCGCCGGTTCATGACCCGTTTCCGTCGGCTCTCGGGTGGAACCGGGACCGGCGGAGGCGCGTAGGGGGCCCCTGACACCGCTATCCGGCCGACCTCACTTTTCAGATTGGCACATTGCCCGAATCCCGGGTACCATAGGAAGCCCACCCCTATTCTTCTCCTCATCGGAGTGATCCGTGGAACGCCGTGACTTCCTCCAGCTGGGCGGATTCGCCGCCGGCGCGCTGCTGATCCCCTCGTGGGATCCGTACGCCCGGCCCTGGTCGGGGAGCCTGACCCCGATCCCCACCGCAGACAAGAAGCAACTTGCCAACATCGCCCTCGACACCGCCCGCTCCAGGGGCGCCACCTACGCCGACGTCCGGATCGCCCGCCAGCTGAACCAGTTCATCAACGGGCGGGAGACCAAGATCCAGAACACCACCAACACCGAGTCGTTCGGGGTGGGGATCCGGGTCATCGCGGACGGCACCTGGGGATTCGCGGCGACGCAGGACGTGAGCGCGGATGGGGTGAAGCGGGCGGCCGAAAAGGCGGTCGCGATTGCCCGGGCCAATTCCCGGCTGCAGACCGAGCCGGTCACCCTGGCTCCGCAGCGCGGCTACGGCGACGTCACCTGGCGCACCCCGATCGAGAAGAACGCCTTCGAGGTCTCCATCAAGGAGAAGGCCGACCTGCTCACCGCCGTGGGCGATGCGGCCCTCAAGGCGGGGGCCAGCTTCATCTTCACCGGACTGTTCCTGGTGAATGAACAGAAGTACTTCGCCTCCACCGACGGCAGCTACATCGACCAGGACGTGCACCGCTCCTGGCCCAATTTCCAGATTACCGTGGTGGATAAGGCCAGCGGGAAGTTCGAGACCCGTGACGCGCTCTCGGCGCCGGTCGGCATGGGATGGGAGTACCTGGCCGGGCGGCCGTCGGGCAAGGTGAAGACCGCCGCCGGCGCGCTGACCTACAGCACCTCGTACGACATGCTGGAGGACGCCAGACTCGGGGCCGAGCAGGCCAAGGAGAAGCAGAAGGCCAAGTCGGTCGAGGCCGGCAAGTGGGACCTGGTGCTCGATCCCTCGCACGTGTGGCTCACCATCCACGAATCGGTGGGGCACCCGCTGGAGCTGGACCGGGTGCTGGGCTACGAGGCCAACTACGCGGGCACCAGCTTCGCCACGCTCGACAAATGGCGCTCCAAGTCGTTCCGCTACGGCAGCCCGATCGTCAACTTCGTCGCCGACAAGGTCCAGCCCGGGTCGCTGGGGGCGGTGGGCTATGACGACGAAGGGGTGAAGACCAGGGAGTGGGACCTGGTGAAGGACGGCATCCTGGTCAACTATCAGGCGATCCGGGACCAGGTGCACATCCTGGGCCAGCAGGAGTCGCACGGCTGCTGCTATTCGGACAGCTGGAGCGATATCCAGTTCCAGCGGATGCCCAACGTCTCGCTCCGGCCGGGCACCAAGCCGCTCACCCCCGCCCAGATCATCGCCGGGGTGGACAAGGGCATCTTCATCGTGGGCGACGGCTCGTACTCGATCGACCAGCAGCGCTACAACTTCCAGTTCGGCGGGCAGCTGTTCTATGAGATCCGGAAGGGCAAGATCGTCGGCATGCTGCGGGATGTGGCCTACCAGTCCAACACCCAGGAGTTCTGGAACGCGGTGGCGGCGATCGCCGACCGGCGTGACTACCGGCTCAACGGCTCGTTCTTCGACGGCAAGGGCCAGCCGGGCCAGGTCAGCGCGGTCTCCCACGGCGCCGCCACCACCCGGGTGAACGGCGTGAACGTCATCAACACCGCCAGGAAGATCGGATAACCGCCATGCCTGAACTCAACGAAGCCCAGGCCCGCGAGCTGCTCACCCGGGCACTCAAGCTCTCCAAGGCGGAAGCCTGCGAGATCAACATCGGCGGCAACACCGGCGGCAACATCCGCTACGCCCGCAACACCGTCTCCACCGCCGGGGCCACCGAGGACAGCACCTTCGTGGTCCAGTCCTTCTTCGGCCTCAGGAACGGCACGGCCACCGCCAATCAGTTCGACGACGCCACCATCGAACGGGCGGTGCAGCAGTCGGAGGAGCTGGCCCGGCTGGCCCCGGAAGATCCCGAATCGATGATGCCGCTGGGCCCCCAGACCTACACTCCGGTGTCCGCCGCTTACAGCGAGGCCACCGCCGGAATCACCCCGGAGTACCGTGCCAGGGTGGCGGAGGGAAGCATCGGCCCGGCCAAGGAAGCCGGCTGCGTCGCCGCGGGGTTCCTGCAGGACGGCAGCAACTGGCAGTCGATGGCCAACACCGCCGGTCTGTTCGCCTACCACCGGCAGACCGGCCTCAACTTCTCGGTGACCATGCGGACCGAGGACGGCACCGGCTCGGGCTACGCCGAGCGGGACGTCAACGATGTTTCCCGGTTCGACGGGGGAGCAGCCTCCCGGATCGCGGCGCAGAAGGCCGCGGCCTCGCGCGAAGCCAAAGCCATCGAGCCGGGCAAGTACACCGTGATCATGGAGCCCACCGCGGCGGTGGATCTGCTGCAGCCGCTGGCGTTCAGCCTCAACGCCCGGCAGGCCGATGAAGGCCGGAGTCCGCTCTCCAAGCCCGGCGGGGGCACCCGGCTGGGGGAGAAGCTGGTCGACGAGGCGGTGACCATCACCTCCGATCCGACGAACCCCGACATCCCCACCGCCCCGTGGAATGGCGACGGCCGGCCCTTTGCGCCCACCACCTGGATCGAGAAGGGCGTGGTCAAGAACCTGTTCTACTCGCGGTACTGGGCCCAGAAGCAGGGCAAGCCGGCCACGCCGTTTCCGGCCAACCTCATCATGGCCGGCGGCAACGCCTCGCTGGAGGACCTGATCAAGGACACCGCGCGCGGGGTGCTGGTGACCCGTTTCTGGTACATTCGCTTCGTGGATCCGCAGACCCTGCTGCTCACCGGCCTCACCCGCGACGGCACCTTCTACATCGAAGACGGACAGATCAAGCACGCCGTCAAGAACTTCCGGTTCAACGAGTCGCCGATCATCATGCTGAACAACGTGGACGCGCTGGGCCGGCCGGAGCGGGCCCAGGGCAATCTGATCCCGCCGATGCGGATCCGGGACTTTACGTTTACGTCGCTGTCGGACGCGGTGTAAGAGGCAGGCGGACGGACAGGCGGACAGACGGACGGTCCGTCTGCCCGTCTGTCCGTCTCATTCCCATGGCTCGGTTCACCTTCACCCGCCTGCAATACGCCTCCGGCGACTGGGACGTGGATCAGCGCATGCCCGCGAACCTGCTGCATTCGCTGGTGGAGTACACCACCATCGATGTGGATCCCAGGGAGCGGATCGTGCCGCTGGCAGGGGCAGACCTGTTCGATGCCCGGTTTGCCTACCTGGCGGGGCACCGGCTGGTGCAGTTCACCGGCAGCGAGCGGGCCAACTTCGAACGGTTCGTGCGGCGCGGCGGATTCGTGCTGGTCGATGACTGCAACCACGACCTGGACGGGCTGTTCGCCCGGTCGTTCGAGAGCCAGATGGCGGAGATCTTCGGACCCGAGGCGCTGCAGAAGCTCCCCAACGACCACCAGCTGTACCGTGCGGTGTTCCCCTTCACGGAGGGGCCACCCACCACCGCGCTCGAGCTCAACGGCTGGGGAGACGATCTGGTGCACGACTATCTCAAGGCGATCCACATCGACGGCCGGCTCGCGGTGCTGTACAGCAACAAGGACTACGGGTGCGAATGGGACTACGACTTCCGCAACAAGCGGTTCCTGGCCGAGGATAACACGAAGTTTGGTGTCAACATCGTCACCTACGCCATGACTGCGTGAGGATCTGGACGGACGGGACGGACGGGACGGTCGAGGCGGACAAGGCGGACAAGGCGGGCGGGGCGGGAAACCAATCTCAAGGGCGCTGAACGGCGCGTTCGATAAGTTGTCCGCCCTGTCCGCCCCGCCCGCCCCGTCCGCCAAATCGATGAGGATTGCACGCGAACCGGAGCTGGAATGACAGTGATCGAGGGAGTCGAACAGGTAGAAGCAACCGTCGAGCGGCTGATCGAGCTCAGGCGCGAGGTGGAGCGCGTGATCATCGGCCAGGAGCGGGTGGTCGAGGAGCTGCTCCTCGCCGTGCTCGCCGGCGGCCACGCGCTGCTCGAGGGGGTGCCGGGACTGGCCAAGACCCTGCTGGTCCGCACCCTCGCCGAAGCGACCGACCTCTCCTTCCGCCGGATCCAGTTCACTCCCGACCTGATGCCCTCCGACATCCTCGGCACCGAGGTGCTGGAGGAGGATCACGCCACCGGGAAGCGGTTCTTCAAGTTCAACCGCGGTCCGGTCTTCGCCCAGGTCGTGCTGGCCGACGAGATCAATCGCACTCCGCCCAAGACCCAGGCCGCGCTGCTGGAGGCGATGCAGGAGGGGGCCGTCACCTACGGCGGGACGACCTATCCCCTGGAGCGGCCGTTCTTCGTCCTCGCCACCCAGAACCCGATCGAGCAGACCGGCACCTATCCACTCCCCGAGGCGCAGCTCGACCGGTTCCTTCTCTACATCCGGGTCGGTTACCCCACGGCAGACGATGAGCGCCAAGTCCTGGCCCGGACCACCGGCGCCGAGTCCGCGCCGGTCCGTCAGGTTGCCCGCGCCGCAGACATCATCGCGGCCCAGCGACTGGTGCGGGAAGTGGCCATCGGCGAACCGCTGCTCGACTACGTCACCCGGCTGGTGCGGGCCTCGCGGCCCGACAGCACCGAGGTGGCCTACGTGCGGGAGTGGGTCCGCTGGGGGGCCGGCCCTCGCGCCGGCCAGGCAATGATTCTCGGCGCCAAGGCCCGGGCGCTGCTCGCCGGCCGCTTCGCGGTGACTCCGGAGGACCTGCGCGCGGTAGCCGCGCCGGTGCTCCGCCACCGCATCCTGGTGAACTTCCGGGCCGAGGGCGAGGGGCTCACCGCCGACCAGGTGACCCGGGTGCTGCTGGAGCAGGTCGCGCCGGCGCGGAGTCCGCTCGCGTGAGCGGCGCCGCGCTCTCCTACCGGTTCGTCACCGCGCGGACGCTTGCGCTGGTCCGTGATCTCGAGCTGGCTGCGCGCATGGTCGTGGACGGCATGATGCTGGGACGCCACATCAGTCGCCGGGCCGGTGCGGGGCTCGAGTTCAGCCAGTACCGGAGCTACCAGCCGGGCGACGATCTGCGCCGCATCGACTGGAAGCTGCTGGGCCGCTCGGACCGGTACTTCGTGCGCGAGGCCGAGTCCGAGACCAGCATCACGGTGCGGATTCTGCTCGACGCCACCGGTTCCATGGCGCACGAAGAAGACGGGGTGAGCAAGCTGGACTATGCCCGCTTCCTCGCCGCGGCACTCGCTCTGCTGGCCCATCGCCAGGGCGACGCGGTCGGGTTGTATGTCCTGAGTGACGGGCGGGCCATGACGCTTCGGCCCCGGCGGGAGCCCAGCCATCTGCACCGGCTGCTGCACGAGCTGGAACGAATCCAGCCGGCCGGCCGCTGGCCGGTCTGGTCCGCCCTCGAGCGCGCCCTCACCCCCGACGCCGCCCGGGGTATCACCATCCTGCTGGGGGACCTGCACGAGCGGAGCGATGAGATCCGCGCCTCGGTTCGCCGGCTCGCCGGCGCCCACCATGAGGTGCTCTGTTTTCAGGTCTTGGGAGACGTGGAGCGGGAATTCGGCTATCGGGGCACCGTGACGCTGGAAGAGCTGGAGACCGGCCGGCGCCTGGACCTCGTCGCCGAGCGTGCCCGGGACCGAGCGGTGAGCCGGCTCGAGGAACAGCTTCGCGAGCTGCGCTACGCCGTCGAGGAGAGCGGATCGGTGCTGGTACCCTGCCTCCTGGCCCAGCCGTTCGAGGGCCCCCTCCGCGAGTACCTGGCGCGGCGCGACCGCCGCGCCTGAGCTCCGGCCGGCCCGTCCGTGTTCAGCGCCCCGCTCTGGCTCTACGGCCTCGCGACGCTCGCCATCCCGCTGGCGCTCCACCTCTGGAGCCGCCGTCCGCGGGAACTGATCCGGGTTGGCTCGCTCCGGCACATCGCCGAGCTGGCCGAGGCGCGCTCCTGGTCCGCCCGCCTGACCGAGCCGCTGCTCCTGGCGCTCCGGCTGGGCATACTCGCCTGCATCGTGCTGGCCCTGGCCGGGCCCCGACTCTCCGCCGGGCGGCTCGGCTCGTCAGTGAGTCACCTCGTGCTGATCGAACCCGTCCTGCTGCTGGACTCGAGTCTGATTCGGTCCGACCCGCTGCTCGATTCGCTGACCCGGAGTCGGGCGACCGTCAGGTTACTCGCTCGTGGTCTGCCAAGGGTTCAGTTGGATGGCGTCCGCACAGAGTTCCGAGTTCCGAGTTCCGTAGCGCCGCACTGCTGTGCGGCGCCCCTCGGAACGCGGAACGCGGAACGCGGAACGTTTTGGGATTTCCTCGTCTCCGCCGACCACCTCGTCTCGCCCGGCGGCGAGATTACCGTCATCGCCCGGCCGAGGGTAAACACCCTTGGTGGACGGCGGCCGGCGTTGCGGGCACGGGTCATCTGGCACGCGCCCGCCCCGCCCGCGCCTGCCACCTGGGCCGCCGCCCGCTGGCGCACCGCCGACGACAGTCTCCTCTCGCTCACCGGCTGGGGTGATGCCCGGGGTGTCGGGTACGGCCAGGCGCGGATCCCCGAGGGTGCCTGTGCCGATTGTCCGGCCCCTCACTCCATCGCGGTGCTCACACACGCATCAGACTCGGCCGGCCGGCGGCGGCTCGGGCTCGCATTGCTGGCGGTCGCGGGTCTTCTGGGGCAAAGGGTGCACCCCGTCCAGGTTGCCGATTCGGCCGACCTCGTGCTCACCACCACGCCGCTCAACGATTCTCTCCTCGCACTCGATCGCCCGGTGGTGAGTCTCGAGCCGGCCGTCGTCGCGAGCCCGACACTGGCCGATTCGGTCATGGCCCACTGGCCCTGGCAGCCGCTGGAACGCGATGGCGCGGACCCCAGAGAGGCGAGTATCGCCCAGGCGCTTCCCTCGACCGGGCCGGCGGGGCCGGACGAGAGCCGCGATGCACGAACTCCGCTGCTGCTGTTCGCGCTGGCCCTGCTGGGGGTTGAACGGTGGCTCGCCACCCGGCCTAGGCGGCGATCCTCATGACTGCCCCGGCGGTGATGCTGGACCGGCTCGCATGGCGCTACCGGGTGGAGCGCGGTGTCAGCCGGCTCCTCGCCGGTGGCGCCGCCGGAATGGGGCTCGCTGGTCCGGTGCATTACGCCGGCGGTGGTCCGAGGGGCGTAGCGCTGGCTCTCGCAGCCGGCCTCGTCGGCGGGCTGCTGGCCGCCTGGGCCGGCGAACGGAGCCGGCCGGTCGATGGCGAGACCATAGCCCGCCATCTGGACCGGGCGCTGCCGGAGCTGGAGGAGAGCGCAAGTCTGCTGCTTCAGCCTCCCGCTTCGCAGGGCACGCTGGCCATGCTGCAGCGCGCGCGGGTTGAGCGGCGGTGGGATCCTGTCCGGGTTCGATCGGTCGTGCCCCGGACCGAGCTCCGCCGCGCCACCGCGGCGGGCCTGCCGCTGGCGCTGGCCGGCACCGTACTCCTGCTGCTCCCCCCATCACCCCGGGGGATGCGCACCGTGTGGGCCCCGGGGGACGAGGGCACGAGCCTCACCTTGCGGGCGCTGGAGCTGGAGATCGTGCCACCGGAGTACACTGGCCTGCCCCCGCACCGCCCCTCCGGCCTGGACGTCGAGGCCGAGGAAGGTGCCCGGCTCACGTGGCGGCTCGCCACCGCGGGACCAGTCGATGAGGCGTGGCTCGTCCCTTCGTCTGGCGACTCCATCGTGTTCCAGACCGACGGCGCCGGGGAATGGCGGGCAGTGTCGCTGGCCGAACGCTCGCTGCTGGTCCGGATACGGCTGCAGGACGGCGACGGGCTCGCGCTGACCTCGGACGACTACCGCCTGGCGGTGCGACCGGACCGGCCGCCGACGCTCACGATGGTTCGGCCGGAGGAACGCACCAGCTACGACCCCGATTCTCTGCCGCCGGTGCCTGTGGAGGTGCTCGCCAACGACGACTACGGTGTGGACAGCGTCGCTCTCCTGGCGACCATCGCGACCGGCCGGGGGGAGGCCGTGCGCTTCCGCCGGCTCCGGCTGCCGTTCGCCGAGCGGAAACGGCGCGAGGGACACGGCGAGCTGTTGCGCGCCACGCTCGATCTTCAGGCGCTCGGCCTGGGTCCCGGAGACGAACTGTACTTCGACGTCGAGGCCACCGACCGGAAGAGTCCGTCGCCCAATCGCTCCCGCTCGGAGACCGTTTTCATCAGCATCCGCGACAGCACGCGGGCCGCTCCCGCCGACCTCGCCCGACTCGCGATCGGGGCGCAGCCGGAATACTTCCGCAGCCAGCGTCAGCTGATCATCGATACCGAGAAGCTGCTCGCCGACCAGTCGAAGATCAGCTCGACGGAGTTTCGCGAGCGTTCCAACGGCCTGGGTATGGATCAGGGACTGCTGCGGCTCCGGTACGGGCAGTTCCTGGGAGAGGAGTTCGAGGAGCAGCTCCAGCCGATGGGTGGCCGGGAGCATGCGGCCGCGGCCGCGGTCACGCCCGACCGGGAGCCCGCGCCTGAGGCTGGGGAGGCGACCCCGGAGAACCGCAACGACCCGAGCGCCAAGGAGCCGCCGCAGAAGAAGGCGGCGGACAAGTTCACCCACAAGCACGACGATACCGAAAACGCTACGCTGCTCGGCATGTCGGTCAAGGACAAGCTGCGCGCGGCGGTGGCCGCGATGTGGCAGGCGGAGCTCCACCTCAGAACCACGCAGCCAAGGCCCGCCCTGCCGTCGATGTACCAGGCTCTGGAGCTGATCAAGCAGGTGCAGCAGGACGCGCGGGTCTACGTCCAGCGGGTGGGATTCGAGCCTCCGCCGATCGAGGTCGCCAAGCTGCGGCTCACCGGCAAGCTCAAGGACATCCGTGATCAGCGGCTGCAGGCGAACGACCAGCGCCGGGACAGCCTCCCGGCGGTGCGGGCGGCGCTCGCGCTGCTGCAGGGTGCGAAACCGTCGAGCCTCGAGGCCGGGACGTCGTTGACCGCGCTCACCGGCGCGGGCCGGGAACTGGCGGCACTCGCGGTCGACGACCCGCGGTTCCTGCCGGTGCTCCGCGACCTCAGACAGCTCGCGGATTCGGTGGCGCGGGGAGCGCATTGCGCCGGCTGCGAAGCCCGGGCAATCCGGGGATTGTGGAGTGCGCTTCCGCCGGCGGAGCCGAGGCCCTGGTCGGCCCCCGCCGGTGACTCTCCGCTGGCGCGGCGCTTTGCCACGTTGCTCCGGGGGGCACCCCAGTGACGGTCTGGCATACGGCCCCGGTGCTCATCGCCGTGCTGCTGGCGTGGCTCGAATTCCGCCGGCCGAGCCGAGCCCAGCTCTACTCGCGGATCGCCGCGGTGCTGGCGGCTGTGGCAGCGATCACTCTGCTGCTGCTCGGCCGGGGGAGAGCCGGCACAGTCACGCTGCTCACTCCCGGAGCTCCCCTGGCCGCGCATTCCCGCGACGCAATCGCGCTCAACCAGATCCAGAGCGTTACGACCCTTGCCGAGCGCCGGTCGGCAGTGCGGCTCGTGGGATGGGGGCTCCTGGCTCACGAGTGGCCCGATACTTTCCATCAGCTTGCCGGCTTCGACCGGGCCGCGCTGCCATTCGGTGTGACCCAGCTCGACCTCCCGACGGAAGTGGCCGTCGGCGAACGCCTCCCGGTACGCGGTGCGGTGACTCTGAATGGTGCTGACGCGGCCTGGGTGATCCTCGAAGACCCCGCCGGCCCGCGCGACTCCGTCAGGGTCACGCGGGCTTCGGCCGGATTCTCGCTCAGCGACCGGCCCCGGGCGGCCGGCCCGGTCGACTACCGGCTGCGGCTCCGGGCTCCTGGCCTGCCGGAGATGGCGGAGACCCTCGGGGTGGCGGTGCGGGAGCCGGCTCGGCCTGCAGTGCTGGTCCTGGATGCCTCGCCCAACTTCGAGACCGCCTATTTCAAGCGCTGGCTGGGTGACCGCGGCGCTCGAGTCACGGTGCGCACCGCCATCAGCCGTGGCCGGTACCGCACCGAGCGCCTGAACGACAAGGGGGGAGACATCGGTTATCTCACCCCGGCGCTGCTCGAACGCTATGACGCGGTGTTTGCCGACGGCGGGTCACTGGCCGGTCTTTCCCCAGGCGAGCGCCGCGCACTCGACCGCCAGGTGCGCGAACAGGGGTTGGGTCTGCTGGTCACCGCGGATGCCCCGGGGCTGCTAGCGTGGGGTACCTGCGGGTTGCTCAACGGCTTTGCCCTCGAGCCGCCGGCCGGTGGAGGCGAGGCGGCCACGGGAGACGGGGCGGACCGCCGGGTGGCGAGACCGGGGTGGCCTGACGCACCGCGGCAATCGCGAACCGGCATAGAGGCAGAGGCGGCCACATTCAAGCCGGGCGGAGTCGAGTCCCTCATCCGGGACGAGGCTGGCCGGACCGTTGTCGCCAGCCGACGGGCGGGCAGCGGGCGGGTCGGGCTGACCCTGCTTCGGGCCCCATCTCGCTGGATCCTCGAAGGGGAGCCGGACCTCTTCGCCGCGTACTGGCAGACCCTGCTCCTGGCAGTGGCGCGCGACACGGCCACCCGGATCTCGATCGCCGCGGACGGGCCGGTCCGCGCCGATCACCCGGTGACGGTCACCTTACTAGTTCCGAGTTCCGAGTTCCGAGCGCCCACGGCGTCACACAGTAGTCCGCCGCCTGAACCTCGGAACTCGGAACTCGGAACTCCTCGCGTGTCCGTCACCTCCCCGACGGGCGTGGTAGACACCGTGCCGCTCGCGCAGGATCCATTCGACCCGATTCGGTGGACGGGGCTCTATTGGCCGCGCTCCGCGGGCTGGCACCGGCTCGGCCTTGGCGCCGACCGCTCTGTGCCGTTCCGGGTGTCGTATCCGGCGGAGTGGACCGGCCTGGAGGCGAGCGCCCGCCTGGCCGCAAGCACGCCGCGCTTTGCCCGCGGGACCGGCCGTAAAGCTCCGCGCGACTTCGCTCTCGCGTGGCTCCAACCGGCGCTCTTCACGGTTCTGCTACTGGCTCTGTCGTGGCTGTGGATCGAGGCGAGGCTCGGCGGCGGCCGCGGGGCCTGAGCCGGAGTGAGGAGGGGAGTAAGGGGTGAGGAGTAAGGAGTGAACGGTGAACGGTGAACGGGGTGGGACCCCACCGTTCACCGTTCACCGTTCACCGTTCACCGTTCACCCTACTTCACCCGCCACACCTCCACCCGGTTCTGGGTGAGCAGCGGGATCGCCACCAGGCCGCGCAGCTGATCCACTCCAATGTCGGCCGGGGAAGCCACGCCGGTGACCACCTTCTTCATGCCGGCGCTGGAGACGGAGAAGACGCTCGAGTCGGCCCAGCTGGTCACCAGCAGCTCGCCATCGACGAATTCCACCCCGTCCTGCCCTCCCGGGCCGGTGCCGATGGTATCGACCTTGGCGACTCCCCGCGTCCAGCCAAGCAGGTGGGGGCCCCCGAAGGGCACTAGGATGAACCGGCCGTTGGCGCCGTCCCAGGTGATTCCGTTGGGGCGCTCCATCCAGTCGCCCTCGGCCGCTATCGTCGAGGTCCGGCCACTGATCGCAAAGATCCGGTCGGGGCCCGGGTGGGTCATCTGCCCCTTGTCGTCGAAGCCCATCCCCGAGTCGGTGATGTAGATCGTCCCGTCGGGCCCCACCGCCACATCGTTCAGGAAGGTGGCCTGCTTGCCGAGCTCCACGCTCGTCACCGGCTTCCCGGTATGGGCGTTGAATGCCCGCACCGCGTCGATGTCCGCGACCCACAGCGTGTCACCCACCAGCGCCATGCCCTTGGGCCCGTTGAGTGTCACGCTGTCGCGTCCGCCCGCGATGAAGCGCAGGCTGTCGATCACCCCATCGCGGCTGAGCCGGCTGATGAATCCGTTGCCATCCTTGGCAGTCGGCGTGCCGTTGATGTTGGAGACGAACCAGACATCCTCTTTGGCGGACCAGATCACCGACTCCGGCGTGCTGAAACCGGGTATCACCGTCACCCGCACAGGCGCCTGCGCGGTGGCCTCGGGGACGGGGGTTTCTTTGCGGGCACAGCCGAGTGCCAGGCAGAGGGCCAGCAGAGAGGGAGCAGCGAGCTGCTTCACGGAGCGTTCCTTGTTCGGGGTGTGCGGTGGGGGCCGCCGGGCAATGTATCCCGAGACCGCCGCGCTGTCATGCCCACCGGGCACGCGAACCATGCCGGACGGGAAGGAATTGCTCTT
>Ga0326726_10002745_pt1 | contig 16118 bp, 15 predicted proteins | sample MHFenrmetagenome_2_FD_207603 | JGI IMG/M metagenome (GOLD analysis project Ga0326726, IMG submission 207603) | Lab enriched peat soil microbial communities from Michigan Hollow, Ithaca, NY, United States - MHF15MN | ecosystem: Environmental > Terrestrial > Soil > Wetlands > Peat | place: USA... | reverse complement strand
CATCGGGGGTGCAACCGGGAGACCAGGTGGTTACCGACGGGCAAGTGCGCTTGACGCCGGGCAAGAAGGTGGCGTTGTCCAAGCCCGCCAACGCCGCCACCAACGCGGAAGCGGGCACGCAGCAAAAGCGGCAGGGTAGCGGACTGTGAGCATCGCGGAACTGTTTATCCGGCGCCCGGTAATGACCACGCTGGTCATGCTGGCGATCCTACTATTCGGCATCATGGGCTATCGCGCGCTGCCGGTGAGCGACCTGCCCAACGTAGATTTTCCCACCATCCAGGTGAACGTCGCGTTGCCCGGAGCGAGTCCGGACACGATGGCCTCCGCCGTGGCCATGCCCCTGGAAAAGCAGTTCTCCACCATCGCCGGGGTGGACCAGATGACGTCCACCAACATGTTGGGGACTTCCTCGATCACGCTGCAGTTCAACCTGAGCCGCAACATTGACGCGGCGGCGCAGGACGTGCAGGCGATGATTGCCAAGGCCGGACGCGACCTGCCGCAGGACTTGCCGGCACCGCCCACCTATCAGAAGGTGAACCCGGCCGACCAGCCCGTGCTCTACATGTCGGTCAGTTCGCCGACGCTGCGCCTCTCCGAGGTGGACGAATACGCCGAGACCATGCTGGCGCAGCGCATCTCGATGGTCAGCGGCGTCGCCCAGGTGTTCGTGTACGGAGCGCAGAAATACGCGGTGCGCGCCCAACTCGATCCCAAAAAGCTGGCGGCACATCAGATCGGCATTGATGAAGTCAACCTGGCGGTGCAGAGCGGCAACGTCAACCTCCCGAGCGGTACGCTGTGGGGCACTCGCCAGGCGTTCACCTTGCAGGCCACCGGCCAGCTCACCAACGCCGACCAGTACCGGCCGCTGATCGTTGCCTATCGCCACGGCTCGCCCGTTCGCCTGGGCGATCTGGGCGACGTCTTCGACAGCGTGGAGAACGACAAAACCGCGAGCTGGTATGCCGGGCCCGACCACAAGCTGTCGCGGGCCATCGTACTCGCCATCCAGAAGCAGCCAGGGACAAACACGGTGGAAGTGGTGGACAGCATCCGCGCTCTGCTGCCGACTTTCCGCTCGCAGATACCGGCGTCGGTTTCGCTGGATACCTTGTACGACCGCTCCAAGTCCATCCGCGCCTCGGTGGACGACGTGAAGTTCACGTTGTTCCTCTCCCTGGTGCTGGTGATCCTGGTCATATTCCTGTTCCTGCGCAACCTTTCGGCGACCATCATCCCCAGCCTGGCGCTGCCCTTCTCGCTGGTGGGCACGTTCGCCGTAATGTACGTACTCGGTTATTCGCTGGACAACCTGTCGCTGATGGCGCTGACGCTCTCGGTGGGGTTCGTGGTGGACGACGCCATCGTGATGCTGGAGAACATCGTTCGTCACATGGAGCACGGCGAGAAACCGATGCAGGCGGCGTTTCGCGGATCGCGCGAGATCGGCTTCACCATCGTCTCCATGACGCTGTCGCTGGCTGCGGTGTTCATCCCGGTGCTGTTCATGGGCGGCATTGTGGGGCGGCTGCTGCACGAGTTCGCGGTGACCATCGGCGCCGCCATCTTGGTGTCCGGCGTGGTATCGCTGAGCCTGACACCCATGATGTGCAGCCGGATCCTGCGGCCGTACGCCGAGGTCAAGCACGGCAAGGTGTACCTGCTGTCGGAGAAATTCTTCGACGGCATGTTGCACGTCTATGACAAGACGCTGCAGGCGGTGCTGCGCCACAAGTTCGCGACCATGGTGGTGTCGGCGGTCGTGCTGGTGGCTACCGGCTACCTGTTCGTCACGATGCCGAAGGGTTTTCTGGCCAGCGAAGACCAGGGCCAGATCTACATCATGACCGAGGCGGTGCAGGGCATCTCTTTCGAGGACATGAAGGCGCACCAGGTGGCGGTGGCCCGGGCCATCCTGGACTCCCCCGACGGCAAGTACGTGAGCACGTTTTTCGCGGCCGTGCCGCGCGGCGCCACCAACCAGGGTTTCATGGTGGCGCGCTTTGTGCCGCTGGGCGAGCGTCCGGGCGTGGACGCCATGATGCAGCGCTGGCGGCCGATCCTGGCCAAGATTCCGGGCATCCAGAGCTTTCTGCAGAACCCGCCGCTCATCCGCATTGGCGGTCAGCTCACCAAGAGTCAGTACCAGTACACGCTGCAGAGTCCCGACACCAAGGACCTGTACGAGTACTCGCCCAAGCTGGAAGCGGAGCTGCGCAAGAGCCCGCTGCTGCAGGACGTCACCAGCGACCTGCTGATGAAGAACCCGCAGGTGAATATCGAAATCGATCGCGACAAGGCTTCCACGCTGAACGTGACCGCCACGCAGATCGAGGACGCGCTCTACACCGCGTACAGTTCGCGCCAGATTTCCACCATCTACGCGCCCAACAATGCCTATCGCGTGGTCATGGAAGTGAAGCCCGAGTACCAGATGGATCCCTCGGCGCTGTCGCTGCTCTACGTGCGCTCCTGCCAGACCCAAACGTGCACGCCGCAACTGGTTCCGCTCTCGGTGCTGGCGCACCTGAGGCGCGACCTGGGGCCGATGGCCATCAATCACCTCGGACAGTTGCCGGCGGTGACGGTTTCCTTCGACCTGAAGCCGGGCGTCGCCTTGGGCGATGCCGTGGAAGAGGTCAACCGCATCTCCCGGCGGGTGCTGCCCGACAGCATCACCACCAGCTTCCAGGGCACGGCGCAGGCCTTCGAGTCGTCGTTTCGGGGCCTGGGCGTGCTGCTGATCATGGCCATCCTGGTGATCTACATCGTGCTGGGAATTCTGTACGAGAGCTTCATCCACCCGATCACGATTTTGTCAGGGCTGCCGGCGGCGGGTGTGGGCGCGCTGCTCACGCTCAAGCTCTTCCACCTGGATCTGAACTTGTACGGATTCGTGGGAATCATCATGCTGGTGGGGATCGTGAAGAAGAACGCCATCATGATGATTGATTTCGCTCTGGACGCGCAGCGCAATGCCGGCAAGCCCGCCGCCGAAGCCATCTATTACGGCTGCCTGGTGCGCTTCCGGCCGATCATGATGACCACCATGGCGGCGCTGATGGGCACGCTGCCAATCGCACTCGGCATTGGCGCCGGGGCGGAGTCGAGGCGACCGCTGGGGCTGGCGGTGGTCGGCGGGCTGGTCTTCTCGCAGTTGCTCACGCTTTACATCACCCCCGTCTTCTACATCTACATGGAACAAATGCAGCAGTGGTGGCGCAAGCGATTTAGGAAGCCGGAAGCCGAGGCCGCCCAGGACGAGCGCGAACCGGTGATGGCGGATTGAGCCGTTGACTCTTGGCCCGTCGGCGTTTGGCGCGAAGGCAACTCCTCGCTTCAGATATCCCACTCGCCCAAAGCTTGGTGCGGAATTGGTTACGGAACCCTATTTGGGAAATCCTGGCCGGTAGGGAACCTAAGTAATAGCTGAAATCTTGGGTCAGGAGGAGTAATCTGAGGTTAGCCGGGTACCGGTCCTGCGGTCTGGGGTCGGGGTTCCCAATGGAAGCGCGGATTACAACTTTCCAGCGCGATTGTCTTAGCTGCACGATCTTCTGCAACCCCTGTGTGTTTTGCGGACCCCTGATCCGCGTCGCCGCTGGAGTCTCCGCTGCTACCTACGTTTGCCAGGTCACACCGCCACAGGAGGTGACTGCCATGCGCATGCCGCGCAAGAAAATCCTCATCGTAGACAATGACGAAGCCGTACTCATCGCCCTGGAACGGGTACTGGAGGAGCAAGGATACGAAACCGTTACCGCATGGAACCTGCCGGAAGGCCTGGAACTGATGGAAGCCGCAACATTCGATGCGCTGCTGGTGGGCGACCATCCGCCCGATCTCAACTGTGAGCGCCTGCTGAAAGAGCTGCGGAGGTTTAACATCTGGACGCCGTGTGTGGTGATGCACTCGGCGGCACGTCATCCTTTCTCAGAGCAGTACCTGCAACACTTGGGTGCGCACGGCGTGGCGTGCAAGTGGAACGATAAGGAGGTGGTGGAGGAAGTCCGCAAGTGCGTGTCGGCTGCGCCGGTCGCGGCGTGACCGAACTTACGCAAGACCAACTCACCACCGAGACACGGACCAAATCTACAAGGGCACGGATTCTGTCCGTGTCCTTCTTAATTGCAACAAAAGGCCAGTCTCACCGATTGCTGGGCGCATTCGCCCGGGCGCTGTTGCGCTCGGCGACGGTGCGGCGCGCGTTGTCCGCCAATTCCTTGGCCTTGGGCAGCAGATCCAGAGCTTTTTGAACCTGCGGATCGGCTTCGGCGCGCACTTTCAGGCCCTCGATCTGGCCGAATTCATCAATGAAAATTTCGCTCTTGATGCTGGCCCGCACCCAGTCATTTACCGGCGCCAAATCGGCTTCGGTGAACGGAATCTTCTGCTCGTTGAGGAAAGCGCGGAAGTCCAGCATGACCTGATCATCCACTTCGAACGTCTTGGGAACGTGGCGATTGATCAGGTAGCGTTTGGCGAAATTGAAAAACGCGTAGTGCTGCAGCAGCGTGTCCTGGAAGTGGTTGGTCTTGATGGCCTTCACTTTCACGTCGGGAGTGATGCCGCCGCCGCCATAGACGGGGCGGCCGCTGTCGGTCATCTTGACTTCACGATTGCCGTTGTTGCCGTTTTCCTCGCCGTTCTCGCGATTGTAGTAGTAGTCGTAGAGGGAGACGCCGGTGTAAAGGCGCTGGATCAGCCGGCCGCTGGGCGTGTAGTAGCGGGCCGTGGTCAGCGCCAGTCCGGTGTTTTCCGACAGCGGATACACGGTTTGCACCAGGCCTTTGCCGAAAGTGTTCTCGCCGACCACCAGGCCGCGGTCGTGGTCCTGGATGGCGCCGGCAACGATCTCCGCCGCCGAGGCCGTGCCGCGGTTCACGAGCACGACGATCGGATAGTTCCGCCCGCCGTTACCGTGGCTGGCGCGGTAAACCTTCTCCGGCGACGAGCGTCCGTGGTGCGAGACAATCACTGAGCCCTTGGGCAGGAATTTGTCGGCCATGCCGACACCTTCGCTCAACAGCCCGCCGGGGTTCTGGCGCAGGTCGAGGACCAAGCCCTTCAGGTCACCGAACTGGTCCAGCGCCTCCTGGACTTCCTTGTCGGTGGTCTCCTGGAAGCCGGTGGCGTGGATGTAGCCGATGCCTGGGCGGATGAGGAAATGCAAGTCCACGCTGTAGCGCGGAATCTCATCCCGGGTGACGGTGAACTCCATGGGCTTGGGGGCGCCCTCGCGCAGGATGGTGATCCTCACCTGCGTGCCCTTGGGGCCTTTCAGCAGGTCGGCAACCTCGCTGGTGCTCAGGTTATCGGTGGGCTTGCCGTCGACGGCGACGATGACATCGCCAGGGTGGATTCCGACCTTGTACGCCGGCGTGCCCACGAACGGCATGATTACGATGACCTTGTTATTGCGCGGTCCCACCTGCATCCCGACGCCGTAGTACTTGCCGCGCTGTTCTTCCCGCAGCAGCGAGTACGACTTGGGATCGAAGAAGTTGGAGTGCGGATCCAACACCCGCAGCATGCCTGGGATGGCGCCATTGTAAATGGCTTTGTCGGCGTTGACCGGTTCGGCATAATTCTGCTCGACCACGTCATAGACCTGCGAAAAGGCGCGCAGACTGTCGCGGACGTCGGAATCCGACGGCTGTTGTGCGCTGCCGACACGCTGCCCAAACAGCGCGCCCAGGAACCCACACGCCAAAATGACGAGTACAACCAGCAGAAGGGAGCGGCGAGAACCACGGAGCATGGTGGTCAAAATCCTTACGGTGGCGGGCAAAAATTGAAGTGAACCCACACCGTGAGCTGCACGAAGTATAGCACGGCAATTTCGCGGTTTAGCCCGGTACTCGTTCCAGGAAATCACACGAAAGTACATACTTTGGATGGGGGACGAGCAAGCAGGATGCGGATTTTTGCACGCCGACGCGGTTTTAGCCGGCAACGGAGGCGGCTCATTGGAACATGGCGATTCTGGGAAATCACGCTCCGCGAAGCGGGCTTCTTTGCCGGGTGAGTTACCGGGAATCTGGCCGTCGCGGCTGAAGGCGCCTCATGATCGACCCTCCGTTGCTGATGCCGCCATGTGCGCAGTATCATGGAGCTATGAACCTCGGCTTCCCCGAGATGATCTTCATCTTCCTGCTGGCCCTGATTATCTTCGGGCCGCGGAAGCTGCCCGAAATCGGGCGTCAGATCGGAAAAGCCATGGGGGAATTCCGCCGCGCCAGCAACGAGTTCAAGTCGCAAATCGAAGGCGAGATCAGGAACCTGGAGCTGGAAGAAGCGGTGAAGCGCCAGCCAACACCCCAGAATTTGCCGCCGGAAGGAAGCGTGGCGAACCACTCCGACGCTGCCGCCGCCGCGCTTGCGGCTGACACGCCCGCCGCGCCAGCGCCGGAAACCTCCGCCGCACCAGAGCCCGGACCCTCCGAGCAGGCCAGGGCAGCCGATGTCTGAGCTCGATCCCGCCGCGGCGGCGCGCAAAGCCGTCACCGAAAAAATGGCGAGCATGAGCTTCCTCGATCACCTGGAGGAGCTGCGCCGGCGCATCATCTGGGCGCTGGTTTCCATCGCCGCCGGCTTCGGCTTGTGCTTCGGCTACGCGGAAAGAATCTACGGCTACATGCAGCGTCCGATCATGACGGCGCTGCACGCTCATCATCTGGACGAGAAGCTGGTCTACCTGAACCCCACCGAGCCGTTTAACACCTACCTGAAAGTCGGGTTGCTGGCGGGTGTGTTCGTGGCCTCCCCCTTCGTGCTCTACCAGGTCTGGGCGTTCGTCGCTCCCGGCCTCTATCGCAATGAAAAACGTTACGTCATGCCGTTCATGGTGTTTTCAGTGGGATTGTTCGTCGCCGGGGGATACTTTGGTTACCGGATCGTTTATCCCGCGGCTTTGGATTTTCTGATCGGATACGGCAAGCAATTTCAGCCTATGATCACGATCGGCGAGTACACCGACTTGTTCCTGACCATCATCCTCGGGCTCGGGATCATCTTCGAGATGCCGATCCTGGTGTTCTTCCTGTCGCTGATGGGCATTGTCAGCGCCGGATGGATGTGGCGCAACCTGCGTTACTCCATCCTGGTGATCTTCATCATCGCCGCCGTCATCACGCCGACCACCGACATCCTGAACATGTGTATCTTCGCCGCGCCCATGGTGGCGTTGTACGTGTTCAGCATTTTCATCGCGTGGGTGGTCAGCCCGGCGCGGCGCAAGGCCCGCAAGCAAGCGGAAGCGACCAGTTCGGAGTGACCCCGGAAAATCCCATCGAGGACGAAGAGAAGGAATCAGCCACGGATCCACACGGATTTTCACGGATCATTTTCCGGCTTTCACAATCCGTGTAAATCCGTAAAACCAGGCTGATGTTTATTGCAGTTCCGGCGGAAGCACGCAAATGTCGGGCAGGTTGCGATAGCGCTCGGCATAATCCATGCCGTATCCCACCACGAATTCGTCGGGAATCACGAATCCGACGTAATCGGCCTTGACCGGTTCGATGCGTCGGCACGCCTTGTCCAGCAGCACCGCCACCTTCAGCGCGTTCGGCTGGTGTGCCAGGAACAACTTGCGCAGGTAGCCCATGGTGAGGCCGGTATCGAGAATGTCTTCCACGATGATGACGTTCTTGTTCGCCATGGAAGAGTCCACGTCCTTGTTCATCCTCACTTCGCCGCTGGTCTTGGTGCCGGCGCCGTAGCTGGCGACGCTGATGAAATCAAAGGTCGCGTCCAGCTTCACCTGCCGCGCCAGGTCGCCGAGAAAGATGGACGCGCCCTTCAGCACGCCCACGAAGATGATGGACCGCCCGGCGAAGTCGAGCGTGATCTCGTCCGCCATTTCCGAAACGCGGCGCGCGATCTGATCGCGGGTGAACAGGACTCTGAGTTGCGGGGTCACAGCGGCTACGGTGGGTTGCATGGCCGTATGGTAGCCGATGCGAGGAAAGGCGGGCCACGGATTTTCACGGATGCACACGGATTTTTTTTTCAAAATTTTTCCGTGACCATCCACGCGAATCCGTGGCCGATCGTTTCGGCTGTCGGGCTGATAGAATTCTCGGGCCTCGAATCAATCTGACCTGCCAGAAAGGGGCCATCATGGATCTGAAAGGCGCCAAGCTTACCTGGCTGGGGCACGCCACATTTCGCCTGGAAACCGCCGGCCACACGATTCTGATTGATCCCTGGGTGATGGGGAATCCGTCCTGCCCGGATCACGAGAAAAAAGTGAAGAAAGTGGATGCGATGCTGTGCACGCATGGCCACTTCGACCACATCGGCGACGCGGTGGCCATCGCCAAGCAGCACAACCCGGTGGTGGTCGGAATCTTTGAACTGGCCACGTGGATGCAGAAGAAGGGCGCGCAGGAGATTTCGCCGATGAACAAGGGCGGCTCGCAGACGGTCGCCGGCATTCGCGTCACCATGGTGCACGCCGATCACTCCTGCGGCATCCAGGAAGACGACGGCACCATCATCTACGGCGGGGAGGCATGCGGTTATGTCATCGAACTGGAGAGCGGCGTGAAGCTCTACCACGCCGGCGACACCAACGTCTTCGGCGACATGCACATCATTCACGAGCTTTACAAACCGGAGATCGTCATGCTGCCCATCGGAGACCTGTTCACCATGTCGCCCAAGGAAGCCACCTACGCGTGCACATTGCTGCGCCCGAAGGCGGTGATCCCCATGCACTGGGGAACCTTTCCCGCGCTCACCGGCACGCCCAAGGAACTGAAGCGCATGGTTGGCGACCTGGGATGCGAAGTGGTGGAAATGAAACCCGGGCACACGATGGGATGAACAGCTTCAGCCGCTGCGAAACGCGCAACGTTGGCAGGGGCTAAAGCCCATTGTTCTCCCCAGACTGGCGGCACGACTGAAGTCGTGCCCTGACACACTTTAAGAGTTTGTCAGCAGCCTGCGAAGTCGTGCCCTGACACACGAATTCGGTAAGCGAAGGAGCGTATGAAGCGATCGAAACTGCCTTCATGGGCCATGGGCGGCGGCATCACCACCGAAGCGGTGGACCAGTATCTCTACGCCATGCTGCCCGAGCGCGACCACGTGCTGCTCGAGATGGAAGCCGAGGCCGCTAAGCGCAAAATCCCGATCGTCGGACCTGCGGTCGGGCGGCTGTTTTACACGCTGGCGAAGATCAGCCGCGCGCGCCGCGTTTTCGAGATGGGTTCGGCCATCGGCTATTCCACCATCTGGTGGGCGCGCGGCGTCGGCGAAGACGGGCGCGTCATTTACACCGACGGCGATTCCAAGAAGGCGGTGGAGGCGTACAAGTATTTCGAACGGGCCGGGGTGGAAAAGCGGATCGAGATCAAGGTTGGCGACGCGCTGGAACTGCTCTCGGAGCAGAACCTGGAGCCGTTCGACATCATTTTCAATGACGTGGACAAAGAGGATTATCCCAAGGTCTTCCGCCTCGCCGTCCCGCGCCTGTGCCGCGGCGGCCTATTCGTCAGCGACAACGTGCTGTGGAGCGGCCGCGTCCCCGATGCGGAGGCCGGCGACAAGGACGCCACGGACGCCACTCGCGCGCTGGTGAAATTCAATCGCATGCTCTACGACGCGCGCGAACTGTTTACCACCATCCTGCCGCTGCGCGATGGGATCGCGGTGGCATTGAAGCAGTAACGAGGTAATTTCGTAATTTTGTAAATTGGTAATTTGGTAAATCGGGACCGAACAGAACCACGAGGATCTCGGCTCTTGTCAAATTACAAACTTACCAAATTACCAAATTTCCTCGTGCCTCCGCGGTGAAGTCGATCGCCGCGCTGACCGGATCGTCGGCGATGGCGTCCACCAAGCCGATGCGCAGCGCCTCGCGCGCGTGCACTTTTTCGGCCTCAATCATCATCTGCAACGCGCGCACTTTGCCAATGAGCCGCGGCAGACGCTGCGTCCCGCCCCACCCAGTGATCAGACCCAGCGCGGCGCCGCGATGCCCAAACACCGCGTGTGGCGACGCGATTCGACGATCGCACGCCAGCGCCAGGTCCAACCCCCCGCCCATGCAATATCCGCCCACCGCCGCGAAAACCGGGGCGGGGAAACGGTCCACTTCATTCATCAGCGCCTGGCCCATCAGCGAAAATTCGTATGCCGCCGGGCCGTTGAGCGCGACGATTTCCGACAACTCCGCGCCGGCGGAAAAGAACGTGTGGTTTCCAGTAATGATGAGAGGACGCGCGTCGCGCGCCAGTTCGCGGACAGCATCCGTCAGCGCCAGCACGCAGGCGCGCGCCAGCCGATTGGTGCCGTCGGGGGAGATCAGGCTAAGGACCGTGATGCCGTTGCGATCCTCCAAGGTATAAAAAGCGTCTACCATAAAGGCGAACCACGGATTTACACGGATGAGCGCGGATCAGACAAGAAAAAAATTGATCCGTGTTGATCCGTGACGATCCGTGGTTAGGTTTTGGATTTAAGTGCCCGCCGGGATGCCGCGCGGTTTCACGTTTTGGCGGATGAACTGGATGATCTGGTCCATGGCGGTGCCGGGCTGAAAAATGCCGGCCACTCCCTGCTGCTTGAGCGCGGGCACGTCCTGATCGGGAATGATGCCGCCCACCAGCACCAGCACGTCGTCCATGTTGTTTTTCTTCAGCAGGTCCATGACCCGCGGCACGATGGCGTTATGCGCACCGGAAAGAATGGAGAGCCCGATCACGTCGACGTCTTCCTGCAACGAAGCGTTGACGATCATCTCCGGCGTTTGCCGCAGCCCGGTGTAGATGACCTCCATGCCGGCATCGCGCAGCGCGCGAGCGATCACCTTGGCCCCGCGGTCGTGCCCGTCCAGCCCGGGTTTGGCGACCAGCACACGAATTTTGCGTTCGCTCGGCATCGCAGGACCACTATTTAACCACAGAGGACACAGAGAAAAATAGCTAATGGCGGATTGGCGCCCTCGACGTGGATCGAAATCGGGAAAGAGAGATTCACGAAGCGCTTGCCTTCTTTGCCTTCGTGTTCCTCCGTGCTCTCCGTGGTTGAGATTTTGCTTTTCCGTTGACTGCTGGCTTGTCCGCGCTTCGCCACAGGTACCAGCAGGCCAGCGAGCGGTAGGGCTTCCATTTTTCCGCGAACTTCAGAATCTGCTTCGGCTTGGGAATCTTGCGTTTGCCGTAGGCTTTGCAGATCGCCATGTTGATGCCGAGATCGGCGGTCGGCATCACGTCCGGGCGTCCGAGCGCGAAGATCAAGAACATCTGCGCCGACCACACGCCCACGCCCTTCACCCGCGTCAAGTGCTCGATCACATCGTCGTCCGACATCTCGGGAAGCGCGGCAAAATCCACTTCGCGCGAAATCGTCTTCTGCGCCAGGTCGCGAATGTAGCTCAGCTTCTGCCGCGACAGCCCGCAGGCGCGCATCTGCTCGTCCGTGAGCGCCAGCACCGATTCCGGCGTGATCATGAACCCGCCGTAGAGCGAGCGCTCGGTGTCCCGGCCGCCGACCGCCGGCTCGCACGCGTTTTGCAGGCGCTGATAGATGGTGCGCGCAGCCGCGCCGGCGAGTTGCTGGAAGACGATGGCACGGACCATCGCTTCATACGTCGCCGGGCGGCGGTCCAACCGGAACGGCCCAACCCGCTTGATGATCGCGGCGAGAACGGAATCGCACTTCTTGAGGTGAGCGATGGCCTGTCGCATGGCGTAAGTATAGATTTCGCAGCGGGAATTCAGATTCAGGCCGGCGGTAAAAACTTGTAAGAAATCAGTGGGACGGGCGCGCGCTCAGCGCTGCCAGCGCCACGCCTCCGAGGATGATGGCGATGGATGCCGGCAGCGGCATGTGCTCCGATGTTTTGGTCTGCACGCCGATCTCGGCGCCACCGATCTTGATCCCGCTGCTGTGCCGCTGCGGGATCCCGACAAATAGAGAAACCACTCCCAGCACGATGAGCAGAATGCCGACCACGAGTAGAGCACGCATGTCTCTGTTCAGATGCAAAGTTCCTTAGGAGCGCTGCTTGGCCGGCTGCGTAGCCCTGAAAAAGCTTGCATCACGGTTGTCCGACTCAACATCAGCAGAGGGTCACAGGTGGTGGCGACTGCGCGGTCGTTTTCGGGAGCCATCAAGGTCTGGTATGAACTGGAGTTGTACGCAAGAACGGCCAAAATCCGCGTTGCTAATCCTGGCGTTCCTGGCCATCTACGTCGTCTGGGGCTCCACCTACCTGGGCATCCGTGTGGCCATCGAGAGCATTCCCCCGCTGCTCATGATGGGCGCCAGGCATCTGGTCGCGGGCGCACTGTTGTTTGCCTACATGCGCGCGCGTGGCGAGGCAGTGCCGCTCCTACCTACGTGGAAGCCGGCTGTGCTGGCCGGTGCGCTGTGCTTTCTTGGCGGCCACGGATTGCTGGCGTGGGCGGAGCAGAGCGTATCGTCCGGAATGGCGGCACTGCTGGTCGCACTGGAGCCGGTCATCATGGTGTTATTGGCGCGGCGAGCGAAACAGGAAGGCAGGATTTCCGGCCGTACTCTGGCCGCCCTTGCTCTGGGAATCGCCGGTGTCGCGGTACTGGTGCCCAGTCATGCCGGTGGTGAAACCGTAGCCGCGGCGGCGGTACTACTGGGCGGCTTGCTCTGGTCGGTGGGCGCGATCTACGCGCGCGGAGCAAATTCCGGCGTCTCGTCGGGGATGTACTCAGCCATGCAGATGCTCGCCGGAGGAGTACTTCTGCTCGCGGTCGGCAGTGCTTTCGGCGAGCGGATCCAGATCAGCAACGTCACTCCGCGTTCGCTGGTGGCGCTCGCTTACCTGATCCTATTTGGCTCGGTGATCGCGTTCAGTGCCTATACCTGGCTGATGCGCGTCAGCACCGCCGCCCGCGTCGGGACGCACGCGTATGTGAATCCAATCATCGCCGTGCTGTTGGGCTGGGCTCTTGGCGGGGAAGCCGTTACCGGGCGTATGCTGCTGGGCGCCGCGATTGTGCTAGCGAGCGTGGTGCTGGTGAACCAGGCGGAGAGCGGGAAACCGGTCACGCTGCGCCGCGATGAAGAAGTCGAGACGGAAGCGGCGGCGGATTGAGCAGAGGTGGCGTGTGCTTAAAGGAATGATCATCGCAGTTCTGTTAACCGGTTGCGTTGCCGCCCAAGTCAAAAGTCCAGAGCGAACCGTGCACAGCAATGTCATCACGTCAGAGCGCGATCCCAAGGTGCAGATCCGGCTGCCGCAATCCGTGCAGTACGTTGGTGCGGATCGATGGATCCTCTATGACATTGCCGATTGCGAACTGCATGCCTTTGTGGAAGCTGACGGACAAAAACAAGTGCAGCGGTTCTATTGGGTGCAGTTCGAGGGATATGTTCCCGAAAAACCGACTCTGAAACATCAATACGACTCGCCACGGCACACGACAATCGGCGGCCTGGATTTTTACGTGGATACATGGGCCCGCGCGAACGATGACGAGACTCGCCAGGGATCGGACCGTGAGCACATTGAGGCGCTGATCCGCGCCAAGGGATACAGCATGCCGGCGGGGATGATTTACGTACGCCTGGTGCATCTCCTGGATGAACAGAAGCGCAAGGAACTAATGATCATCTACGGCGAGGATTTGGCGGGAACAGGATTCAGTGCTGCCGACTTGAAGACGGGCGGCAAGGCGTATGACCAATGGCCGGCGATCGAAAAGGGACTGGCGGAAAGAGCAGAGAAGAAGATCGCGGTTGAAAGACGGTAGAGCGGTGATCATCGTTTACGTGATGCTCGCTTCCTCATACGTCCCATACACCTCTTTCAGCGCCTCGCAAATCTCACCCACGGTGGCGTAGGCGCGGACAGCTTCGATGATGTACGGCATGGTATTGGCATCGGAGATCGTGCCGTCCGGCTTCACTCGCGGTTCCTGCGCGGCGGCTTTTTTCAACGCGTCCAAGCGGCGGCGCACTTCCTCGCTCGACCGCCGTTCGCGTAGCTTCCTCAGCTTTTCCTTCTGGTGCTGCTCCACCGATTCGCCAATGTAGAGAGTTTCCGGCGACTCCTCTTCGACCGTGAACTCGTTCACCCCGACGATGACCTTCTCCCGAGTCTCGACCGCGCGCTGATACTGGTAGCTGGCTTCCGCGATTTCCTTCTGCGGGAAGCCGCGCTCGATCGCCTTGACCATGCCGCCCATCGCGTCCAGCTTGTCGAAGTAGTCGAAGGCGCCTTTTTCCATGTCGAGTGTCAGCCGCTCCAGGAAATACGAACCGCCCAGCGGATCAATGGTCTGGGTCACCCCCGACTCGTAGGCGATGATCTGCTGCGTCCTGAGCGCGATGCGCGCCGCCTCCGCCGTGGGCAATGCCAGGGCTTCGTCATAGGCGTCGGTGTGCAACGACTGCGTTCCGCCCAGCACCGCTGCCAGAGCTTGTATCGCAACCCGAGCTATATTGTTCATCGGCTGCTGCGCGGTCAGCGACACTCCCGCTGTCTGGGAATGGAACCGCATCAGCCGCGTCCGGCCGAGCTTTGCGCCGAAGCGGTCCTTCATCAGCCGGTACCAGATCTTGCGCGCCGCCCGGTACTTGGCAAGCTCCTCGAAGAAATCGTTGTGCGCGTTGAAGAAGAAGCTCAGCCGCGGCCCGAACTCGTCCACCTCGAGGCCGCGTCGCCGCGCCCATTCCACGTACTCCACGCCGTCATACACCGTGAATGCCAGCTCCTGGAGCGCGGTGGAGCCGGCTTCGCGAATGTGGTAACCGCTGATGGAGATGCTGTTGAAGCGCGGCGTGAATTTGCTGCCAAATTCGAAGGTGTCAACCACCAGCCGCATGCTCTCCGCCGGCGGATAGATGAATTCCTTCTGCGCGATGTACTCCTTCAGGATGTCGTTCTGGATGGTGCCGGAGATTTTCTTCCAGTCAGCCTTCTGCTTTTCCGCCACTACCAGGTACATCGCCCACAGCACTGACGCCGGCGAATTGATGGTCATCGAGGTGGTGACGTTTTCCAGGTCAATACCGTTGAACAGGATCTCCATGTCCTGCAGCGAATCGATGGCGACACCGCACTTGCCGACCTCGCCCTCGGTGAACGGATGATCGCTGTCGTAGCCCATCAGCGTCGGCAGATCGAACGCTACGGATAGTCCGGTGCCGCCGTGGGTCAGCAGGTACTTGTAGCGCTGGTTGGTTTCCTCCGGCGAGGCGAAGCCGGAGAACTGGCGCATGGTGTACAGCTTCCCGCGATACCCGGTGGCGTGAATGCCGCGCGTGCACGGCGGCTGTCCGGGATAGCCGAGGTAGTCGTCGTATTTCCAGTCCTCGGGCAGGTCGGCTTGCGTGTACAGACGTCGCACCGGGTAGCCGGAAATCGTGGTGTAGCGGGCGTGCCCGTGCTCGTCCCGATTGACGCCCGTAGGCGCCCCAATCGGCTTCTCCGGCGCCTTCTCCAACGTCCTGGCCAGAGTGGTCTCGGCCCAGTTCTTCTCCGACTCCGACGGATGCCGTCCTTCGTACACGTCCTGTAAAGGCGAATCTTGCACCTGCTTCGCAATGCGATTCTTATCAGCCATAAATTTGGATTCGACAAAACCCTCAACTATAGAAGATGCGTCCAAGCCTCGCAACACAAGCTCCGGTCGCCCGTTTCGGTACCCGTAGTTGACATCGCTTTCCTAGCAACTGCAACCGTTTGCACCATTGGCGGGCAACGCCTTCCCGGAACTGCCTCGGACCTGCTTTGGTTACAGTCACTTGCGGCTGTGACGCGGTGGCCCCTGGGTTGCGGCTGTGCATTTCGTTCAGACCTGCGCTGGTCGGCGGGTGAGGCACGCGGTGTTCGACTTTGTCCAGCGCGAACGCGCCAATCTGAGGGGCCGGTGGACAGCTCTTCTGGTGCTCGTCACTTGTTGCGCCATCACTCTGCTGGTCGCCCAGCAAGGGGACATCATCGAGCGGCAGCGCACCCTCATCCAGCTACTCTGGGGCGACAGCAAGGAACTGACCCACATCAAGCTCAAGGAATACATCGGCCGGCAGTTGGCGCCGAAGCCGGTCCCGAACGAGATTGCACCCACGCCGCCGCCGGACAGCACGCCGCCCGCCTCGAAACCGCGGGCCAAGAA
>Ga0326726_10002744_pt1 | contig 16119 bp, 17 predicted proteins | sample MHFenrmetagenome_2_FD_207603 | JGI IMG/M metagenome (GOLD analysis project Ga0326726, IMG submission 207603) | Lab enriched peat soil microbial communities from Michigan Hollow, Ithaca, NY, United States - MHF15MN | ecosystem: Environmental > Terrestrial > Soil > Wetlands > Peat | place: USA... | reverse complement strand
TCGCTTCTCTGCGGGCTGGAAAATGAGACTTCCGACATCGACATGGTTGTATACGGGAAGCACTGGTTTACCGCGCAGGAACAGGTCAGGCAGGGAATGCTTGAGGGTAATATTGATGAACTCTCCCCGGAAATGTGGCATAAGGTCTACGAAAAACGCAGGCCTGAGATAACCTACGATCAATTTGTACTTCACGAACTTCGGAAATGGAACCGGGGGCAGATTGAGGGCACCTATTTTGATATACTCTATACAAGATCGTATGACAATCTCAAAAGTGCGCCAACCGGAAGAGGGAAGATAATTGGTAAAAGAGTAATTGAAGCGAAGGTAACTGATGCATTACTTGCATTTGACAGCCCTGCGGTATACGAGGTGGAGCATGAATCAGTGAGCCGGGTACTGTCTTTTACCCATACGTACAGCGGGCAGGCACTTGCAGGTGAGACTATAGAAGCCTGTGGTATCTGCGAGCAGCATGACGATGAACTCTGGCTCGTCGTCGGGACGACACGTGAAGCGCGCGGGGAGTATATTATCTCGCGTACGTTGCTTGATTCCGGACTAAAGCAGATCTGACAACCGTCGCCCGCTGCTGCGCTCGCACTGCTCCTTGTAGGTGCAGCGGTTACATGGTGCATTGAGAGGATGCCGGGGCAATTCTCCATTTTTTAATTCCCGGATTTTGTGAAGGGCTGCAATTACCTGCCTCCGATCCCGGGGCTGGATTGTATGGAATCTCGACACACCGTCAGGGATATATTCCACATACCCACCTGAGACTTCGTTCCCCATCATCTCTTCGAGACACAACGCTATACCTGCAATCCGTAGCCGGTCGGCAGCATATGTACCGAACGGCATCGATCCCACAGCACGTATAATGGAGAAGATCCCGTTATCAAAGAAGCGATCCACCATACCGACCATACCATGCTTCTCTGAGATCACCCGCGCATCAGACTGAACTGCCGGTTTCCATATTGTTTTATTGCAGGATGCGATGCAGGTTTCCAGAAACGATCGATGGCAGGGATCGATACCCGGGCAGACAGCCAGCATTTCATCCCAAATCAAGTCCGGTTCAAGTGGACCGCCAAGATGATAGGAAAGCTGTTTGCAGATCATATACCGATCGGATTCGGTAAAGGAATGATTCCGTTCATAATAAAACCGGACCGGGCAGGCATGCACCCTGACAACATCCGATATCGATATATGTTCCTTCAACTCCGTCAGGAATATTCCTCATGTAGCATAGGGAACCCCACGGATTATACTTTTTCAAATTTTCCCCGCCAGATATGAGGTTATACAGGTGAAGGTAGTCTATTGCCAACTTATTTCATGCATCCGGGGCAAAATAAGATCATCATGACAGGACAGGAAATATCCGTTAATATACCCCCGACACTCGATCCGGTATACAGCAACATGATCCAGATCGCATATAAGGATGATGAGTTCACATTCATGTTCCTTCACCAGCTCCCGCAGGTGAACCAGGCACGGGCAAAGGCGATTGTCTCGATTACCCCCGCTCACGCAAAAAACCTTCTCGCAGTCCTGACAAAGACGGTCGCTGACTATGAGTCGAAATTCGGCACCATCTCACCTCCGAAAGAGGTCCAGGGTGCCGAAAAAGTCTCTACATTGAGCGGGTATTCATAAAACACATATTTTTATTATAACACGGGTCGATATTGTGAGGTATCGCGCCGCCGTGGCTTAGCGGTATAGCGGCTGATTCGTAATCAGCAGGTCGAGGGTTCAAGTCCCTCCGGCGGCTTTTCAGATAACCTGGTCGGAATTTTACCTGGCAACTCTTTTGGCAGAACCGTTCTGCCTGATTATATAATCCGGACGGCATTGCAACAACGGCCCGGACAAGGAGAAGGGATTCAATCTGGAACCTTGTTGAAATGAATCCTGCAGACCTGCTGGCAGTCATCAGCAAATTATCTTTGGTGAATGCTGCGCCTTCTTTCATCATGGACGACAGGTCTTCAAATACCTGAAAATCATTTACCTGTTTGTAACCGCAGAGTTTATCGGTCACTGTATGGTAACCGGTAATAGTGAAGAAACGCAACCTCCTAGTTATTTTTTTATTATCTGGGATTTTCCTTGCTGCCGGGTGTACCAGTCCTGTATCAACGGGCGTGCCGGCACCGGAAACTACAGTACCAGCGAGTCTTTCATCGGTTGTTCCGGTACCTACGTCCGCACTGCTGGAATCCCTCCCGAACGGCACATCGCTGCCGTCCAGCCTTCCCGAAAGTGCGGTTACAACCGTAACGACTACGCGGATCGCGTCAGATAACCCGTACCTTGAATATCTCAATATCCGGAAACGGACCTTTGTAGCCCCAGTCCCCAATTGCCTTATGGAGGACGCCTTTCCGTTCACAGCAAACGGCACAGGTTATGGCATAAAACAGGTTGTACCAAATCTGTCAGCCATTTCCGAAGAAGAGTACGAGCACTTCCTCCGGAAATATACAGAGGGAGACGCTGAGAACACCCGGCTCAAACCGCTCGCGGTATGCCAGGGGTCTGAAACCGCAGAACCCACCTGGAACTTTGTAGAGATGCGGCTTGTCCTTGATCCTACGAATTATAACCCTGCAAATTATACGATCACCCGGAACGTATTGTCCGATGGGAAGATCGTTGCACAGTTCCCAACGACCCGGCGGTTGGTCATTAACGAAAAAGTGATCCTTACAAGTTATGTACCTCTCAGGACAGACGAAGTGGACCTGATTGACACAATCGGGGTAACCTATACCCGGTTCTGAATTTTTTTTCTGACCACCAACTGCGGTAAAATTTAAAGTGCACACGTCAGCGGAAAAAGAAAACCTGGTTCTGGCGAGAGAATGTCTGGTCCATGCCCGGTGGAATCCTGTTCCTCTTAGGGCTTATTTTAAAATTATTCATGATTGATGACATTCTTTTTTTGTGGCAGGTTTCGCTGCCATGGTATCCATCCTTATTGTCATGAAGAAGCCGGAATATATCCATCTGGATATCGGCTAGTAACCACGAAGAACATCCTTCTGGGGGGGGTACCCCTCTCCAGGTTGAGGAAAGGGGTAGGAGATCTCCATTTTTTGGCATATAGACGTTACTGTCGTTTTCATAAATCTGACCAAAAGAGGGACCGCATATTCATCACGATCTCATCATTGCCTTGCTTTTCCGGACCATCTCCCTGAGTTCCATCGCTGCCTTCATAATATCCGGACTCCCGACCACAGCAGAAATCACTGCAATCCCATCCGCTCCCGCTGCAATGACGTCATTCACATTGTTCCGGTTGATCCCTCCAACAGCAATGACAGGAATGGAAACATTATGCCGGATCTCCTGCAACACTTTGAGACCATAACCGGGTCCGGCATCATTCTTCGAGGTCGTAGGAAATAACGGGCTTACCGCAACGTAGTCTGCCCCATCCCGTTCAGCCCGGACCGCCTCCTCAAGGGTTCCCACCGAGACGCCGAGAATTAAACCGGGCGGTGCGATCTGCCGTGCAACACCAACCCCCATATCATCCTGCCCGAGATGAACGCCATCTGCATTGCAGGCTAACGCAACATCAAGACGATCATTGACGATGAACAGTGTTCCGGTTTTTCTGGTAATTTCCCTTATATCCCGCCCAATCCATAAGAGCTCTTTACACCCGCATGTCTTGTCCCTTAGCTGAATAACATCTGCACCGCCTGCTATTGCCCTCTGTGCAATCTCTGCGTGGGACAAATTACCTGCAACCTCTTCATCGGTAATGACGTACAGGTCGAGATTCATGATGGAACAATTATTGCGTTCTTATTCTGGCGCAGGACGCAAGATCTTCAGGAGTGAGCACAGCCAGTTCATCGAACAGCGCTGTCTTGAACGAATACGGACCATGTGCATATGCTGCTGCCTTTTCGCCCGCAACCCCGAAGGCTGCGAGTGCTGCCGCCGATGCGATGACGGGATCGTCAGATACTGCAGCAAATGCCCCGGTCACTGATGCAGCCATACACCCGGTACCGGAAATACCGCCCATCAACGGATGGCCATTTTCGACAAGAAGCACGTGTTTGCCGTCAGTCACGATGTCAGTTGCCCCGCTTACAACTACAGTGACACCTGATATTCCAGCGAATTTCCGTGCAATTTTTACCGGATCTCCGGTCATCCCGCCGGAGTCCACTCCCCTGACGTTTGCTTCTGCTCCGGCAAGAACCCCGATCTCACCGGCATTTCCCTTGAGTATCGTTATCTTCAGTTCATCCAGCAGGCGCATGGCCGTGCTGGTCCTGAATCGGGTTGCACCGGCTCCAACAGGATCAAGGACAACCGGTATCTGTCGATCGTTTGCCATTCCTCCCGCAAGGATCATGGATTCTACCTGTCCTTTATTGAGCGTGCCGATATTGAGGACAAGGGCACCGGCGACAGCAACCATCTCGCAGACCTCCTCAGGAGCATCTGCCATAACCGGTGCAGCACCTATGGAGATTGTGACATTCGCACAGTCGTTGACCGTAACGTAATTGGTGATATGGTGGACAAGCGGGTGTTTCTCCCGCACATCTGCCAAAATATCAGAGAATTTTTTATTTTTCATTATAATTCTCCATGTTTTATTCCTCGTACCAGGGAGCTTAATTCACCGGACTATTGGGAAGGTGATTATTTAATCGTGCCCGGCTCTGATCCACAGGATTAGAAGGAAACCCCCTGCAGTTCTATCGAATGTTCAGAGATCATCCTGCAAGTTCTTTCAACGTCGCTATGAGCAGGTCGATCTCCTGCTCGGTATTATACAGTGCGAGGCTTGCCCGTACTGTTCCTTCAGGTAATCCGAGCTCCTCCATGAGCGGCTGGCAGCAGTGATGCCCGGATCGCACCATGATGTCAGCAGTCTCATCCAGATGCTGGGCAACTTCGTGCGGATGGAACCCGTCTAACGTGAAAGAAACAACGCCAATGCGGGGGACGTTTGATCCGGGCGCGAATACATGTATCCTGTTTATCGATACCAGTCCGTCAATTAACCGGTTTGTAAGCGCTTCTTCGTAGTGCCTGATCGTTTCCATGCCAATCTTTTCAAGATACTCAGCAGCAGTACCGAGGCCAATTCCTCCTCCGATATTGGGAGTTCCCGCTTCGTACTTCTGGTACCCCTCGGCAGTTGTAAATCCTGTTTCGGAAACAACCTCGACCATTCCTCCCCCGAATTGTACCGGTTCAAGCGCAGGCTCCTTCATCCAGAGGACACCGGTGCCGGTTGGCCCGAGCATCTTATGACCGGAACAGGCAAAAAAGTCGCAACCAAGTCGGATGACATCAACGGGAATATGGGGAACTGACTGTGCGCCATCAACGAGCAGGAGCACCCCATGGTCGTGGCAGATCTCTGCGATCTCCGGGATGGGGGTCACCACGCCGATAACGTTCGAGGCGTGAGTAACCGCGACGAGCCGGGTCGAAGGGGTGATCGCTTTTTCCAGCGCTTCGAGATCGAGGGAATAATCAGTATGGATGCCGATAACATCGAGCCCGACGCCCTGCCTGGCAAGATTCCTCCAGGGTAACAGGTTTGAGTGGTGCTCAAGAATTGTAGTGATTACACGATCTCCGGATTTCCAGGAAAGACCCTGGGCAACCGTGTTGATCGCTTCTGTGGTATTTTTCGTAAATACCGTGATTCCTTTGTTTCCCCCAATGAACTGCGCCACCTTCTCATGGGCATGCCAGTAACGCTGCGATGCAATCCGTGTGAGGCGGTGAACCCCCCTTCCCACATTTGCACGGTACTGGTGTTCGAACTCGACCATTGCGTCAATGACCGGCTCGGGTGAAAAGCTAGTTGCTGCGTTGTCCAGGTAAATTATATCTCCGAGGATCGGGAAATCCTTCCGGATTTCATTGACCGCAAATCCGGCTCCTGCCTGTTTTTCCATGAGCGTTTTCATCATTTTCCCTGCCACGGTATCAACCTTTACCTTCTTTTCACTCACCGGCCCCGTCTTTAGGGTGTAATCATCATTGACGGGAATACCTCCCGATTTGCATAATTCTCTCATCTTTGGGGGCAATGCACGCCAGCGCCAGAGTCCCCATGTACAAAAAGCCTCCGGAAGCCCCTTTTTATCAGCCCATTTTTCGAGGAAATCATCCCAGCGCCTGGCATATTCGGGCAGAATGATCCTGAGTTCCTCATACTCGCTTTCAAGCATTGCCGGACAGAGGAAACACCCGATTCGCTCGAGACCCTTATCATAGAGCGGATTCAATTCCGCCTTCTGCCACCAGAGATAGAGGAATACCTCAAGAGCCCGCCAGTTCCGTATCGGGGAGATATTGAGCTGGAGCGGATTGGCCGGGTTCTGGCTCGTTTCGTCAAGATCGGCCCGGTTCCATGATTCATACCAGCGATTTCCCTGCACGGTAACACAGGGACCAATCCCGGCAAGGTAAAGCTTGAGGGGGTGCAGTTTCAGTAATTTGCAGCACCAGCGGTGATCTTTTCCCGGTGGTCCGGCCTTCTCCACAGCCTGCCAGAAATCTCCTGCTTTCTGGATAACCTCGACACCCTGGGATCGTACAAACTCCACCGTTTCAGGAAATTCAATTCCGGTATCGATGAAGAACGCACTGGTTACACCGGCCTTTCGTGCAAGGCGGAGAACCGCTGTACTGTCCTTGCCACCGGAGAACGACACATTTGCCGTTTGCCGATCATGGATATGATGTTTAATGCTGCGGATTGCATTCCGTTCGAGATTTTTTAAATGATACCGGTTCTGCTCAACGGCTACACCCCAGCCGGGATTCCTGGGTGTACGAGGGATAACGGTCGTAAGCTCCTTAATCCTGATGGACCCGTTTTTTACCACACCAGTCCCGAACCGGTTTTTGTATTTTACTATCGCAGTTCCATCCGGAACCGGGGTTTTGAGGGGGATCTTTTTGCCCCCGATCCGTCCTGATTCTTTTCTGGCATCGGTCTCGAGGTCGAGATCGACGATTCCCCGCTTTACACAGGACAAGATGAACGGAAGCGCATTTGGGGCAATATCGAGACTGAATTTTCTCGATACGGGATCGAACGTGAGCCAGCCGAACCGCTCACCATGCATGATAACCAGATCGGCACGATCGACACCGCCGGTTTTATTCAGGAGAAGAATATTTGCGAGCGGAACATCCCCAAAACGTTCGGACACCAGCTTTTTGATAAGCGCTGTATCCGCTGCAAGCGCCGGGCGGACGTCAAAGGGCTGGAGGAGCTCGATCTTTTTTCCCTCTCTACCACATGCACAGCTCTTTGCAATCAGCGGGACGTTGCAGTCTTCGCACCAGTAGAGGATCTTTTTTACCGGCGGTTCGCGCATCACACTCATTGATTACGCGCTTCAGGAGATAAGAGAAACGATGGGGGATAGGATCCTGGATGAGTCATGGACGTTCTGGTACCTGACGGAAAACTCACCGACCATGAATTTTTATACCAAAGTATATACAAAATGAATCCTGAAAGAACATTGGAGAAGGAACCATGGTGAAGTTAACTGCTGACATGAAAGAAGCATTCGGGAAGATGAAAGTATTCCCGGTTGCTACTGCAACAAAAGACGGTACTCCTAATGTAATACCACTTGGGATATCGTGGCTGATGGGTGATGATACCATCTGGTTTGTGGATAATTTTATGAACAAGACGCTCTCCAATCTGCGGGTAAATCCCAAGATTGCGTTCTTTGTGTGGGGACCGGAGATCAAGGGTTGTTATCAGGTCAAAGGTGTAGCTGCCATCAAGACAAGCGGCAAGGAATACGATGAGATGAAAGCAATGATCAATGTGAAGAACCCGGCACTTCCGGCCCGGTCACTCGTTATTGTAAAAATTACTGAAATATTCGAGTGCAAACCCGGTCCAACAGCTGGATCAAAAATTCTCTGATTTTTATTTTCTCTGATTTTTTAGTGCCATCGCAACGAATTCCATGAATACTCTGAGGATCGCTCGGTAAAAAATTAAAAAAAATGAGGATATACGGAATTGTTGTTCACTTCGAACCGGGTTTTGAGCCCGGAGCTGCAGCCACTACTTTGAGGGATTCGGCAATTTCTGGAAGTAACTCAGCTGGGAATCCTATCACCATCTCGCCATCCTCTATACCGGAAAACTTGCGGGAACCGTCACATCCAAGCGAAAAGTTCACCTGCCCATTCAGGTAGGTCTGAGCACATGCATCGGAACACACCGACTGGATTCCGGCGAATTCCGCGTTTATCCTCCCGCCCATTCTGAAAAGGCTGCTCTGCGCGAGTTTTAACATGCTCCATGGATTCGTAACTATCAGAACGACCTGCGGGTCGAACGGGGCCTTTTCAAGGGGGGCATACAGGGTGGCATACGTCTCATTGGTCTGGAGATGGGGGACCCTGTCAATGGTGCGTTTGCAGGCAGCGGAACTCTCGAATTTTCCGAGTTTGAAATAAAAATCGCCGGTCTTCAGACTTTCGGTAATCTCTCTGAGCCCAAGCGCCCAGGCGCCACCGTTACATTCATGTCTGGCAGGAGGAGAATAGAAGATCCGTCCTTCTTTCCGGGCAAGACCGACCATAGCGCAGTGCCGTATCGTCTTGTCAAGTTCCTGCATTCCCGGAGGGATATCTTCTTTTTTTGTCGCAAACCTGAAGGCTACCGGGGAACCTGATAGTTTCAGAAACTTTTTGAGTGTCTCGGAAGTCTCAGCATAATTAATCGGAATTTTCATAGCTGTTGTCATTCACCTCACCTCAACCGTCTTTCACGCGGAGGATTCTACACCTAGACCATGTGACGGGAATTATTTAAACATAGTGACTGGGCTTGTGAAAGTTGTAAAAGTGCCTTTTCAGGTGAATGAACCAGCCATAAAAAATCAGTAATAAACAACTTGCCCCCTTAAAGGTGTCATAAACCATAGAATTCACATTCTGAGACGGTTCTTTTCAGTAGAATTCTTGTCAGGGTCTTACCCGATTCTTTGAGCCTTCTCCACAGCCTTCAGCAACCAGGCCATATTTTTCCCAATCGCCATCATCCGCTCGACCCCTTCACGATCCTGCTCGACATCTCCTATAGCACTCCCGATGCCAATCCCCGGAAAACCGGTGAGGATCATATCACTGGCAAGCAGAAAATGCAACAGTGTATCTGCGGTGTGCATTGCACCAGCTCTTCGCAAGGCAATAGCAACAGCCCCGACTTTACGACGGTAAAGACCCCCGTTTGCCATCGACACAAAACCTGCCCTGTCTATGAGCGCCTTCATTTCCGCAGTCACATCGGTAAAATAGACCGGTGAACCCAGGATGATTCCATCAGCAGCAGTCATCTTTTCAATACAGGTGTTGACGATGTCATTATCTATGATGCACCGTTTGTCCCGTTTTTCAAAACATTTCATGCACGCCGTGCAGCCCCGGATTTTTTTACCTGCCAGCTGAACCAGCTCTGTGTCAATTCCCTCATTCGTCAGTTCCTGTAGGGCATACCGGATCAGAATAGCGGTGTTCCCGTTTTTCCTCGGACTTCCGTTAAATGCAACAACTTTCATGAAATTTCCTCCAGATTGTTACCGGCCACCCTTTTAATATATTTTCAGAATTTTCTTTGCACGTTTCACATCTGCCGGTAGAGTTCCTGAAATTTTTCGTTATATTTTCCAGTGTTACGAGTTGATGTAGTGGGCATTTTCCCTACATTCCTCCGTAAAAAAATTATGCGGGAGAAATCCTGTCATAAAAGACGGCTGCGAGCACTGCACCAATGACAGGGCCGATGATGTAAATAGGCAGGAAAATCCAGAGATTCGACCCGCCAAGCATCCAGTCCATCAGATAAGGCCCGAAAGTCCGTGCAGGATTGAGTGATGCCCCGGCAATGTTGCCGGTAGCCGTGATCATCCCGCCCACGGTCAGCCCGATGATAAGGCCGGCAAATCCGGGAGGTGCACGCTCATCAACGGCCACTCCCATGATCGCGAGCATCAGGACAAAAGTCGCAATCGCTTCAACGAGGATCGCCTGCCCGTAGCCGATTCCCGGGAAGGGTGTTGTTGCCCCGAGCCCACCAATCGTGACGGCATCCATCCCTACAGTCAGGAAAAAGAGCAGGCTCCCGATCGCCGCCCCGATACACTGGGCAACGATATACCCGACCGAGTCACCTGTTGAGAACCGTTTCGTTGCCCAGAGCGCAATGGTCACTGCCGGATTGAGATGGGCACCGGATACCCGCCCGAGGGCATAAATGACTACGGCGATGATAATGGCAAATGACATCCCGATTGCAAACCAGTCTGCAAGCCCGCCGAGCTGGCCGATGCCGACATTGAATGGAGTTGCAGGTTTTGTCCCGGCAGCGAGCATCAGCGTCATCGCCGCCGCTCCTGCCCCGAAATAGACGAGAAGCCCTGTCCCGACACCTTCTGCTATGCAGCGGGTGGAGAGTGATGCCATTACTTGCCCTCCCCGTATGCAGCATTGCAGTCCGGGCAGAGCATCCGTGGCATCTTCCGGGGGAGCTTTCTGGATGGCAGCGGGTAACTCCCCTCCCAGACATCCACCTCTTTCCGGATGGTATGTTTCATACACGTCCCCATACCGCAGGCAATACACACCGCCACAGCATCACTGTCTTTCCCCTCTTTTGCACAGACATAACACTTCATTCTTTTCACCTCACATCCAGCGGATTCCCGATACCAGACTGCTTCCTTCTATTGGCACGGGCAGTGGCGGAAATCCATCAGGGCTGCCGATGCACAATCCTTGCATATCCGGGCAGGTGCAGCTGCAACCTCTTTTTGAAGTGCGATAATATTCATCATTAAGGTTGCTGTTACCGCCTCGCTTGTCAGCAGGTAGGGATAGTCAGAGAGTCGCATCATCGCGGAGACCCGTACAGTCATTACACATGCCTGCAATCTGCTGGAGATATAAAAAAAATTCCGCATATCAATTTTGTATGGTGCTCATACAACCACGCTTATGCAGCGGAAGGTTGTTCTCAACGATCCTTCGAGGCTGAAGTGGACCTGTTGCGATTGGCATCGCTGCCATAAATTTTACCTGTATGATGATGTTGATTCATTGGACAGGCTATACTTTCGGATACTACTGGCGTTTGCGTTTCTATCAGTTTTTTCTCCGGCTGCAACTAATAAGCCAGAGAAAATGAACCAAAAGATCTCATTGTATTAACTCCGGGATCTTTATCATCAGAGTCCCCTTTCCCCGGTTAGCCACGTCGCCTTTAAACACATCCGCCGTTATATTCCATTCTGGAAGCACACGTCTCTCGGTCTTTTCAAACGTGGGGATCATCTTATGCACCCTGCCAAGGATCACGCATGTGCCGTTCTTCATGTTGCCACAGGGGCGTATCGCGTCTCCACCAATCACAAGCTGTCCGCCTTTCATTTCGACACCTGCCATGTCCCCGCAGCTTCCGTGGATGTACACATCACCTCCGGTCAGATATTCAGCACAGAAATCTCCGGCATTGCCCATCACCTCGACACGACCGCCTTTCATGCCGTGCTTCTCGCCGCGGTAACCAGAGGCACAGTAGTGGCCGGCATCTCCATGGCAGACGATGCTGCCGTCCAGCATCTCACGCCCAAGCCATGCATCTGCATTGCCGCCGATCTCAATCAGCCCTCCGCTCATGAAGTTGCCACAATGCATCCCGATATTCCCCACAATCCGTATCGCACCTGTGTCCATATATTCGCCGACGCGCTTGATCCGTGCAGTATCCCCCTTGAGAACGATCTCCACCTTATCAGGTGAGACTGCGGTGCCTTCCACAAAAATCCAGAACAGTTCTGAGAGGGCACGCTCCTTGTTACCTTCGTAGACAGTCAGGTCGGTGCCCTTGAGGAAGTTGCGCGGGATAATGCTCTCTGCCTCGACAGGAAGGAAGGGTTTGATGCGCTTCTTGGTTTCGAGAATTACCCTCACAGCACAGCCTCCGTCCTGATGCACTTTCCGCGGGGCAGATACACGTCCTGCACCGGGTAGTTGCCCATCCGGACCGTGTAATACTCTTCGAATTTCTTGACAAACTCCGGGTCGCTTGCAACACTGATCTCCTCCGGTACAGAAGGATTCACCCAGAAGGTACTGTTGGCCCCCTCAACAATAACCTCACCATCGCGGGCAATAATCCGGCCCCGCTTGATCGTGTACATTGTTTTCTGGAATCCTTCAATCACCTTGCGATATTCCGTCGACGGGTCGACATCACGGCATCTGATCGGGTAGATTGCGATGTCCGCTTCAGCCCCCACACCGAGATGTCCCTTGCCTTGCGGAATGATGCCAAGTGCCTTAGCCTGACCTGCCCGAGTCATGATGGCAACCTCGTTCCAGTCCATCTCCCGGTCAATAGAGGAGATTACTGTCCTCTGTCCGGTTCCCTCGTGGAGCGTAGCGAATTCCTCGTCGCGGTACCTTTTGCTCATCAGCAGGCCAATGATCTCCGGATATTTGACAAATGGTGCCCCGTTCGGGTTATCGGTGGCGAGAAGACACTGGTACGGGTTTTTTGTCAGCAGGGCAAGTTCAAGTCCGATCGCCCACATCACGCAGTTGACCAGGCTTTTCTTGGAGTACAGGACGGGGATGATGCCGGAGGCGGTCTCAAGCTCGACATCGTGATTACTCCACTTGTTATGGTGCAGGCAGTAGAGGTTGAACTCCATGGGGCCGTCAGCAGTCATTGTCATCGTTCGCCCAAACATGATCTGCCCCATATCCATCACTATCTGTGGTTTTGCGTTGACTGAACGTGTAATCTCCTCAGCTTTCGAGTTGATGTTCCGCCACGTCGTGCCGCCATACGCATGGAACTGGACGTGGGTGGCATAGAGTGTCTGGCGCCCGTTATTCCTGTCCGGTACGAGATCAAAGGTCTCAAGCGTTGTCTCGTAATTACCCGGTTTTCCGAGATTATTGCAGTGGAGGTGAACGGAGTGCGGGAGGTGCAGCAGCTCATTTGCCGCGATCATTGTGGTGATGATCTCGGCAGGAGTCACATTGAAATTCGGTACAAGCTCATGGATGGAAGTCAGGTCCTCACCCCATCCCCATGCTTCAGTACCACCAGGATTGGTCAGCTTGATGGAGTACCCCTTGACTGCAGAGAGCATCCATGCAACGATCGCGGCTGCCCTCCTGGTATCACGCTTCTGTACCGCCTCCATGATTGCCCAGTTGCCATCAAAGAGCGTATTTGCCATCATATCCTGGTGTGGTGTCGCTGTGAATTCCTCGTGGGTATGCCGTGCCTCAAGGGGTGCCATCGCCCCTTCGAGCACTGTCGTATATCCCATCGTACTGTAACGGTAGCTATTGCCATATGTTGTCGGGACATAGTAGCCGCTGGTTATATGCATCTTTCCGCGACGTGCAGTTCGACCGGCACGCATGTCCTCAGGGCTCATATAGCGCCCGAAGTTCACCTTGGTGCCGCAGACGTGCGAATGGGAATCAATTCCGCCGGGGAGAGTCAGGCAGCCATGTGCATCGATCACATCTGCGGTCGCAGATACTGATTCGACAACCCTCCCGTCGCGTATGGAGATATCCATCATCTCCATCGAGATCCCGTTAAGCGGATCAAAAACGCAGGCGTTTTTCACCAGCAGTTCGGTCATGCCCTCTTTGCCTCCATTATACGGTCATGGATCTGCCGCAGGAGATCCGCGTCGTCTGGATATGACGACTCAATAATTTTTTTGTAACGGATTGGTACGCCGTCCATGCGGTAAGCCGTTCCTTCCGCGTCTATCCCTGCCATAGTGCAGGGGATCTGGAGGCGGCAGAGCGGTGTCGTTGCGGTCTGGTGCGGGTCGATCAGGATCGTGGGGATTTTTGCGAGATGGGCAGCGGCTGAATGGGGGAAATGGGCGCCGGGATCGCTTGCGACGATCAATGCGGCATCGCATTCACCTCTCCGCAGGATGTCGACGGCGGTTGTCTCACCCGGGTTGTAAAATGCAATGCCCCGTGCAAAATCTACTGCATAGGGATAGCCGGTGATCCAGGTGAAGACTTCGTTGCTCCCGTATACGTTGGCGTGTCCCCGGAGCGGGGATATGGTGAACTTTGTGTGCCGGTTCAGTTCATCAGTCAGCTCAATCGCATTCCTGACATTTTTATACTTCCCCGCGCTCATGGTCAGACCGAGACCAAAGAAAATAGCCCCGAACTTTGCTTTTTTACAGATCTCTGCAATCCTTACGAGCTGTTCACGGGAAACTCCGGCTACTTCGCGTGGAAGGACCTCGCATTTGCCCCGGACAATCGCACGGAGGGCTGAGAGTACCTCGTAGTCCCCGCCACGCTTGATCCTGATAAACTCATCGGCGATCTCTGCGCTCTCGGTTCTCCGGGTGTCCACGACGATCACCGTCCGCCCACGCTGGGCTTCCGGAACAAAGAAACCTGTGGCAAACGTGGTGTATCGGCTCATGTGCCGGGGGTGTGCCTCTGTCGGGTTGCACCCCCAGTATACGATGACGTCAGCCCGGTTCTTCACCTGCCCGAGTGTGCAACCCGGGTGGCCCACCTCCTGGATTGCAAGAATAGATGGACCGTGGCAGACAGTACTTGTATTGTCAATGACACCCCCAATCAACTCCGCAATATGAACGCCAAAACTCTGGGTCTCGCCGTGGGTGCTGCTCCACCCATAGAGGAGGGGGCGATCTGCAGAGAGGAGGATATCAACCGCATCCCTGATTGCATCATCATATGAGATCGCCTCCCAACCGCTGGCAGTCCTCCGGATAGGCGCCGGCAGCCGGTTACTGCCGGTAAATGTCGATTCGGCAAGGGTACAGCCATTCTGCACCTTTACGATCTTCTGCCCGTCAACTTCCACATCAAGGTCATCGCAAAGGCATCCGCAGAACGGGCATACAACATCTTTAATGATCATACCGGACCCCCCCGAGTTCCTCCATCACGCTGTCAATATCTTTCACCAGCTCATGCGTGGAGGTTACATCGACAGGTTCACCCTTGAAATCCGGCATTCCGGTTGCATGTGTATCTGCAGAGATGAGATGGTTTGCATATGGGCCCAGCGGCACAAAGACCTCTCCCTGGTTTACCTCTTCTGCCGCTCTGGTTGTCAGGACAATTCTTCCCGCCCGTGAAGTCACGGATACCCGGGCCCCTCCCTCAATCCCGAGATCCATCAGGTCGACCGGGTTCATATAACATATCGAAACAGCAGCTGTGTAGTCGGGAGATGACTTGTGCTCGACCGCCATGCCCTGATGTATAGTGCGCCCGGTGTTTAAGGTCGCTTTCATCTGCCTCCTCCTTCCGGGGGTTGCTGGGTGCCTTCGAGGATGCGGGCGATCTGAATCGCCCTTGTCGGGCAGCTGTTCTCACAGGTCTTGCACCCGGTGCATTTTTCTTCGTGGAGTACCTGAACATCGCCGTCAGGCACCCGCATGATTACTTCTTCGTTTGAGGAGTGCCCCCCTGCACCAAGCTGAGCATCGATCTGCTTGTTGACAGGACAGGCAGTCACGCAGTTCCCGCAGCCCGTGCAGAGGTCACGGTCGATGGCAATACGAAATGAAAAGATCAGCGATGTCCTTTCGCGTTCCACCGTCTCAAGGATCCTTCCGCTTTTCAGCACTCCGTTCGGGCATGCTTCCACACAGAGCCCGCAACGGATACAATGCCCTTTGTGGATTCGCGGCATCCAGCCGTCCCCCGCATGTACGACATCGATCGCGCCGGGTGCCGGGCAGGCCATCATACAGAAGAGAGCATGCTGGCAGGTTTTGCCGGTCGGTTCTGGGAATCCCCGGAAATATGAGGGCGTTACCAACGGGGCGGTCTTTGCAAACAGGAACTTTTTGATCCAGGCGACACGGGCGAACTCTCTCAGGTACCAAATGACCGACTGCCCCATATTACCGCTCCGTGCATGCAATGCAGGGATCTGCCGAGACAAACGTTGCCGTGACATCAGCTATCGAATCTACATCTATGATCATCTCATGGCAACAGGCCTCGATATTCATGATTGAT
>Ga0326726_10002743_pt1 | contig 16120 bp, 11 predicted proteins | sample MHFenrmetagenome_2_FD_207603 | JGI IMG/M metagenome (GOLD analysis project Ga0326726, IMG submission 207603) | Lab enriched peat soil microbial communities from Michigan Hollow, Ithaca, NY, United States - MHF15MN | ecosystem: Environmental > Terrestrial > Soil > Wetlands > Peat | place: USA... | reverse complement strand
CGTCGCCGGGTTCGACGTGAATTGGGGGCCGAAAGTCGGAACGGCCGTCGACTGGACGGTTGAAGCGTTTGGATGGCCCGGAACCTTGGGCGTCGGTCAGCCGCCATTCGCCGAGGGGGCCAGCTATATGTTCGCCAGCAGACCGGGGACGATCACGCCCTGAGGGCCGCGCAGACGGACGAGAAAACGGCCGCCCCTGCGGGCGGCCGTTTTCCATGGTGGCGTTATCTCGTTTTGCTTTCGGGGATAGCGATCCGGCAGCAGCCCTGCTCCCTTCCGTCGAATCACGCGAATCGCCATCGTCAATCGACCCCGCACAGCCGGAAGCACAGACCACCAACCGCTGCCGCGCATGCCCTCGTCCGCTAGCGGACATCCAGGTTTTCGAATTGCGCCCACGCCGCCACGACTCCCGGACGCGCTCGTCGACCGTTTCCGCGGGATGGCCGCCGCGAACGTCGCGGACGCCATGGGACGATTCAACTTCATGGATCCAGGAATTCTCTCGCGCACGGGCTTGCCCGTGTGCGGTCGCGCGGTGACGGTACGCTGCCGGCCAGGCGACAATCTGATGGTGCACAAGGCGCTTCAGGTGGCCGAACCCGGCGACGTGATCGTCGTCGCCACGTGCGGCAACACGACCAGCGCGGTCTTCGGCGAACTGATGTGCCACACGGCTGCGGCGAAGAAAATCGGCGGGATCGTCGTGGACGGCGCGATTCGCGACGTGGACGGCATTCGTCGGCTCGGCTTGCCCGCGTTCAGCCGTTCTGTGAGCCCCGGCGCGTGCGACAAGGATGGCCCGGGCGAGATCAATCTGCCCATCGCGTGCGGCGACACGGTCGTGATGCCCGGCGACATCGTCATCGGCGACAAGGACGGCGTCGCGGTTGTTCCGCGCGACGATGCGGAGGCCGTTCTCGCCCTCGTCAACGAGCTGATGACGCGCGAGAGCGCGCGCGTCGCCGAGATCGGCCGAGGCGTGCTGTACCGCGCCGAGATCGACGAGTCGCTCAGGAAGAAGGGCGTGATCGAGTGACGCGGTCGGTTGTCGAGGAGCCGCCGCTGTTGATGACGCCCGGACCGACGCGCGTCCCCGAGCGCGTGCTGCGCGCCGGCGCACGGCCGATGATTCACCATCGCACGCCTGAATTCTCGCGCGAGCTCGCGGTCGCCCTCGAGCTGCTGCGGCCCGTGTTCGGCACGACGCAGCCGCCGCTACCAATTCACACGACCGGGCGCGGTGCCTTGGAAGCGACGATCTGCAATCTCTTCTCTCCCGGCGACGAGATCGCGGTCTGCTGCAACGGCAAGTTCGGGGAGATGTGGGCGCGTTTCGCCGAGTCGTACGGCGTCGTCGTGCGACGCGTGGCGACGCGCTGGGATCTGGGCGTCGATGCGAGCGAGCTCGAGGCCGTGCTCGACGAACACCGGCGAGTCAAAGCCGTTGCGCTGACGTTCGGCGATTCGTCCACCGGCGTCGCCAACGACATCGAGGGGATCGCGCGCCTCGGGCGGTCGCGCGACAAACTCGTGCTGGTGGACGGCGTATCGACGATCGGTGGAATGCCTTTTTCGTTCGACGCGTGGGGCGTCGACGTCGCCGTGACGGCTTCGCAGAAGTGCTTGATGTCGGCGCCTGGGCTCGCGTGGGTGGTGCTGAGCGAACGCGCATGGTCCGCGTGCGCCACGTCCAAGCTGCCGAGGAACTACTGGGATTTTGCCGCCGTGAAGCGCTCGGTCGAGAGGGCACGACCGGAGACGCCCGGCACTCCGCCCGTGTCGATCGTGCTGCAAGTCGCGGAAGCTTTGCGAATGATCCACGAAGAGGGGTTGGACGCTGTGTACGCGCGGCACTCGTCACTCGCTCGCCGCGTTCGAGAGGGCGTTCACGTGCTGGGACTTTCCCTCCAGTGCCCCGAGCTGCCGCGTCTTTCGGCGACGATGACCGCGATCGCGCTTCCCGCGGGCATCGAGCCGCGAGCGCTGCGCGAGCGAATCAAGTCGCGCGGAATTCTGACGGCCGGTGGACTCGGGCAATTCGAGACGGTCGGTTTTCGCATCGGGCACATGGGCGACATCCGCATGGCCGACGTCGAACGAACACTCAACGCGCTGCGAGAGTCGCTCGACGAAACGCGCTCCGGCGCGGTCGGCGTGTCGCCACACGAGTCACGCGCGCACGCTGCGGCGCCGTGAAGCTCGAACGGAAGATCCTGCTGGGCTTCGGAGCCGGCGTCGTCGTCGGACTCGTCGCGCGCGCACCCGGCACGTCTTCGTTCGCCGCCGCGGTTTCCTATCTCGAGCCGGCGGGCACGGTGTTCATCCGGCTCATCACGATGGTCGTCGTGCCCCTCGTGGTCGCCAGCGTCTTCGTCGGCGTGGCGTCGCTCGGCGACATTCGATCGCTCGGTCGCCTCGGCGCGAAGACGCTGCTCTTTTTTTTCGGAACGACGCTCGTCGCAGCGCTGATAGGACTTCTCGTCGCGACGACGGCCAACGTCGGCGCCGGCTTTTCACTTCCGAGCCAGGAGGCAACGCCGGAGGCAAGCGCGACTGGCACACCCGCAGTGCCCGGTGTCGTGCAGACGCTGGTCAACCTCGTGCCCCAGAACCCGTTCGCCGCCGCGGCGCAGGGCGGCGCCGATCTGTTGCCGCTGATCGTCGCCGTGTGCTTCTTCGCCGCGGCGGCGACGGTGATCGATGCGCAGCGTCGCGAACCGGTCGTGCGATTCTTCCAGGGCATCAACGAGATGGCGATGGTCGTCGTCGGGTGGCTGATGCAGCTCGCACCGTACGGCGTATTCGCGCTCATCGCGGCCGCCGTGGCGCGATCCGGCGTCGGACTGCTCGACCAACTGCTCACCTTTGGAGCGGTCGTGGTCGTCGCGCTCCTCATCCACGTCGTCATCGCACTGATGCCGGTCCTGCGATTCGGCGCTGGGCGGCCGATCGGCGAATTCCTTCGTTCGACCTCCGACGCGCTCTTCCTCGCGTTCTCGACCGCGTCGTCCAACGCGACGCTTCCCGTCAGCATGGCGGCGGCCAACGATCGCCTCGGCGTGCCGAGCGACATCACGAGCTTCGTACTCCCGGCGGGCGCGTCGCTCAACAAGAATGGATCGGCGGCCTACAAGGCCGTCACCGCGGTCTTCATCGCGCATCTCTACGGATTTCCGGTGACGCCGAGCGTGATGCTCACGATCGTCATCATGGCGACGGTCGCTGCGTTCGCGGGTGCCGGCGTGCCCGGCAGCTCGCTCGTGACGACGCTCATCGTACTGAACGCGATTGGCCTCGGTCCGCGGGCCGCCGCGGGAATGGCGCTCGTCGCCGCGATCGATCGGCCGCTCGACATGTGCCGGTCGGCCGTGAACACGATGAGCAACCTCGTCGGCGCGGCGTGGGTCGGGCGGACCGAGCGCGTCGCGATTGAAGCGGTTCCCGATAGCCGCGGGCGGATCGAGCCGTCGGCCGCGCCGGCGACGAGCGAATGACCAACGCGCGCGGCAAGACGATTAGCGAAAAGATCCTGTCGTCGAAATCGGGCACGGACGCCCGCGCCGGCGACGTCGTGGTGTGCGACGTGGATCTCGTTCTCGGCACCGACGCCTCGACGCCGATGACCATCGCCTATTTCGACAAGATGGGTGGCGAGAGATTGTTCGACGCGAGCCGAGTCGTGTTTTCGCTCGATCATTACTCACCTCCCTCGACGCCAAAGACCGCCGCGTTTCACGACCAAATTCGTAGCTTTGCGCATCGTCACGGTGCGACGGTGTTTGAGGTCGGCGAGGGGATCAGCCACCAGGTCGCGCCGGAGCGAGGACGCGTACTCCCCGGCGACCTCGTCATCGGCGCCGACAGCCACACCGTGACGTGCGGCGCGCTCAATGCGTTCGCCACGGGGCTCGGTTCATCCGACCTCGCGGCGGCGCTCATCACGGGACGCACCTGGCTGCGCGTGCCGGAGACGATCCGCGTGGAGCTCACGGGTTCGCGGCCGCCGGGGCTCGCGGCAAAGGACGTCGGGCTGGCGATGATCGGCGCGCTCGGCGGCGAAGGCGCGAACTACCAGTCGCTGGAGTTCCACGGACCGAGCGTCGGCGCGCTCACGCTCGACGAGCGGATGGTGTTGTCGAATCTCTCGGTGGAGGCAGGAGCGAAGGCAGCGATCTGGGAGGTCGATGGGGCGACGATTCACTTTCTTTCCGAGCGGGTGGACGGGTGGACAGGTGGACAGGTGGCCGGCCCGCCTGCTGTCCACCCGTCCACCCGTCCACCCGTCCACCCCGACTCCGGCGCGTCCTACTCACGCGAACTGTGCCTCGACCTCGCGACGCTGTCGCCGCGCGTCGCGATTCCGCACGACCCAACCAACGTGGTGGGCGTCGGCGACGCAGCGGGCGTGCCGGTGCACATGGTGTTTCTCGGCACATGCACCGGCGGGCGCGTTTCGGATTTCCACGAAGCGGTGCACGTTCTCGAGCGCGCGGGCGGGCGCGTCGCGCCGGGCGTCCAACTCGTCGTGACGCCCGCGTCGCGCGAGGTCCTGCTCACGCTGGTCGACGACGGCACGCTCGCCAAGCTCACGACGATGGGCGCGGTCGTCACCACGCCGGGCTGCGGCGCGTGCTGCGGCACGAGCGGCGCCATTCCCAGTGACGGCATGACCGTGCTCTCGACCGCCAACCGCAACTTCAAGGCGCGCATGGGCAACGCGACGGCGTCGATCTACCTCGCGTCGCCGGCGACATGCGCGGCGTCGGCCGCGACCGGGCGCATCACCGACCCGCGCGAGATCGGATGACGACGCACCTCTCTCTCGATGGACGCGCCCGCGTCTTCGGCGACGACGTCAATACCGACTACATCATCGCGTCCACTCGCAAGCGCGACACGCTCGACGAAAGCGTGCTGAAACGCTATCTCCTCGAGGCGATCGATCCATCGTTCGCCGCGTCCGTCCAACCCGGAGATCTCATCGTCGCCGGCGCGAACTTTGGATGCGGCTCGGCGATGGAGATCGCGGCGACGGTGATCCTCGCCGCCGGAATCAAGGCGGTGCTGGCGCGCAGCTTTTCGCGCACCTTCTACCGCAACGCCGTCAACAACGCGCTGGTGCCGATCGAATGCGACACGCGCTCGATTCGCGAAGGCGATCGCCTCAGTATCGCGCTCGACGACCGTCGCGCGGCGGTGCAATTGCTCGATCGGAATGAAACATTGTCCGCGGCGCCGCTCGCGCCGCTCATGGCCGACGTGCTCTCCGCCGGTGGCCTAGTACCGTATGTGCGGAACGGCGGCTATCGTGCGCACCGCGCGTCCGACGTAGAGCAGCGGTGAGCGTGCCCCCGCCGCCCCCGACGTCGGCGCCAGCGACGCGCCGGTCGCGCGCTCGTCGACGGTCGACGGCGTCGCCTCCTGGAGGAGCGCCATCATGACCTCGTCGGGCGACGCACCCGGATCGCGCTCGAAGACCAGGCTCGCCGCGCCACTCACGTAGCCGGCCGCCATCGACGTCCCGTTCCAGGCCGACGTGGTCGGCCCCTCACGATCGAATCCCGGCAGCAGCACGGAGTCGCCCGGCGCGTAGAGATCGATGCACGGTCCCCACGCCGTGTTTCTGGCGCGCACGTCCTGCCAATGCCGGTCCGCCGAGCGCACGAGCGCGCTCGCGCCGACGACCAACGCTCGCGGTGCGTTCGCCGGCGATACGTGACACGCGTCGATGTCGAAATTCCCCGCCGCGACGACGACCAGGATCCCGGCGTCGCGCAGCAACGCGAGCGCGCTGTCGACTTCGGGAACGTTGCGCGTCGTGTCCACCGCGAACGACCAGTTCGCGATCGCGGGCTGCCCGAGATGCCGCCGATGGTCCTGCACCGTCCAGCGCGCCGCGTCGACGATGGCGCCGACGGAACCGCGCATGTGCTCACAGTTGATGATCTTCACGTCGACGATTTCCGCTTGCGGCGCGACGCCCAAAGTCGCCCCGGCCGCGGCGCCGGCGACCGCGGTCCCGTGTGCGTTGCAGACGCGCGGCGTGCTCGGAAACGCGTCGAAGCCGACGCGAACGCGTCCCGCTAGTTCGGCGTGCTGGTCACTGACGCCACCGTCGAAGACATAGATCGCGACGCCACGACCGGTGCCCATGCGGCGCATCGTACTGTCGAGGTGCGGCTCTCTTTTCGTGATTCGGTCCAGCGCGCTGGATCTCGTGCGCAGCGTCGCGCCTTCGGCGAGGTCGGGCAGCGGAGTGCCGGACAGGACGAAGCTGTCCGCGGGATGGAATCCCGTGGAGCCGCGCGAGAGCGCGCAGGCCGTCGAGGCGATGACCACAATCGCCGTGAAGCTTCGTCCGATATGCGGCAGGACGCCCTCCCGTGTCGCGGCGTCGAGCTACCCGGGAGCCGCGCCGGTCGCGGCCCCATTTCATTGCATATCGGCATGTCCGGCCTTTTCTAAAGTCGGCGCGGGGAGTGAGCCCATCTCGGCACTGTTCTCCGCCCGGACCAGGGCCCGTTTCATCACGGCCGCGAGGAGGGCATACGCATCGGCCCACGCATCGTGGATCTCCTGCGTGTAATCCGCACCGAGCGTGCTTCCCAGCGCCGTCAGCAGCGCTTCGCCGACGCTGTCGAAGTGGTGGTATTCGACGCCGTAATGGGTGTGCCGCTTGCCGAGCGCCGAGACCGCGGGGAGCAGGGCATCCGGATCGTCGAGCGCATGAACGACGACGGCCAAGGTCTGCGCGAGCTTCTTGCGCTGCGCGCCCATCTCGACATGCGCGAAGAGTTTCGCGGCGCCTTCGTCAATCTCGAAGAGGCGCGCGTAGAAAGTTGCAGTGAGCGCGTCGGCCTTTTCGGCGACCGCGGGCCAAGTCTCACGAATGAGTGTTATCTGTTCAGGAGTCATGGTATGAATTGACTTGTAGGGGTCGCTGGGAGCACTAGGAACACGTGCTCCCCTCGAGGAACGGGGTTCCCTCAACTCGCGCACAGCACCCAGGCCTGAAGGTTGATTGGGGCAGAGCCGGACTGCGTATTGTCAGCCGCGGCGCGCCAACCGGTTGGGTTGCCGAACGCGCTGGCCGGCTCGGAAATGTGGAGGAACGGGACTGTTCCGCCGTTCGTGTACACTTCGTAGCCGCCTCCAGTCGGTACCGAGCCAGCGGGGCACTGCACCGAGGCTCCGCCGGCGGATCCGGCGGCAATCGTCTCCGTTAGGCCGTAGTACATCGCGATCTTCGTGAACGCGACTGGACCGGGTTGGGGCTTCGAGGTCGTCTGTGTTCCCTGGCTCAGCGCGGCATCGCGCGAGGCCGAGCGCGAGCTGACGGGGGAGGTCGGCTGCTGGTTGTCCGAGCAGCCGACGATGACCAAGGCAGCGGACAGCGTGGTGAGTTTGTGCCTGAGTTGTCGCATGATGACGTGTTCCAGAAGAGGTGGTGAAGGAGCGGCGAAGGGTTCGTGAGCCAAACGGCCAGCCGTGTCCGGACCGAGCCAGTCCGTGCGCCGGCCCGCGTGACGATCCAAACGGTACGCGGCGTCATAGCCCGCAAATCACGATTGGATCGCCACTCGTAAGTCGTTGAACGACAGTTGCATGGAGTTCTGGTCGCTTGCGAGCGACGGAGCCCGCAGCGTCATCGGATGCCGCGAGGTGATATCCGGGTGATGCGATCTTCACCGGGCGTTCCTACTTTCCGGGTCGGTTCGCACGACGCCGTGCAGACGCGAAATCGATCAGCCGAACTTCCCCACCCGTGATTCGCATCAATACGCTCGGCGTACTGTCGGTCCGCGGCGAAGACGGCGCCCCGCTGTCGGGCGCGGCCGCTCAGCCGCGACGGATGGCCATCCTCGCCCTACTCGCGCGCGCGGGGGAACGCGGGATCTCGCGCGAGAAACTGCTGAGTCTCTTGTGGCCCGATGCCGACGACGAGCGCGGCCCGCGCACGTTGGCTCAGGCGCTCTATGCCCTTCGCCGCGATCTCGGCGTCGAGGACGCGATATCCGGCTCGAAGGATCTTCGCCTCGATCCCGGACTGGCGTCGAGCGACGCTTCGGAGTTTGCATCGGCGCTCGCGAGCGGCGACGACGAGCGCGCCGTCAATCTCTACCACGGCCCCTTCCTCGACGGATTCCATCTCCCCGGCGCCGAGGAATTCTCGCGTTGGGCCGAACGCGAGCGAGCCGCGATTGCCGTCGAGTATTCGCGCGCCCTCGAATCGCTCGCCCGCGCCGCGCGCGCGGCGGGCGATCCACGAACCGCCGTCGCGTGGTGGCGCAAGCTCGCCGCCGTCGAGCCGCTCAATGCGCGCGTCACCGTCGGGCTCATGGACGCGTTGTCGGCATCGGGCGATCGCGCTGGCGCCATTCAGCACGCACGCGTCTATGAGTTGCTCGTCGAACAGGAGCTCGACCTTCCGCCGGACAAGGATGTCCTCGCGTTCGCCGAGCGCCTTCGTCAGAACGCGGTCGAGCACCCGCCGAGCGTCGACGTTGCTCGGACAGCGACGGTCGCTGCCGCGAGCCTGCCTGCACCGGCACCGGTGGCCGAGCTTCCCCGTCCTGCGCCGTCGCCCGAGCCCGTGGCCGGGACAGCGGTCGTCGGTCAACCGCTGGCGGCAACAGAAACCGCAGCGCCAACGTCGGCCCCGTCGCAACGTGGCGCGGTGTCCCGGCGAACGTGGGCGCTGGCGGCATTGGCGGTCTTCGTTGGCGTGATCATCGGCCTCACCACGCTCCGCGGGTCCGGGGGGGACGCGCGCAACACGTTGGGGACGTCAGGCGGCGCCGTCGTCGCCATCGGCAACATCGCCGCATACGGATCGGACTCGGCGCCTGCGACGCTGACCGCACCCGTCGCGGATTTGCTCACGACGAGTCTCGCGCGCGTTCATGCCATTCGCGTCGTGAGTCACGGACGAATGCTCGAGCTGATACACGCGTCGGGCCGCGGAGACACGAGCACTGGCGCCTTTCTCAACGCCGCGCGACAGGCGGGCGCGACGCAGATGATCGACGGCACGCTGTACTCGCGCCCCGGCGGACACCTGCGTCTCGATTTGCGGCGCGTCGATCTCGCTACCGGCGCGATCGGCGACGTGCATACCATAGAAGGGGCTGACCTGTTCGCGCTGGTCGACAGCGGGACAATGAGCCTCGTGACCGCACTTGGCGTGTCCGCGCCGGCGGGCTCGATCGCCGATGTCACGACGCGATCGGTGGCCGCCTACCGCATGTACGAACAGGGCATTCACGCCTACTACCTCGGCGACGTGCACACCGCCAATCGTTTCTTCGATGGGGCGCTGACCGAGGACTCGACCTTCGCACTCGCGGCGTACTACAGCGCGCTGTCGGAGTCCGACGTGTACCGCTATCGCGAGCGGATGGAGCGCGCAAAGCGAATGGCCGCCCACGCCACCGATCGGGAGCGGCTCACGATCCTCGCCGGCTGGGCCAACACCGTGTCGTCGCCGGCGATGGGCGCGATCGCGGAGACCCTGGCCACCCGTTATCCGACCGAGGTGGATGGCCATCTGTACTCGGGCATCGCTCACGTCTACGACGGCGACTTCTTCGGCGCGCTGCCGGCCTTGCAGCGAGTCGTGACGATGGACTCGCTCGGGCTACGCGGCCAGGGCGCGTCGTGCTCCGGCTGCGAAGCGCTGAAATGGATCGTCGCCGCATACGTCCTCGGTGATTCGATGCCGGCGGCTGAACGCGAGGCGCGCCGCTGGCGTCGACTCCAGCCCGGGTCGCGCACGCCCGTCTATTCATTGATGCAGGTGCTGCAGTTCCAACACCGATACCGCGAGGCAGACTCCGTCTTTCACAGCGAAGTGACGGATCTTCCGTACACGGATCTGATGGAGTTCGAGACGGAGGGCCGCCTCTACGCGGGCGCTTACTCCGCCGCGGACAGCATGCTGCACGAGCAGCTCCGTCAGCCCGATGGACGCGACCAGGAGAATGCGCTCTGGGGCCTGTCGTTGAGTCTCCGGGAGCAGGGGCGACTGACCGATGCGCTCGATGCCGCCCGGCGCATGCGGGTTCCGATGGCCAAGCTGATGAACAAGCCGCTGGGCCGAGGACCGATCAACGTAATGGAGGCGCAGCTCCTGCTCGAACAGGGTAACGCGCGAGCCGCCGCCATCCTATTCGATTCGCTTTCACACCAGCACAACTTCGGCGACACGGCGTCCGAAGTCGCGCGTGGAACGGTGTGGATGCTGGCCCAGGCCGCGGGCGCGCGCTACGCGGCGGGCGACACAGGCTCGCTCATGAAGCTGGCCGACTCGGTTCGCTCCCTCGCCGAGCAGAGCGGCTACGGCCGCGATCGGCGGCTACACCATTACATTCGCGGACTCGCCCTGGCGGCGCGCGGCGACGATAGGGGTGCGATCGACGAACTGAAGGCGGCGATCTATTCGACGACGCTCGGATTCACGCGCACCAACTACGAACTGGGACGCGCTTACATGCGCCTACACCAGCCCCGCGAAGCGATCGCGTATCTTGCGGCGGCGCTCCGCGGTCCGATCGAAGCACAGAATCTGTACGTCAGCCGAATCTCGATCCACGAGCTGCTCGCGCAAGCGTGGGACTCGGCCGGCGGGCGCGACAGCGCCGCCGTGCACTATGCCGCGGTCGCCCGCGCCTGGAGCGCTGCGGATCCACCGCTCAAAGCGCGCGGCGACCGATGCCGGGAACGAGCGGTGGCATTGGCGGGGAAGCGGTAGACCGGTAGACCGGTGGTGCGAACTGCGATCCACCCGTCCACCCGTCCACCCATCCACCCGCTGTCAGTCCCCCGCCACCGGCACGGCGTGCTCCGCCGTCATCTGTTTCGGCTTCACACCCACCTTCCGCATGAACCACGCGCGCCACTCGTCGAGGATCTCGTAGCCCGTGGGAATCACGAGCAGCGTGAGGAACGTCGAGGTGATCACGCCGCCGATGACCGCGACGCCCATCGGGGCGCGGAACTGCGCGCCCTCGCCACTGCCCAGCGCCACCGGCACCATGCCGGCGATGAGCGCGAACGTCGTCATCAGAATCGGCCGCAGTCGGATCGCGCCGGCCTGGATGAGAGCCTCCCGGAGCGGCACACCCCGCTCCTCCCGCGCCCACTTCGCGAAGTCGATGAGGAGAATCGCGTTCTTCGCGACGATGCCCATCAGCAGGATGACGCCGATCAGGCTCATGATGTTGATCGTCAGGCCCGTGATGGCCAGCGACACCATCACGCCGATCAGCGACAACGGCAGCGACATGAGGATCGCCACCGGGTCGATGAACGAGCCGAACTGCACCACGAGGATGAGATACATCAGCAACACGGCAAGCCCGAGTGCAGAAAAAATCTGGCCGAACACCTCGGCTTGCGATTCCGCGTCGCCGCCGATCGTGTAGTGCACCCCGGCAGGCAAGCGCGTCCGGTTCAGCAACGCTTGAATGTCCGCCGTGACGTCGCCGGCAGCGCGACCCGAGGTGTTGAGCTCGACCGTGACGACCGGCTCGCGATTGAGGTGGTCGATGATCGCCGGCCCGACGCCCTGCTTGATCGACGCGACCTGCCCTAGCGGCATCGTCGACGGCAATCCGTTCGGGCCTGCCACGACCATCGGAAGACGCCCGAGGTCCGACGCACGCTGACGCGATTCCGGCGTCAATCGTACGGTGACCTTGCGCGACTTGCCGGTCGGATCGATCCAATAGCCGGCGTCGAGCCCGGCGAACGCCGGACGTAGCGACTGCGCGACCTGCCCAACGGTGAGACCGACGGAGCCGGCCACGCCGCGATTGAGATCGATTTCGAGCTCGGGCTTCTGTCCCTTCGTCGACAGCCCGATGTCGACGGCGCCCGGAATCTTCTCGACGCCGGCCTTCACCATGTCCGCCGCCTGCGCCAGCGCGGCCACGTTCTGTCCGCGCAGCTGGAGCTGGATCGTCTTGAATCCGCCGTTGAAATCGTTGGTGAACACCGAGATCGTCGCGCCCGACATCTGTTTCGTCTCGTGGCGCAGCACTTCGGCGAACTGCTCCGCGGACATGGTCCGCTTGTCCTTCGGCACGAGGCGAACGTAGATGTTCCCCTCATCCACGCCGCCGGTCGACTGGTTGCCGAGCGTCGTGTAGGTGTAGAGCACCAACTCGGAGTGCGCGCGCGCGATTCGCGCCGCTTCCTCCGCCTTGAGCCGCGTGTACTCGAGGTTCGAGCCCGGCGGTGTCTCGATCGCCATGATGAATTCGGAGCGGTCGTCTTCCGGGAAGAAGCCGCTGCCGACCGTCCGGATTGGCGTCACCTTCTGCGGCAGCACGAAGAACACCCCAAGGCCGACCACCGCGATGCCAGTGCGCACCAGCCAGTGCATGCCCTTTCGCGTGAAGCCGAACACCATGATGGCGATGCCGACCACCGCGGCCGCGAGGCCGCTGAGCCCTCGAGTCGGCAGCAGGAACGAAGCAAAGAACGTCAATGTCGCCATCGTCACCATCGCCGCGCGATGGTCCAGCGCCCACGCGATCACGCGCTTGTAGTCCTGCGCCCGCGCGTTGAACCAGTGGTTGAACTTGTCGAGCTGGCGCGTGATCCACGCCCGTTCGTGCGGCGCCTTGTGCGGATCCGCCCAGTACGCCGAGAGCATCGGGTCGAGCGAGAACGACACGAACAACGACACCGCCACCGAACACGCGATCGTCAGCGCGAACGGCTTGAACCATTGTCCGCCGATGCCCGGCATGAAGCCGATCGGCACGAACACCGCGAGAATCGAGAACGTCGTCGCGGCGACGGCGAGGCCGATTTCGTCGGTGCCGTCGTGCGCGGCCTTGTAGTGGTCTTTCCCCATCTCGACGTGGCGCACGATGTTCTCGCGCACGACGATCGCGTCATCTATGAGAATGCCTATCGCGAGCGACAGGCCTAGCAGCGACATCGTCTCCAGCTTGAACCCGAGCGCCCACACCGCGATGAAGCTCGCGAGCACGGAGATCGGCAGGGCGACACCCGTAATCACCGTCGACCGCCACGAGTTCAGGAACAGGAAGACGACGAGCACGGTGAGGCCCGCGCCGAGCAGCAGGGCCTCTTCGACGTTGCTCACGGCGTGATTCACGCGCGTGCCCGAGTCCTTCACGAGATCGAACTTCGTTCCGGCCGGCAGCGTCGGCTGAATCTGCTCCAACCGGGCGCGCACACGATCGGCGACGTCGGTCGTGCTGTAGCCCTTCGCCTTCTTCACGTCGATGCCGATCGCTTCTTTACTATTGTAGACCGCGAGCGTGCGCGGTTCCTCGGTCGCGTCCTTGATCGTCGCGACCTGCCCGAGACGCACCAGCTGCCCGTTGCGATCGGCGATGATGAGGTTCTCGAATTCGGCCGGATTGTCCAGGCGTCCTCGCAAGCGAATCGCGCGCTCGTCGAGGTCACCGTTCACGCGGCCGACCGGCGCCGCGAGGTTCTGGAGCTGAAGCGCCTGCACGACCTCGGCAACGCTGATGTTCGCCGCCTGCAGCTTGTGTGGGTCGACTTCGACGGTCAGCTCGCGCTCGACCTTGCCGAAGATCTGCACGTCGGCGACGCCGGGAATGGCGCGGAGCTCCCGGGTGATCCCGGGGTCGGCCAGCCGCGTCAACTCCGCCGGCGACAATACCGACGACGAAATCGCCAGCGATATGATCGGTCGATCGGTGTCGTTGAATTTGTTGACGATCGGCTCCTTCATCTCCGTCGGTAGATCGGACCGGATCGCCGAGATGGCGTCGCGCACTTCCTGCGACGCGACGTTGAGGTCCTTGTCGAAGAAGAACTCGATCATGACCATCGAGTAGCCGTCGTACGCCTTGCCCATGATGCGCTTGACGCCGGAGATCGAGCCGATCTGCTCCTCGACCGGCTTGAGCACCTCGCTCTCGACGACGTCGGGCGACGCGCCCGGATAGACGATGCCGACCGTGAGGAACGGCGGGTTCACGTCCGGAAACTCGTCCGTCTTCAGCCTGAGCAGCGCGAACAGGCCGAAGATCACCATGGCGACCATCGCCACCACGGTGATGAGCGGCCGCTTGATTGCGAAATCTGAAATGATCATGGCTTGCGCTCCGTGTCAGCCGCCACGGCGCTGACCTTGACCGGCGTCTTCTCCGAGATGCCGCGCGCCGCGCCGAGCAGAATCGTGTCGCCCGGCTGCACGCCGCTCCTGATCTCGACCGTCTCCGTCGCCGCGTCGCGAATCCCCAGCTCGACTTCCGTCTTCGTCACCAGCCCGTTCTTGATCTGCATCACGAACGGCTTCAACCCGCTCTCGTCCACAGCCGCGATGGGAACGACCGGCGCCTGGCGCACTTCGCTCGCCACGTGGCCGTCGGCGAACAACCCGCCCACCAGCACGCCATTCTCGTTCGGCAGCGAGACGATGATCCGCACCTGGCGCGTCGCCGGATCGGCCACCGGATTGATGTTCGTAATCCGTCCGGTGAACGCGCGGTTCGGGTAGCCGTTGACGGTGAAGTCCACCGGCAGGCCGAGCCGCACCGACGCCAGCTGATCCGCCGGCACCGACGCTTCGAGGCGCATCGTCGCGGGATTCACGATGACGTACAGCGCGCCGCCCGTCTGCACCACGTCGCCCGAGCTGACCTGCCGCGCGCTCACGATCCCCGTGAATGGCGCGACGACCGTCGCCTTGCTCAACTGCTTGTTCGCGTTGGCGAGGATCGACTTTGCGTTCGCCAGCTGGGCCTGCGCGGCCGACAGCTGGTTCTGCGACATCTCGAGGTCGCGCTCGGCGATCGCGCCGGCCTTGAGCAACGCCGTGTTGCGATCGACCTGCCGCTTGTCGAGATCGACGGTGCTCTGCGCCGTAGTCGCGGCGGCTTGCGCCGACAGCACGGCCTCCTGGAGCGTCGCGTCGTCGATGCGCGCCAGCGTCTGGCCGCGCGCGACGTGTTGCCCCGCCTCGACGAGCGTCTGCAAGACGGTTCCCCCCACCTCGGCGCGCACGTTCGCCTGCTCTTCCGGCTGCAACGTGCCCGAGATGGCCGGGCCCGAGCGCAGTTGCTCTCCCTTCACGACCGCGATGTTCTCCGGACCGACGAGCATTGCCGGCGGTGTGGTCGCGGCCTTCCCCGCCGGGGCGCCCTTGCACCCGACCACCGTGATGAGCGCCAAGGACAGCACCGCGGTGGTGGTCAGTCGCCGGCGCGTCGCGCTCTTGTTTCCATTCATGGCTGGATGCTCCCCCCCCCTGTCGTTCCGCCGGCGCCGGTTGGCGTGCGCGCCGCCTGATTTGCAGAGTTCGTTTGTTGTTGTTGTTGGTTCAGTTGCTGCTGTTGCTGCTGGGCCGTGGCGCCTTGCGCCGAGACCGCGCCCGTGCCCGTTTGCTGAATCGGCAGGTCGTGGAGCAGCGCGAGTCGAACCCGCGCCACGGCGAGGTTCCGCGCCGCCATCGCGCGATTGGCGAGTGATTGCTCGAGCAGGAGCCGCGACTGCGTGAGATCCGTCTGCGTCGAAATGCCTTCACGGAATCTCACTTCGTCGATGGCGTAGGTGCGCTGCGCCTGTTCCGCGGTTCCCTTGCTCGCTTCCCACGTGGACTGCGCTTCCGCGAGTTGGTTCAGCGCGACGCGCGTGTCGAGCGCCGCGAACTGCCGCGTCTGTTCCCTCTGCGCGCGCGCCTGCTTCGCTCCCGCTTCGGCGATCAGCTGGTCGCCCTTGATCCGTCCGCCATCGAGAATCGGGAAGCTCGTCTGGACGCCGACGGTCCAGTTGTTCACGCCGAAATTCGAGCTCGGGAAGAGCTGCTGCGGGAAGTAGAGCCGCTGAAACGCCGATACGATGGCGAGCGAAGGAATCCGCTCCGCGCGTGCGACGCGGACCTGCGCCTCGGACGCGCGCACCGCTTCGTCGAGCTCACGCACCGGCGCGCGCCCAGAGATGGACGTATCCACGGCGGTCCCCGCGATCGACGGCAGGTTCGGTCCCTGCGGCGTCTCGATCCGCGTCGTGAGTTGCACGACGTTGTCGAGCGGCATGTTGAGCAGCTGCTTGAGACGCAGATACGCGACCTCTCGGTTCGACCGCGCTTGAATGGCGACCGGCAACT
>Ga0326726_10002742_pt1 | contig 16128 bp, 15 predicted proteins | sample MHFenrmetagenome_2_FD_207603 | JGI IMG/M metagenome (GOLD analysis project Ga0326726, IMG submission 207603) | Lab enriched peat soil microbial communities from Michigan Hollow, Ithaca, NY, United States - MHF15MN | ecosystem: Environmental > Terrestrial > Soil > Wetlands > Peat | place: USA... | reverse complement strand
TGGATTGCGGGGACGGCGCTTGGGCTGACTGCCGCCGCGGCACGCGGGTCATTGGTCGATTGGGCGATTAGTAGCGCGACGGCCGTCTTGATTTCCACGCCCTCCGTCGTGCTGGCGGTCGTACTGCTCGCGCTGGCCGCTCGACTCGGCCTACCGATCGGCGGCGTGTCGGTCTCCGATCCCGAGACGCTGACCGCGTGGGGACGGGCCGCAGATCTGATCCGCCACCTCGCGCTCCCCGTGCTGGCGGTTGCCGCGGTCTGGCTGCCCGCCATCGCGCGCCACACGCGGACGGCCGTGCTCGCTGCGCTCGACGCCCCGCACATGCTCGCCGCGCGGGCGCGGGGCGTCGGGCGCGCGCGACTGCTCCTGGTGCACGCGCTCCGCGAGGCCCTCGTGCCGCTGACCAACTTCTTCGGCCTCTCCGTCGCGGGACTCGTGAGCGCGTCGCTCGTCGTCGAAGTGGTGATGTCGTGGCCGGGGATCGGTGCGCTGACCTACGACGCGGTCCTCAAGCGCGACATCTTCCTCGTCGTCGACCTGGTGCAGTTGTCCGCGATCTTCCTGCTCATCGGCAACGCCGCCGGCGACGTGCTGCTCCACGCCGTCGACCCGAGAACCGCGGGCGCGTGAAGATCGCGCGCGCGGCGGCGTGGGCGTTGCTGCTGGCCGCGTGCGCGATGGCGGTGTTCCCCGACTTCCTGTCTCCGTACTCGCCCGCCCGCCAGCACCGCGACTTCCCCTACGCGGCGCCCGGCCGGTACGCGGCGGCCGAGGTGCGCTGGTTCGTCCGGGGCGATCCCTACCGCTGGCTCGGCGTCGTGCCGGCGTCGATTCGCCTGTTCGGCGCGCGTGAACCGGGCCGCGTCTTCCTCCTCGGCACCGACGAGTTCGGCCGCGACTGGTACTCGCGGCTCTGTCACGGGGCGTCGATATCGCTGCTTCTCGCGCCATCGGCGGCGCTGCTGTCGCTGGCGCTCGCCGCCGTGCTCGGCGCGTGCGCCGGCTATCGCGGCGGTTTCGTCGACGCCGTCGTGATGCGCGCGAGCGAGGTCTTCGTGGTGTTGCCGTGGTTCTACGTCGCGGTCGCCCTGCGCGCCGCGCTGCCGCTGAACGTCAGCGGGCCCACGACGATCGTGATCGTGTTCGCGCTGCTGGCCGCACTTGGCTGTGCCGCGCCGGCGCGTCTGTTCCGGGGGGTCGTCCTCTCGCTGACGCATCGCGAGTTCGTCCTTGCGGCGCGGGCCGCCGGGGCGGACGGCACCCGCATCCTGCGCGCGCACGTGCTCCCGCACCTGTGGCCGGCGCTGTGGACGCAATTTCTGCTGAGCGTGCCGGCCTACATCGTCACGGAGGTCACGCTCTCGTTCCTCGGTCTGGGCGTCGCCGAGCCGACGCCGACGTGGGGGGGCATGCTCGCGCCGTTGCAGCAGTACGTGGTGCTGACGTCGTATCCGTGGATGTTCGCGCCGGGCGTGACGATCGTGGCAGTCTGTGTGGCGCTGCAGATCGTCGGAGCCCGACGCGACTCGATCGCGTCTACACCGTGACCGCTTGTCCCGTACCGGTCGCCGCGAACACGGCGCGGCGCGCGTCGTCGGCGCTGCGCACGAAACAGTCGACGACGGCGGGATCGAACTGGCTGCCCTTCGCCTCGATCAAGCGGCGGATCGTTTCCTCGAACGACAGACCCTGACGGTACGGGCGGTTCGAAATCATCGCGTCGAACGCATCGACGACGGCGACGATCCGCGCCCCGATTGGAATCTCGTCGCCCTTCAGGCCGGCGGGATACCCGCCGCCGTCGACGCGCTCGTGATGATGGAGGACGAAGAGGCTCGCCCGCTCGAGATCGCGAAACAGCCGGACGATGGCCCACCCGTACTCGGGGTGCTTGCGCATCAGCGCCCAGTCGTCGTCGGTCAGACGGCCGGGTGCCTTGAGGATCGCATCGGGAATCCCGACCTTGCCGATGTCGTGCAGGAGCGCGGCAACCTCGAGATCGCGCAGGCAGCCCTCGCTGACGCCGAGATCGCGCCCGACGCGAACGCCCCACTCCGCCAGCCGCGTGCTGTGAAACCCCGTATTCAGGTCCTTCAGGTCCAGCAGTTGGTTGAACGCGCAGATCAGCGACGTCTGCGTGCTCGCGATCTGCGCGTCGAGTTCCCTGACGCGCAGCGTCAGCGCGCGGACTTCACGGTCGGTGCTCACTTGAGCCCCAGCGCCGCGCGCCACGCGGCCACGGCCTGCGTGAGATCGAGCCGTCCCTTGCCGAGGTCGCTCGTGATGAACTTCGCGTGCCCGATCGATTGCGCGGCGTCCGACTCTCCGGCGCTCACGCTCACATCGAGCAGGAGCGCGGCCGCGCCCGACACGAACGGCGCGCTGAACGACGTGCCCCAGGCCGCGGCATAAGCGCCCCACGGATACGTCGTCACGATGCCCTCGCCCGGCGCGGCGACCAACACCTGCGGCGTGCCGTAGTTGGAGAACGACGACCGTGTGTCGTCGTTGGTGGTCGAGGCCACGCCGATCACGCGATCCGAATACGCGGCCGGGTAGACGGCTTTCTTCATGCCGTCGTTGCCGGCCGATGCGACGCAGATGACGTGATTCAGCCGCGCGTAGGTCAACGCCATGGCGAGCTCGGGCGACGGACTCGAGAAGCTGAAGCTCATGTTCAAGACGCGCGCGTTCGAGTTGACCGCACGGTAGATCGCGCGGACCACGTCCGACGTGTAACCCGCGCCGCTGGCGTTGAAGGCCTTCAGCGGGAGAATCCACGCCTTCGGCGCGACGAGATGGATGACGCCTGCGACCATCGTGCCGTGTCCAAAGCCCGCGGTGCCGGAGCCGTCGACGACGGCTGCGGTCGACTGATCGACGACGGCAGCTGTCGACTGATTGACGAAGACCGGCTGGGAGCCGTCGACCACGGCCGCGGTCGACTGCTTGATGTCCCCCTTCTCGTCAGCGCCGTCGCGATTGCGAGTGAAGTCGTACCCCGGCAACACGACGCCCTGCAGCGCCGGGTGCGTCGAGTCGACGCCGGTGTCGATGACGGCGACGATGCCGGCGCCATCCACGTGGAACTGGCTCTGGGCCTGCGCCAGCTGAATGATCTGCGCGGCCGGCTGTGTGACGTAGCCGCGCCGCACGGTCGCACCGTAATAGTCCACCGGCGTCGAGTCGTACAGCGCGGGCGGCGCGGGCGCGCCGCTGGCGCCGAGCACGTTGCCGCTCAGGTCGATTTCGGCGCTGACGATGCCCAGGTTCAGGCGGAGCGTTGACAGAAATAGGTTCGGCAGCAGCGACGGCGTCGTGATCAGGAAGACCTCGCCGTCGGGATCGCCCAAGCCGTAGTTGACGGTGCAGCCCAGCAGCCCGCAGAGCGGCTTGAGGACGGACAGACCGCCATTCACCCGCACGATGATTCGCGTCGTCGCCGCTTCGGCGGGAGGCACGAAGATGGCGGCGAGCAGGGCCAGCGACAAGAACACCCGTGTGAAACGTTTCATGACTGCATCCTCGAAGCATGGGCCAGCGCGATGACCGTGCCTCCGCCCTCGAACCCGAGGGCGAGCGAGACGTCATCGGCCTGTCCTTCAAATTCGATGTGAAATTCGCCGAGCCGGTTGGTCGTGGTCTTCGCGACGATCCGCGCATGCCGCAGCACGAGGACGGGGATATCCTCGAAGTGATGATGAGCGTTGGCCGGCATCGCGACCTGTCCCGTCAGCTGCGTCGCTCCCGGCCGCTGTCCCGCGGCCTGGACCTGCAGGTCGACGAGATACGCGCCGGCGGCGTACACGAGTTTTCGCGGTGAGTCCGATCCGCTGCGCACGCCGGCCGGCAGCGGCATCAGCCCGCTGTCGAAAAGCGCTCTCGCCGTCTCCATGACGCGAGAGACACGGCCGGACGGCTTGCGCATGGCGAACAGCGCCCGGGCGATCCGGATCGTCGCGTCCGGCGGTTCGTAGCGATGGCCGGATTCGGCGCTCCTGGCCACGAGCTGCCAGGTATCGCGCGCCGTCGTGCACTTCTGACAACCGGTCTCCAGGTGGTCGCGCATCGCACGGCTCGCGTCGACGGGCCCCGCCTGCCTGACGAAGTCGGCCCACTCTTCCGCCGAAAAATGGCGTGAATCGCTCATGTCTGGTGCATAAGGGGGCCTGGGGCGTCGAAAAATATAGGGCCCGCGAAAAAAAGTTTCAGTCGGCGTCCGCCGCGCCCACGAGCGTAAACGGCGCCCAGAAATACGGATGCGGATACCGCTCGCGCATGGCCCGCATCGACTGCTGAACCGCGATCGCCTTGGGCACGCCGGCCGCGACCGCGGCGTAGAACCCCTTCATGAACTCGGCCGTGCTCTGGTCGTGCACGTCCCAGAGCGTCATGAGCAGCGAGCGCGCGCCGGCCGCCAGCAGGCCGCGCGCCAGACCGCGAAGCTCGTCGCCTTCGGCGATGACGTTGAGCCCGGTGCCGCATCCGCTGAGCGTGACGAGATCGACCGGCAGGCGCATGTCGGAGAGATCGTGCAGCGTGAGATACGCATCGCCGAGCCGGACGCCCGAAAACAGCGGGTTGTCCTCGCGGAAGTACCCGTGCGTCGCGATGTGCACCGTGCGGCACCCCGGGCCGAGGTCTCTCAGCGTCGCGGCCGACGCCTCCGATCCGGTGTGCAGGCGCGCCGCCGGCAGGAGCGCCGCGACGGCGCGCACTTCGTCGCCGATGAACGGCGCGCGCGCGTCCGGCACGCCAAGCACGAGCGCGCCATCACCGGCCGGCACCGCCCGCCTGCGACAGAGGGCGTAGATGCTGGCGCTCGGCGCGTAGGAGATGGCGGTCGAGTCGATCAGGTACGACTGGCCGTCGAACAGCGCGTGAAACGGCACGTAATGGAGGACGTCGTGCGGCACGATGATGACGTGGCCGCCGGCGCCGCGAGCGGAGAGTCCCAGCGGCGCCACGAGTTCTGCATACAACTCCCGGAGATGCGCGTCGGCGGCCGTCGCGGGCGGCGTCCCTACCTGCGCGAGATATTCCGGACCGTACTGGAACTTCGACAGCTGGAACTGCAGGCGCCGCAGCACTTCGCGCACGCGCGACACGGTCGTCAGGCGCGTGACCGTCAGCTCGCGCGGCGTCAGCACGGCCGCGACGATCTGATCTCCGGTCCTGAAGTACTCGACGAGCGCGGCGTCCGCGGGCAGGAGCGCGCGGACCTCGTCTGGCGTGACCGCGGTCGTCTCGAGCAAGCCGATCGATTCGCGATCGACGGCGGGCATGTCGCGCAGGATCCGGACGAACGTGTGCTCGCGGTCTTTCACCTGCGCCTGAAGTTGATCGAGGCGCTCGGCCGATCGGTCGTCCCGGTTGAGCTGCTCGAGCTCGACGCGGTGGTAGTACCAGTTGAGCTCCTCGCGCAGCGTGCGGATCTGCCGCACCAGCTCGCTCTGTCCCGTGTCGGCGAACGGCATCGGGTGGGCGCGATCGAAGAACAGATCGCGCAAGCTCCGCGACTTCGCCTGCTCGATGTACTCGAAGATCTCGTCCGCATGACGCGACTCGTCGTCGCGCGCCATGCGCAGGTCGACGAGCCGTTCGTAGACACCGAGCTTCGCGGTCATGAACGCGATCTTCAGTTCCTCGCCCCAGAGAATGCTCCGGAGCGCCTCGAGGCGCTCCCGCGCGCGCTGGTACGACGCGCACGCGCCGTCCGCGTCACCCGAGGCTTCTTCGATCTGGCCTTTCAAGAACAGCGCCTGGTACACGAGCACGGGCGCTTCGAGCACCTCGGCGCCGGCGAGCGCGCGTTCGCAGTGCGCGACGGCGGTCGCGAGCTCGTCCGTGTGCAGTCCGATGCGCGCGAGGAGCAGCTCGCACATCGTGACCTTCCGCGGCAGATCGGCGCCGCGAAAGAACGTCAGCGCAGCGAGGCACAGGCGACGCGCCTCGAAATGACGGCCCTCGTTCGACAAGACGACGGCCTGATAGAGATCGATGACGGAGGGCCAGACGGCGTTCTGCTCCCGCTCGAACCGGGCGCGCGCGTCGGAAAAAAGCTCGAGCGCCCGAAAGGCCTCGCCCTGCTGGCCGAGCGCGATCGCCGTATTGCAGACGGCGCGGGCGGCTTCGTACCCGTTGCCGAGCTGCTCGAAGAGCACCTGCGCCTCGCGCGCCATCTCGGCAGCTTCGGCGCTGAGATTCAACTCGAGGTAGATCTCGGACTGATCGAGATTGCACAGCGCGGAGTGGTACAGGTCGCCGACGTGGTGGCAGGCGGCTCGAGCCGCGCGCAGCATGTCGAGCGCGCGGCTGTAGTCGCCGCGGAAGTAATAGAGGTAGGCGATGTTGTAGTCCGCCTGGGCGACGAGCACGGGCATCTCGGCCCGGGCGCAGTGCTCGCGCGCGCGCGCGTACGTCTTCAGCGCGCGATCGAAGTCGTTCAGCACGATGAGCACGACGGCCATGTTGTGCAGAACGACGCCAATGGCCTCGGCATCGTGGAACGGCAGCAGGCGGTCGTAGGCGCGCTCGTAGCTGGTCAGCGCGTCCGCCAGCCGATCCTGCCGGTGCAGGATGTTCGCGACGTTGATGTCGAGGCGCGCGAGCCGCTGCTCGTCGCCGAGCGCGGTGAAGATCGCGCGGGCGCGGTCCGCGGCCGCGAGGGCCCGCGTGTATTCGCCGAGCAGGATGAGGGACTGAATCGACGAGCTGAGCGTGCGGCCCAGCTCGGCCTGGTGGCCGCTCTTCTCGAAGAGGCGCGCGGCCTCCTCGAACGCGTCGACCGCGGGCTTGAGCTGGTTCAGAAACCAGTGCGCGTTGGCTTTCGCGCGGAGCGCCCACGCCATCGCCTCGTCCGTCCGGACGCGGCTGGCGACGAGCACGGCCGCGTCCGCGAGGGCGTCCGCCTCGTGGACGTCGACGCGCACGCGCTCGCGGACGGCGTCAGCGAGCTGCTCGACGGTTTTCTGATGGATCAGGTGCGGGCGCGACGCGAGTAGGCGCGTCCGGCCCGCGCCGTCGCGTACCGTCGCCAGCTGCGCGACCACAGATGGCGCGAGCACGGCTGGCGCGCGCACCGGGTTGCCGGCGGGCCCCTTCACCGGAATCCGCTTTTGTGGAGGTTCGCCCGCAAGCGTTCGAGACAACGCCCTCGAATGAAGCCGATCGATCCGCACGCGATCTCGAGCTCTTCGGCGATCTGCTTGTAGGGCCGCGGGGGCGTTTCGAAGAACAGCATCTCGACGAGCCGGCGGCAGCGCGGCGACAGCGCCTCCAGCGCATCGCGCAGTGCCTGGTCGCGTTCGACGTCCAGCAGGATCTGCTCCGTCAGCTGGCGGGCGTCGCGCACGCGCGCGACCGCGTCGGGATCGGCGTCGGCCGGCGCCGCGCCGGGGCGCCGCTGCTCGCGCTCGCGGATGCGCGCGCACATGTGCGCGGTGACTTCCATCAGCCATTTCGGCAGCGCGCGCGGTTCGCGCAGCCGCGGGAGCTCCGCGAGCAGCTCGACGCAGATCTCCTGGAAGACGTCGCTCGCGGCGTCGGGTGAGAACCCGTACTTGATCGGGATCGAGTAGATCAGGCGCTTGTACTTCTCGAGCAGCGCCGCCCAGGCCTCGTCGTTTCCCTGCAGGCATTCGCGGACGAGACGCACGTCGGTCCACGCCTCGGCGCGATCCGGGGTCATCTTCTCCGGGACGTTCGGCGCCGCCAGCGCCACGGATCTCATGACGCGGGCTTTCTCCAGAACAGCCGCTCCGCGTTCCAGAGCAAGACGGGATCGGTGGCGGCCGGCTCGAAGTTCCCGAGATTCCTGTCGCCGGCGGCGAGCACGTGCGGGCTCACCAGGAAGATCACCGGCAGATTCCCGGTGACCAGCTGCTGCACGCGATCGTAGGCCGCCTTGCGCGCCTTGAACGCCGTCGCGATCATCTGGGCGCCCATGAGCCGGTCGACGTCCGCTTCCCACGACTCCTTGACGCGCGGCGGGCCCGACGGTCCGAGATCCCACACGTGCATGCTGCCGCCGCTCGTCCAGACGTTCATGTCGGAATTCGGATCGGCGTCGCCGCTCGAGAGGGCCCAGAGCGCCGCATCGAAGCGCCGGGTCTTCAAGACGGCGTCCATCATCACGCCGAACTCGGTCGGCTGGAGACGCACCCTGATGCCCACGCGCGCGAGATCCTCCTGGATGAGCGTCGCCATCTTGCGTCGCGGCTGGCTGCTCGCCGACACCATCAGCGAGAACTCGACCGGCTGTCCGCCGGCATCCACGAGCGCGCCGCCTGCATCACGACGGTAGCCGGCCTCCTGGAGCAGTCGCGACGACGCGGCGGGATCATGCGCGTACTGCGTGACGCCGTCGGCTCGCCAGATGCGGTTGGCCGGCGTCACCTGTGAGTCGAGCGCCGATCCCTTGCCCTGGTAGACCAGTCGTACGAGGGCCTCGCGATCGATGGCGTGCGCTACGGCCTGCCGGAACTTCAGCGATCGGAACCACGCGGCCATCGGCGATGGCGCATTCCAGTTGAAGAACAGGAAGTTGTATTCGAGACCTGGCCCCGCGTCGCGCGCGTCGAGAAACGGCGTCTGTTCGAGCCGCGCGAAATCCTCCGGACGCAGCCGCCCGGCCGCGCCAACCTCGTGCGCCATCAAGCGCAGCAGCTGCGCGTTCTGATCGGCGGCGAACGTGACCTCCAGCCGATCGAGATACGGCAACGGCCGATCGAATTCGTCGCGCTTCCAGTAGAACGGATTGCGCTCGAACACCAGCCGCTGTCCCGGCACGTACTGCTTGAGGCGGAAAGGGCCCGGCGTCGCCAGATCGACGGCCGGGGCCCCGAGCGTCCACGCCTGCGCAAAGCGGCCCTCGGCATAGGCGCGCTCGAGCTTGTGCTTCGGCAGAATCCAGAACGAATCGAACAGCCGCTCGCCCGGCGCATACGGCACCGGCAGATCGAAACGCACCGCGACCGGCGAGAGCTTCGTCACGCTCAGCGGCTTCCCGCCGATCAGCAACAGATCGCGCTGCGGCGCGTTGACCCGCTCGTCGAGATACACGCCAAACGTAAACACCACGTCGTCGGCGGTCAGCGGCGCACCATCCGAGAATCGCAGTCCGTCGCGCAGCGTGACCGTGTACTGACGGCCGTCGGGCGAAACGGTCCAGGCGCGGGCGAGTGCGGGTTCGGTTTGCAGCGTGCGACGGTTGATGTGAATCAAGTCGGCCGAGACCACTGCAAGCACGTCGCGGGTCGCGACATCAGCGGCCATCATCGGGTTGAGTGTCTTCGGTTCGCCGGTCTGCGCCACGACCAGCGTGCCGCCCGCGCGCGGTGACGAAGCTCCGAGCAGCGCGCTGCCCGACAGCACGACGACCAGCGCAGTTCTGAGCACCTTCTCTCGCATGACGAAAGCCCGAGACGTTTGGGGGAGCCTCGGAAAATGGTCCGCATAGGGCGCGCACCAAGTCCCGATACGCATTCGCAAGAGGGGCGCCAGGAATTGAGGGACCAACGCGGCCCTTAAGCGGACCGAGAAACTACTTCAATTTCATCGATTTGAAGTCCTTCAACAGAACATGATGGAACTCTTGTGAACTATTTGTGTTCCCTTCCGGGACTGTGTGTGGACACGATGTCCAGTAATAGGACAGCAATTATCCGATTCCAACAGCTAACAGAACGCTCGATCCCCCGGCTGCTGCGGCCACGCGAATCTCGAGCGGCGGTTTATACTGCGAAATCGTCTGGCGGCCGTTTGAAGGAGAGGGAATATGCACCGTCTGTTACGCGCGCTGATTGTGGCGGCCCTGTCAGTACCGGTGGGGAGCACCGCCTTCGCCCAGGCGCCGAAGGAACCGCTCGTCGAATTCGAAATGATGACGTGGCCGGAAGTGAAGGCGGCCCTGGCCGCCGGCAAGACGACGGCGCTCGTTTACACGGGCGGGACCGAGCAGCGCGGACCACAGAACGTCAACGGCGGTCACACGCTGATGGCCCGCGCGACCGCGAAAGCGATCGCGCTGAAACTCGGCAACGCGATCGTCATGCCGACGCTCGCCTACTCGCCCAACCGCGCCAGCGCGGATCTGCCGGGCACCATCGGTCTGAGCAACGAAGTGTTCGGCCAGATGCTGACTGAAATCGCCGAGCAGTCGATCATCACCGGCTTCAAGAACGTGATTCTCATGGGCGACCACGGCGGCGGACAGCCCACGGTCTTCGCGGAAGTCGCGAAGACGCTCGAGGCGAAGTACGCGCCGCAGGGCAAGCACGTGTACTTTTGCGACGAGGTCTACAAGAAAGCGCAGGATGATTTCGACAACTGGCTCGTGAGCAAGGGCTATCCACGCAGCTCGCACGCCGGCATTCCCGATACGTCGACGATGCTCTACCTCGGCGGCGACAAGGGCTGGGTGCGCAAGGAACTGATTCCGACGGCGGAAGGCGATCCGGTGCCCGAGCCGGGCCAGCGCGGTCAGGGCCGGGGCCGTGGCGCCGACTCGAACGCGGCGCCGCGCAAGAACAACGGCATCAGCGGCGACGCGCGCCGCTCGACACCGGAGCTCGGTAAGATGGCGATGGATATCAAGATCGATTACGCAGTGAAGCAGATCACGGGATTCCTCGCGAACCAGGGAAAGTAATCGATGGTCGCGTAAGGCGGGTAGGTCGAGTGGGCCAGGTAGGGAGAGCGTCCCCACCTGCCCACCAGACCCACCGGGCTCACCCGGCCAAGAACGAACTGAACATCAAATGGAGACACCCCCCCGCGGCGTAGGTCCGTCGCTCGTGGGCCAGTTGGTACACGACCGCAGCCTGCGACTCGCCGCGGGTCTGGCTGTGGCGGTGGCAATTCCGGTCGCGGTCCTCTTCTACTTCCAGTTCCGATCGATCTCCGCGCTGAGTCAATCGTCCGCCGTAGTACTGCGGCAGCTCAGCCAGGCGACCGCGGACGATCTGGCGCAGGGGCTGCAGGACGCGCTCAAGGCGCCGTACCTCAGCGTCCTGGTGCGCGTTCAGCAGTCGCTAACCGAGCCGCTCGATTTGCCGCTCATTGGGCCCACGCTCGAACAGGGGCTCACGAGCGATCCGTTCGTCAGCCGCTTCTACGTCTGGTCGGACGAAACGAAGGAACATCGCGGCGAAGTGCTGGCCTACGACCGCGAGAGCCACGGCTTCACGGCGGACGTGCCCGAAGGCGCAGAGATGGTGCGGCGCTTCCACGAGCTGGCGCCGCAGAAGCACGCCATCGCGGTGTTTGAGACGACGGTCGGAGGGCGCCGCGTGCTCTTCCAGGGACAGCTGCGGTTCCGGTTTCCCGCTCGGGACAAGCTGACGAGCTTCGTCGCGCTCCGTGTCGACGCCGACCGGCTGACCGGCGAATTCCTCTCGGCCTTCATCAACGGGCATCTGAAGACCGTCGAAGGACCGACCGGCTTTCCGTCGCTTGGCGTGATGGTGCTCGACCAATCGGGACATGCGCTGTTCCCGGCCGGCGGCGCGGTGCCCCCGCGGTTCGTCGACGAGCGCACGTTTCCCATGGTGTTCTTCGAGCCGGAGCTGCTGAACCTGATGGCGCCCGAGGGCTACAAGCCGGACGTCTGGCGCCTGCGGACGGGTTACGGCGATCGGACCATTCCCGAGATCGTCGCCGCGCGCGAACGCCCGCAGTTCGCGCTCATGGCGATGCTCGCCGGGATCATGGCGCTCGGCGTCTTCTTCATGGCGCGCGCCGCCGCGCGCGAAGTGCGCGTCGCGGAAATGAAATCGAACTTCGTCTCCAGCGTGTCGCACGACCTGAAGACGCCGCTCGCGCTCATCCAGCTCTTCGCGGAGACGCTCGAGCTCGGGCGCGTGAAGAACGCCGAGCGGATGCACGAGTACTACCGGATCATCAACAGCGAAGCGCGCAAGCTGACGCGCCTGATCAACAACCTGCTCGACTTCTCGAAGATCGAAGCCGGGCTGCGCCGCTACAACCGCGAGCCCGTCAACCTGACCGACCTCACGACGCGCGTGCTGGAATCGCTCGAAAGCCAGTTCCGGCACAATCAGTTCACGGTGACGTCGCGGCTGGCCCCGGACGTGCCGGTCCTCATCGATCAGGAGGCGGCCGTGCAGGCCCTCGAGAACCTGCTGTCGAACGCGATGAAGTACTCGCCCGAGCACCGCACGATCCACGTCGAGGTCGACCGCATCGCCGGCTTCGGCGTCGTCCGCGTGATCGATCGGGGCGTCGGCATCCCGCTGCGGCTGCAGCGGAAGATCTTCCGCAAGTTCTACCGCATCCAGACCGACGCGGGATCCGGCCCGCAGGGCACCGGCCTCGGCCTGTCGATCGTCGATCACGTGATGCGCGGGCACGGCGGGTTCGTCCGCGTCGACAGCGAGCCGGGGCGCGGCGCCACCTTCTCGCTCCACTTCCCCCTGTACACAATGTCCGCAGGAGACTCTCACGGTGACGAAACGGATACTGGTGATCGAGGACGAGCCGCAGATGTTGCTCGGTCTGCGTGACAACCTCGAGCTCGACGGGTACGAAGTCATCACGGCGGCCGACGGGGAGGAGGGACTGGCGAAGGCGATTTCGTCCGCGCCGGACCTAGTCATCCTCGACGTCACGCTGCCGCGCAAGAACGGCTTCGAAGTCTGCCGCGAGCTGCGCGCGCGCGCCAATCCGACGCCCGTGGTGATGCTCACCGCCCGCGCCCAGGAGACCGAAAAGGTGCTCGGCCTCGAGCTCGGCGCCGACGACTACGTCACCAAGCCGTTCAGCATCACCGAGCTCCTCGCGCGCGTGCGCGCCGTCCTGCGGCGCTCGGGCGGACGCAACTCAGGCCTCGAGAAGTGCCGGATCGGCGAGATCGACATCGACTTCCGCACCCACCAGGCGCATCGCGGCGGCGAGCGCATCGACTTCACGGCACGGGAGTTCGACCTGCTCCGGTATCTGGTCGCGCACACCGGCCAGGTCGTGACGCGCGAACAGATCCTGAACCAGGTCTGGGGCTACGAGGAGTCGCCGACGACGCGCACGATCGACAACTTCGTCGCGAAGCTGCGGCAGAAGATCGAGACCGCGCCGCACGAGCCCGAGCACATCCTCACGGTCCACGGCGCCGGCTACAAGTTCGTCGGCTGAACCAGCAGGACGGTTGAACCACAAAGACCACGAAGACCACGAAGAAGATCGTTTTTCTTTGTGTTCTTTGTGAGCTTTGTGGTTTACACCGGCGGTCAGCCCTTCAGTACTTCAGTTGATCATTGTGGTAACGCGCTGCGATGACGGTGCAGTTGTCGCGGCTGCCGCGCGCCAGCGCCGTGGCCAGCACGTGCCGGGCCATGGCCTCGGGCTCCCCGTCGTGCTGCGCGGCCTCACGCAACTGCTCGTCGTCGAGCACTCCGTGCACGCCGTCGGTCGTGAGGATCAGGGTGTCGCCGTCGCGCAGCGCTTCTTCCAGCACGTGCACGTCCGTACGCGGCCTGGCGCCGACGACGTTGGTCAGGGCGTTGCGCATCGGGTGATGCTGCAGCACCACAGGGTCGAGGTGGGGATCCTGCGCGAGCACGCTCGCGACCCACGAGTCGTCGCGCGTCACCTGGCGCAGCTGCCCGTCCGTCAGGATGTAGAGGCGGCTGTCGCCGACGTGCCCCACGACCAGGCGGGCGCCGACCGCCCGCGCGGCGACGACGGTCGTCCCCATGCCGGCAAAATGCTCCGCCGAGGCGGCCATCTCGAGAATCTGCACGTTGGCAATCTGAATCGCCGTGCGCAGCAGGTTGCCGTCCGCCGAGAACTCGGCGTCGAAGCCGAACGGCCAGACGAGCGCGCGGTCGCCCAGCAACGCGGCGCCGCGATGCGCCTCCTGCACGTAGTCGACAATGGCGTCGACGGCGAGGCGGGCCGCGACTTCCCCAGCGTTGTGGCCGCCCATCCCGTCCGCGATGACGCAGAGGCCCAGCTCGTCCTGAATGGCGAAGCGGTCTTCGTTGGTGGGCCGAATCCGGCCTTTGTCAGTGACTCCGTACGCGCGCAGCACCCGGCACACCTCTGTGACCCTTGAACGGCCAGCTGGATCCAGCCGTGCGGATTATCGGCAATCGTGGCAACATTCAACAGTCACGGAGGAACGGTGGCTGGTGGCTGGTGGCTGGTGGCTGGTGGCTGGTGAGCCACAAAGGAGCTGACTGATGATCGGAGTTCTTGTTATCGCCGGAGCGCTCACGTTGTCAAGCCCGGCGTTCACGGAAGGCGGCGCGATCCCGTCGAAGTTCACATGCGACGCGGGGATGACCAATCCGTCGCCCGCGCTCGCGTGGAAGGATGCGCCGGCGGGTACGAAGTCGTTCGTCTTGATCCTTCACGACCCGGACGCACCGCTCGCCGGCGGGTTCACCCACTGGGTCCTGTTCGACGTGCCGTCAACGACGACAGGCTTGCCTGAAAACTTCCAGGCGGGATCGGTGGGCGTCGACGGCAACAGCGGCTTCCGTCGGCCCGGCTACGGCGGTCCGTGTCCGCCGTCAGGCTCGCACCACTATCACTTCATCCTGTCGGCGCTCGACGTCGCCACGATCGGCGCGCCCAAGGGCGCGACCAAGGCCGACGTCGAAAAGGCGATGGCGGGACACGTCCTCGCGACGGCCGAATTGATCGGGACGTATCAGAGGACGCCGAAGTAGTTCTTGGTCGACTATTTGGCCACGTCGTAGACGCGACGGATGATTTCGCCGCGGTTCTTCTCCGCGAACTGCGCCTGCATGACGAGCTGGCCGGTGTCGGCGCCGCCGGACAGTGTGTAGCGCAGTTCGCGATCCTTCTCCACGTTGAAGCGGATGACGAGCTGGGTCGGCTCCCACTTCGTCACCACGCCGATCGGGCCCGCCTCGAGTTGCAGCGTCTCCTCCTTGCCGGTGGGATGCAAGGTCCGGGTGAGCGCGCGGCCAAACGTGATCGTGACGGCGGCGTCCGTCTGCACGATCGTGAGCGCGACTGGCGGGTTCTTCACTTCGTCGGCAAGCTCGCGGATCTTCCTGATGTCGTCTTCGCTTTCGAAGCGCGGCGCGATGGCGGGCACCGCGCCAGATCCGCCGCCTGCTCGCCCGCCGCCGCTCCCTCGGCCGCCACGTCCACTACCGCCGCTCGATCGACCGCCCCCGCTGCTGCCGCCGCGCCCTGGTGTGCTGCTGCTGGAGTCCTTCCAGTCCGGATCGAACCCCACTTCTTTCGGGAAGTCGCTGGCCGCGCGATTGAGCGTCCAGTCGCCGGAGAGGTTCGGATGCACGGCGGGACGGGCCGACACCGACGCGCTTGCGACGCACGCGACGGCACAGATCGACAGAGACCAGTTCATCGCGAGACTAGATGCGGCGCAGGGATCTTAGCGCGTGCCGGACGAGTTCCAGCGCGGCAATCATGACCGACTGCGGGAGGTTGGTGCCGGCGCGAGCGAGCGCGATGCGGCACGACTCGAGGCACGCGACGAAGAACATGGACAACACATGGGATTGGACCAGAGGCGCGTGGCAGAACGACGACGAACCGATGACAAATCGATGATTTGCACGGCCGGCGGACGGCTAGCCCTTTTCAAGTTCCGCGATGCGCTTGAGGGCCTTCTTGCGGAGGGCCGAGGCGTCGCGCGCGATGGCCGCCTCGCCGGCGCGCTCCATGTGCACGGCACGGCGATCGATCGCCGCAATCAGTTCGTACAAGTGCCGGAGCACGCGCTTGCGTTCGTCGGCGTTGAGTGTCTTCGTGGCCATTGGACCCCCATTAGGACACAGCTCGCTAGGAAAGACTACTTGTTCTCGACGACGATGAGTTCGATCGTCTTCGGGGTGTCGTTCACGTCCTTGTGCATCTCACCCGCCGGCATCGGCTCGAAGAAATACGCCTTGCCTGATTCGTAGTGCGTCACCGTCACGCGTCCATCGGGCGTCATGGTCTTCAGATCGCCGCCGACGATGCCAATCACCGTGCGGTAGCGGTCGTGGCGGTGCATCGTCGACTCGGTGTGCGGCGGGATGATGCTCTTCCACGAGACGACGCGATCGTTCTCGAACTGCGGCACGCGCTGCATCTCCGCGCGCGGCGCCTGAATGAGCAACCCCAGCG
>Ga0326726_10002741_pt1 | contig 16128 bp, 13 predicted proteins | sample MHFenrmetagenome_2_FD_207603 | JGI IMG/M metagenome (GOLD analysis project Ga0326726, IMG submission 207603) | Lab enriched peat soil microbial communities from Michigan Hollow, Ithaca, NY, United States - MHF15MN | ecosystem: Environmental > Terrestrial > Soil > Wetlands > Peat | place: USA... | reverse complement strand
TGCGAAAGCTGGGGTACAGCCGCCAGAAAGCCCGCTCCTTGATCGAATTGGCTCGATTGGTGGTTGAAGGGCGATTCCATCTGGAATCCCTGGATTCCCTCGAAGATTCGATAGCCTTGGAAAAGCTGACCGCCCTTCGCGGGGTAGGCCGATGGACGGCCGAGTATGCCCTGCTGCGGGGAATGGGGCGGATTCATATCTTCCCCGGGGATGATGTGGGGGTCCGCAACCGGCTGCAGGACTGGATGAAGATTGCCAAGCCGCTGAGTTACGAAGGGGTGCAGCGTCTTCTCAGCCGGTGGAAACCTTATGGGGGGCTCATCTATTTTCACTTGCTGCTCAAGGGGCTGAGGGAGGCGGGACAACTTCCGATTGCAGATTGCGCATTGCGAGTTGCGGATTGAAAAACAAGACTGCAAAATGGGGAAAATATAGTCCGGAGTACGGAGTCTGTGGGGACGCGCTGCCGCGCGCCCACAAGAAGTGCGACGGGGCTCAGGTCCAGAGAAAAGGAATTGCGAATTGAAAAGTGGGAACTATAGTGCAGGATAGCCATAGGTCTCAAAGAAAGTCTCTAAGCTCACCGGTTCGGAAAACCCCTTTAAGCTAGGAGAGTTATTCGATATCCGCCATTTTCTGATTGGCTACCACAACGAGAATGCAGTCCTCCGGCTGAAGATACTTCCGGGCGACGCGGAGTACATCTTCCCGAGTAACCCCTTGGATGAGCTGGGAGTATCTCTCCGGATAATCCAATCCCAGGCCATAATACTCTACTTGGAGGAGAAAATTCACCAATTTTCCCTGCGTATCCATCCGCATGGGGAAACTTCCGATCAGGTATTTTCTGGCCCCCTCGACCTCCTTCTCCGCCACGGGCTCCTCTTGGATGCGTTTCATCTGCTCCCGGGCGATCGAGATCGCGTCCCGGGCCGAGACGTTTTTGGTCTGGAGGGCGATCTGAAAGGAGCCGGGAAGTTTCCCTGGGTCAAAAAAGCTGTATACCGAGTAGGCCAGCCCTTTCTTGTTGCGAATTTCTTCCATGAGGCGGGAAGAAAATCCGCCTCCGCCCAGGATGTAATTCATCACCGTGAGGGCGTAAAAGTCCGGGTTATCCCGGCTGACCCCGGCATGACCCAGAATGATATTGGCTTGGGCCAACATCCGGTCGATCTTCACCGTCTTAGCTCCTTTGGCGAAGATATTGGCCGGCGTCGCGGCGGAGATTTGGCCCTTCGGCCACTCTTCCAACCGGGGAATGAATTTGCTTTTGATCTCCTGCAAGGTGATATCCCCGGCTACCGCCAGGATGGAGCCATTGGGATGATAATGTTGTCGGTAGAAACGGGATAGAGTCTCCGGGGTAAGGGGGGGGAGAGAGGTCCTGGTCCCTTCAACCGGATGCCGGTAAGGACCGCTGAGAAACAGGTTCTCCTGGAACGCCTTCTCCGCCACCTCTTCGGGCTGGTCTTCCGCTGCCTGGATGGCGGCCAGGGTTTTTTGTATCTCTCGTTTGACCTCCCCCGGGGGGAAGACTGGTTGGGTGAGAACTTCCAGGAAGAGATCCAGTCCTCTCTCCAGGTCCTTCTTTAAAACTCGCATCGTGAGGGTCGAATAATCTCTGCCCCCCGAGGAACTCAGTGAAGCCCCCATGTAATCCAGCTCTTCGTTGACGGTCTTTTCCGTCCGCTGGGCCGTTCCCAGGAGAAGTCCCTTCGCGGTCAAGTGGGCGATTCCTTCTTCGCCCGAAGGGTCTCTCCGCGACCCGGCATCCAGGAGAATCTGCAGGGTGATAAAAGGCAGGGAATGCTCCTCGGAGACCAAAAGGACCAGCTGGTTGGAGAGGGTCATTCGCTGCAGGGGAGGCATGGCCTCCACCCGGCCTGCGATCAGCCAGGATCCTCCCAGGAGCCAGGAGATCAGGACCGTAACTCTGAGGATCTTCGTCATGGTGAAACCTCCCTAACGTACCGGACCGTCCGCTCCCTGCCGAGGGGACCGGCCGTGGGCGCCGGGCCCTCTTTCGGCGGCAGGGGAAGGAGGGTTCCCACAGTCCGGTTGTCCGGGTTCAAGTATCGGCGGGCCACCCGCTGGATATCTTCCGGAGTGACCCTCTGGATCGCCGGCAGATATTGGTCGATGGCCCTCCAGGTTTGAGCAATTTCATAACGGGCGAGAAGCATGGCCTGGAAGTATAGAGAGTCTTGACCATAGATAAAAGAGGAAGCCAGCTGGTTCTTCACTTTTTCTAGCTCCCGTTTCTCAACCGGCTCCTTCTGCAGGCGCTCGATCTCCTCTTCGAGAGCCTTCTCCACTTCCGCCGCCTCTTTTCCCGGCAGAGGGGTGGCGTAAAGGTAGAACAGGGAGGGGTCCCGGGAAAGGATGGAGTTTTCCGCGTCCGCCTCCAGGACCAGCTGCTTTTCCTGGACCAGTCGCCGATAAAGCCTGGAACTCTTCCCCCCGGACAGGAGGGCGTTGATCACCTCCAGCACGTAGGATTCCGGCTGCCCCAGGTTGGGGACATGATACCCCATGACCACGAAGGGAAGTTGGGCTTCCTTCTTTACCAAGATCCGGCGCTCTCCGCTCTGTTGAGGATCGGTGGGCCGGTTGGGATTGGGAACCTCCCCCCGGGGAATGCCGCGGAAGGTCTTCTCGACCTGCGGCAGCAATTCTTCTTTCTTGAAATCCCCCACCACGACCAGGAAGGCGTTGGCCGGGTTATAGTAGGTCCGGTAATAGGCCTTCAGGTCTTCCAGGGTGAAACGCTGGATGTCTTCCATCCATCCGATGATGGGCCAGTGGTAGGGCTGGAGTTGGTAAGCCGCAGCTTCCAACTGTTCCAAGAGGAAGGATTGGGGGTCATCCTCGGTGCGCATTCTCCGTTCTTCCATCACCACCAGCCGCTCGGTCGCGAAATCTTCTCCGCGCAGGTTTAGGTTCTGCATGCGGTCCGCCTCCAGGTCCATGACCACCTGGACCCTGTCGGACCTCAGGGTGGCAAAGTACCCCGTATAATCCCGGGTGGTGAAGGCATTGGTTTCCCCTCCATTTTCCTGGATGATGCGGGAGTATTCCTCCGGCCGGTACTTCTTCGTGCCTTTGAACATCATGTGCTCGAGCATGTGGGAAAGCCCGGTTTTGCCCCATTCTTCGTTGCGGGACCCGACCCGGTACCAGACGTGGAAGGTGGCCAAGGGGGCCTTGTGGTTTTCCAGCAGGATCACCTTCAGGCCGTTTGCGAGGGTGGTTTCAAAGGCCTGCTCCCTGAGTTCCGCTTGCCCGGCGGGCGCCCACGCAAAGAGGACCAGGAGCAGCCCGACCCACAACCCATATTTCATTAGATTCGGTGATTTGATCATTCTTCACTTCCTTTCCAATCGCTGCGGCTGCGCATCTTGGTTCTATTCCCGTCCTTCTTTCCCCTTGGAAATATTGTACTCCCAAACCCCTTTTTTTCTTCAAGAGAGTCCCCCCAATAGGCAGGCCGACGCCCGGCTCTTGTCGAGAAGCTCTGGCTTTCCTGTTCATGTCCGAGCGGCGATCTTAGGGTTCCCTTTCATCCTCTCACCAACTGGATCAATAGCTGGACATTCAAAAAGATCACCACAAATGCAACCCCCCAGAGCAGAACCTTGTCGCGAAGGGAATTGGCGTATTTCCCCATCACGATGGAAGAGGAGGTCAGAAGGATCAGCGGAATAACCGTGAAAGGGAGCTGGATACTCAGGATGATCTGGCTCCACAGAAGCCCCTGGAATGGGTCCTGGAGGAAGAAGATGATCCCCAGGGCCAGGAAAAGGGTGACGTAAACCCCGATTCTGGAATGACTGTCCGACATGTTGAAGGGCTCCTGGTAGATCCCGGCAAAGATGCTGCCCCCGGCCATTCCCGCGGTAATGGAAGAGGAAAAACCGGAGAAGAGCAGGGCCAGGGCGAAAAGGACCGCGGCCGCGTTTCCCAGCAAAGGTTTGAGGGTTGTCTGGGCCTGGGTGAGCTCCGTGACCGCCACCCCATGGGCATGAAAGACCGAGGCCGCCACCAGGATCATGGCGCTGTTGATGGCCCATCCCACAATCATGGCCGAAAGAGTGTCCGCGAATTCAAACTTCAACTGCTTCTGAATGACCTCCTCCCCCCGGATATTCCACTGGCGGCTCTGGATGACCTCGGAATGCAAAAAAATGTTGTGGGGCATCACCACGGCTCCCAGGACGCTCATCACGACGGGAAGGGAGCCGGCGGGGAGTGAAGGAACCACCCAGTCATGGGCTGCCTCGGCCCACGGGATTTTGACCATCGTCAGCTCCAGCAGGAAGGCTAGCCCGATGAGGGATACAAAACCCAGGATCCATTTCTCCAGCCGGGGATAGCTGTTGGAAAAGAGCATCCAGAGGACCAAGCCGCAGGTCAGAACCGCCCCGACGCTCAGCGGCAAGCCAAAGAGCATTTGCAGCCCGATGGCCGCGCCGAGGACCTCCGCGAGGGCCGTGGAGATGGAAGCCCCCACCGCGCTCATCAGTACGATTTGCCTGACCCCGCCGCGCAGATACTTGGCGCAGGCCTCCGAGAGGCATAGGCCGGTCACAATTCCCAGATGGGCGGCATTGTGCTGCAAAAGGATGAGCATAATCGTGGACAAGGTCACCATCCACAGGAGGGAGTACCCATAGGTGGACCCTGCCGCCATGTTGGCCGCCCAGTTGCCCGGGTCGATGAAGCCCACCGTGACCAGAAAACCGGGCCCGATGTATTTGAAGATCTCAAAACCACCCACCCGGGCGGCGTGTTTCCCAAATCCTTTCATTCCAGGTCTCCCTAGCGGCCTTCTTCACCCCCCAGGCCGCCTTTCCGCCTCCGCTGCCGTCCCCGCGCCTTTTGGCGGACTCGTCCCCTGGCCAGGGAGGCAAAAATTCCGGCGGTACCAGAAGGAAAAGCGAATCTCCCGGCGGGGGCAAAATATGGCCAAAGGTCCCGAATTGGAACCGGGACCGCGCTGCCCGTGAAGAAAGAGGGCCCGATAGAGCTTCAAGCCGTTATCAATATCGCTTTGCCGAACTTCTCTCTTTATCCCTGGAGGGCGGAAACGTCCTGGATGGCCTTGACGATCTTCGCGTAGCCGGTACATCGGCACAGGTTGCCGGAGATCGCTCGCCGGATCTCTTGCCGCGTCGGTTTGGGGTTCTTGCGCAGGAGAGCCAGCGCGGACAGCAGCATTCCCGGCGTGCAGAAGCCGCACTGCACCGCCCCGTTCTTGATGAAGCTCTTTTGCAGGGGATGAAGGTTTTCGGCCGTGCCCATCCCTTCGATGGTTTCAACCTTCTTCCCCTCGGCCTGCAGCGCCAGGACGAGACAGGAATTGACCGGCTTCCCGTCCAGGAGCACGGTGCAGGCCCCGCAATCTCCCCTCTCGCAGCCTTTCTTGGTCCCCGTCAATCCGAGTTCTTGCCGCAATACTTTAAGGAGGGTCCAGGTGGGGTTGACCATCGCCTCCACCGCCCTGCTATTTACGATCATCTTTAACAGGACTTTATCCGCCTTCAGCGGCATGGGAATCCCCTCTTCTGAAAATTGGCAATTTTCTAAGGAAAAGCCTCTCCCGTTGTCCGGGGAAGGGTCAATTTCTGGCAAACCAGTGAATTTTTATTCCAGCCGTCAATCATCCCCCAGGCCGGCGGCCTGAGCGAGGGCCCTCCTTAAGAGAATGGCCCCGGCCTGGAGCCGGTACCATGCCTTGGCCCGATGGTCGTCCACGGGAATGCTCGCGGCCATAGCCTCCTCTGCGCATTTGCCAATCAATTCCGCATCCATTTCCTGGTTCACGAGCAGGCTCTCCGCCCCTGGGCACCGGATCGGAGTCGGAGCGACGGAACCCAAGGCAACCTTTGCTTCCCTGCATCTCCTACCCTCCATCTCCAGGCAGACGGCCACGTTCACGACCGAAAGGCTCATCGCCTGGCGGCGCCCCAGTTTCAAGAATACGCCCTTGCCCCGAGGTAAAGGAATGGCGATCTCCGCCAGGAGCTCGTCTGGATGGAGAGCTGTTTTCCCCGGCCCGAGGAAAAAATCCCGGAGGGCGACCACCCGGGTCCCCTTTTGGCTCATGAGCACCGCTTCAGCCTCCAGGGATAGAAGTGTGGAAGCAAGGTCTGCGGCCGGGGAGGCGTTGGCGATATTCCCCCCGATCGTCCCCCGGTTCCGGATGAGAGGGCCCCCGATTGATGCGGCCGCTTGCAGCAGGGAGGGGCAAGTCCTTCGGAGGATATCCGATTCAACCAACTGGGCATGGGTGGTTATGGACCCAATGCGTAAGGCCTGGTTCGCCTCCCTGACCCCATTCAGGCCCTCTATTTCCAGTATATTAAGGACAAATGCGGGGCAGGAAACCTCTTCCCGCAACGCTGGAATCAAGTCCGTTCCGCCGGCCAGGACCTTGGTTTGATCCCCTTTTTCCGCAAGGAAGCGCAGGGCATCGCTTAGGGACTTGACGGAAAAAAACTGAAACTGTTGCATGGGGCCTTCCCTTTTTTCCTAGCCAGGCGGAAGTTTCTTTTCTTCCCGCTCTTGTTCCCGGATCAAGCGCAGCAGGTTTTCAGGTTTCGCAGGAAGCTCGGTGACCCTGACCCCCAGCGCATCGGCAATGGCATTCAGAATCGCGGGACCTGTGGGAATGGAGGCCGGCTCCCCGACCCCCTTGGCACCATAGGGCCCCGTGGACACAGGCACTTCGACGATATGGGTCTCTACCGGCGGCACATCCAAGCTGGTCGGAATCATATATTCCCCGAGGAAAGGCGTTTTCAGGCGGCCCCCTTCCAGGGCGATCTCCTCGGTCAAGGCATATCCCAATCCCATCGCCACTCCGCCTTCGATCTGTCCTTCCACGTTCATCGGATTAATGGCCTTGCCGGCATCCGTCGCAGTGACGATCCGCAGCACTTGGACCTCCCCGGTTTCCGTATCCACCTCGACTTCGGCAAGTTGGGTCGCGTAAGCATAGGCCGAATAAGCATCCCCCTGCGCCGTCTCAGGGTCCACATCTTGGGTGGTAATGTCATGCCAGGCGGTCTCCACCATGGGAAGCCCGCCCAGATGGGCCGCCTTGGCCAGGGCTTTAAAGGAGATGATTTTCTCCGGGTGGGAAAGGGAATAGACCTTCTCATCCCCGAAGAGCAAATCGGTTTGTCCCAGGATCCCTTCGGCCACGGTTTGAAGGTTTTTCTTCATGGCCCGAGCAGCTTTCAGCATGGCCATCCCGGTCACGTAAGTGACCCTGCTGGCCGAAGTGGGCCCGGCATTCGGGGTCGTGAGGGTATCCGCGGTGAGCATCTGGATGGAGTCATAGGGAATGCCCAGCTCTTCGGCCGTGATCTGGCAGAGGATCGTATCGGACCCCTGCCCGAAATCCACCTCCCCGGACCGGACGATGACCGAGCCGTCCTCGCAGACCTCGATCGTGGCCGATGCGATGTCCTGCCGGGAAAACCCGTATCCCAGGCCGTAAAACATGGAACCCACCCCGACGCCGCGTTTCTTCATGTCAGGTCCTCCCAGTATTTATGAAGGGAGGGGTCCCGCAAAGCAACTTCCCTGATTGTTTCCAGGGTTGCCTCGATGCCCACCCCTTCGTGAAAGACCTGTCCCGTGGCCGTGGAGAGGCCGTTTTTGAGGCAGTTGATCAACCTCATGCGCAAGGGGTTGATCTTGAGCTTCTTGGCCAGCTCATCCATCTGGGCTTCGTGGGCGATGGCCGCCTGGGTAACGCCGAACCCGCGCATGGCGCTTCCAAAGATGTTATTGGTGTAGACGCTGTAGGAATCCACACGGATGTTGGGGAGGTAATAGGGGCCGCTCAGGTGGAGGCCGCACTTCTTGACCACAAAGGCCCCCAGCCCAGCATAGGGGCCCTTGTCTCCCCAGACGTCTCCCTCCATGGCGCAGAGCTTGCCGTCCTTCGTGGCCCCCCACCGGGTCCAGATCTCGATGGCGTGGCGCTTGGTCTGGGAGAGGAAGGACTCCTCCCGGTCCAGGACCAGCCGCACCGGGCGCCGGGTGGCTTTGGCCAGAAGGCCGATATGGACTTCCACGGTTACGTCATCCTTCCCGCCGAAGGCCCCGCCGGTCGTCGCCCGGATGATCCGGATTCTATTCTCCCGCATCCCCAGGACGACGGCCACCTGCCGGCGGTCCCGGAAGGGACACTGGTTGGCCGACCAGATGATCATGTTGTCCTGCTTGTCCATCATCCCGATCCCCGACTCGGTCTCGATGTAGGCATGGTCCACAACGTGGGTTTTGTAGGTATTCTCCACCACCACGTCCGCCCGGGCGAACCCCTCGGCGACGTTCCCTTTGCGGAGCTTGGTATGGAGAAGGAGGTTTCCTTTTTCGTGGATTTTGACCGCCCCTTCGGCCAGTCCTTCCCGCGGGCTGGTGATCACCGGAAGAGGCCGGTACTTGACTCGGATGGCTTTGACCGCGTCCTTGGCGATCTCCTCCGTCTCGGCGGCCACAAGGGCCACGGCATCCCCGATGTACCGCACACGGTCCTCGGCGAGGGCCACCTGGTCCTGAAAGGCAATGCCGAAAAGGTTTTTGCCGGGAATGTCCCGGGCGGTGAGAACGCAGGACACTCCTTCCATGGCCCTAGCCTCCCCCGTGTCAATCTCTTCGATGAGGGCGTGGGGAATCCCTGCCCGCAACACGCGTCCGTGGAGCATGTCGGGGAAGGAGATATCCTCGGAATAGACCGCCCGGCCCAGGACCTTGTCCAGCGCATCGACCTTTGGCACCGAATGTCCCACACAGGAAAATTGTTCCTTTTCCATCTCCTCGCTCTCCATCCGGGTCCCCGAGGGCGTCGCAGGGGGAAGGCTTTATTTTTCCAGGCCTTCTTGGGGCTGAATGAAAAAAGTTTATTGGCCCAAAATTTAAATGTCAAGCAAATAAGGACCGACCCACCGCGCGCGGCCTTCCGGGCAAATCTTCCGGAATCTTGTTTCCTGAATGGACGCCGGTCATCGAAGGGCTTTACTTTGTTTAAGAATATGATATAAAGGCGTGAGCGTGCAGGAACCCTGCCGGATGAGAGGAAAGCGATGTTGAAGACGCTGGTGTCCGTACCGGATAGATGTACGGGTTGTCATCGTTGCGAAATGTGGTGTTCCCTGAAACATAAAGGAGTCATCAACCTCGAACGGGCGGCGATCCATGTCTTGCGGAGGGAACCGTCCCTTGACGAGCCGATGGTCTGCCGGCAATGCGGGACCTGCATCGGCGCTTGTCCCCAGAACCTGATCAAGAGGAACCGAAAAACCGGTGCCGTAGAGATCGATACGCAGGATTGCACCTCCTGCGGCCACTGTGTTCTGAGTTGTCCTTATGGAATGATGACTCTTGATCCGGTGGATGGGCACGCGGTCAAGTGTAATTTATGCGGCGGGCAGCCGGAATGCGTTAGGCATTGCCGGGAGGAGGCGATACTGTACGTCGCCGCGGACAAGGCTGCGCTTCATCGCAGGGAGGCGATCGCCCGGAAGCTCCGGGAAGAACGCCAAAAACCCAACCTAAGGACAACCAAAGCAGGATAGGGACCGGGCAGCAATGGATTATTTCGGGTATATGGGCAGAGCCTGCAGGGTCAACCTGACGACGGGGAAGGTATCGGTCGAGCCACTGGTCGAGCGCGATCTCGAACGTTTTCTGGGCTGCTCCGGTTATGCGGCCAAGGTATTATGGGATGAATTGGAAGCGAAGGTGGAGCCCCTGTCCGAAGGAAGCAAAATCGTTCTGGCCACGGGGCCGCTAACCGGGAGTCTTTGTCCCAGCGGAGGGAGTTACGAGCTCTGTTTTAAATCCCCTCTGACGGGAGTATGGTGTCAGGCCCGTTCCGGGGGGAGCTTCGGGCCGAGGCTGAAAAAAGCCGGCTTCGACCATCTCCTCATTGAAGGCCGATCGGACCGGCCCGTCTATCTCTGGGTAAAGAATGGCGAGGTGGAAATCAGGGAGGCAGCTCATCTGTGGGGGAGGGGAGTCGATCACACCACTGATGCCGTCCAAAAAGAGGTCAGAGATCCGGATGCCTCGGTTGCGGCCATCGGCGCCGCCGGGGAAAACCAGGTCCGTTTCGCCGCGCTGATCAACGACCGGGGAAGGGCCGCAGGACGCGGGGGAGGGGGGGCGGTCCTGGGATCGAAGAACCTGAAGGCCATCGCCGTTAACGGGACGATGGACCTGCGGGTGGCCCGGCCGGAGGAATTCATCCGGGCCATTCAAAAGGCCGAGGAGGCCCTGGACAAATATCCCTTCGAGAACATCAATCAATACGGGACCTCCTTGCTGGTTAACATCCTGAACGCCAACGGCTGTCTTCCCACCCGATACTTCCGCTACAGCACCTTCGAGGGAGCGGAGGATATCTCCGGCGAATTATTGGCCGAAAAGTACCTGATCAAAAGAAGGGCCTGCTACGGCTGCTCCATGGGATGCGGGCGGTATGCCGGCGTGGAGGAGGGGCCCTGGGCGACTCCCCCGCAAGAAGGGCCGGAGTACGAGACCATCAATATGCTCGGCTCCCTTTGCGGCAACAACGACCTGGCCTCCATCATCCGGGCGAATCACCTCTGCAATAACTTGGGCATGGATACCATATCGACCGGTTCGGTCATCGCCTTTGCCATGGAATGTTTCGAAAGAGGGATCCTCACCAAGAAGGACCTCGGAGGCCGGGCCCTTCATTGGGGGGACAGCGATGGCATATTGAGGCTGCTTAAGCAAATCGCCTATCGGGAAGGGATCGGGGGTCTATTGGCCGACGGCGTCCGATCCGCCGCAGCCCGCCTAGGGGCCGAGGAGTTCGCCCTGCATGTCAAGGGATTGGAACTCCCGGCCCATGAGCCCCGGGGGGAATCGGCAATCCTGGGCTTGCAGTACGCCGTATCCCACCGGGGGGCCTGCCACATGCACCCCAATTGGGCCAGCACCTGGGATGCGGGCAAATTCGAATCGGGCCTCAGGGAATTCGGCCTGCCCTGGCCCCCGGCGGATAAATTCGCCGAGACCGGCCACCAGAAAGGGACCGCCTATCGTTTCGTCGTACTGCAGGGGGAAATCGCCGAGATCCTGGGCTGCTGCATTTTTCATTCCTGGGGCGCCGCCGATCAATGCCTCACCCCGCAGCTCTATGGAGAGATGTTGCGTTCCTTGACCGGACGGGCGGTAACCAATGAAGGACTGATGCTCGCCGCAGAGAGGAGCTGGAACCTGAAGAGGTGCTTCAATGTGCGGGAAGGGCAGACGAGAAGGGACGACCGCCTGCCCAGGCGCATGTTTGAACCTCTTCCCGACGGCCCGAACAAAGGACGGCAAATAAAAAACCTGGAAGGCATGCTGGACGAGTATTATGACGCCATGGGCTGGGACCGAGAGGCAGGAATTCCCACAAAGGAGACTCTGAGAAGATTGGACCTTGAGGACCTTGGAACTGCTTTGGGAAGGTGAGTCAAGCAGCTTTGCGGGACTGGACAATCAGGGAAGTGGCCCATCGAAAAGAAGGCCTTCCCCATAAACGATTGAGATCCTAGCCTTTGCTGAAATTTCTTCCCCTTCCTGGATCAGTCTCCACTCCGCCCTGGACGGGACTCCGGCTTTGCCGGAGAGACGAATATCATGAAGGGATGGTTCTTTTTCATCATCCCGGCGGCCCCGGATCGCGTCCGGGGCAGGCGCTGGAATCCGGGAAAGACAAGAGATGAAATCGAGGGCTGTATAATAATGGCCTCATGAGGAATCCAAATTCAAAAGGAGGGACAAGAAATGGAAAAACGGGTCATCAAGTCGGTGTTCATCCTTTCGTTCATTTTTCTTTTTAGCGGAGCCGCCCTCGGCGCTGAGCCGGTGAAGATCGGGGTGGTTTATCCCCTCACAGGGCCGGCCGCCGCCGCCGGGAGCTATCAGAAGGCGGGAGTTGAAATCGGCCGGGACAAGATCAACACCGAAGGGGGGATTATCGGCAGGCCCGTTACCCTCTTCATTGAGGACGGCGCCAATGACCCGGCCCAGTCCGTGAGCGCCGCGGAAAAGCTAGTCACCCGGGATAAAGTGGATGCCTTGATTGCCGCCTGGGGCAGCTCTCCCACCCTGGCAGTCAGCGCCAGCGTGACCAAGAAATACGGGGTTCCCCATGTGGTCGACACGGCCAGCTCGGTCAAGGTGACGATGCTGGATGGGAAGAGACCAAACCCCTGGCTCTTCCGGATCAGCCCGACCAGCCGGATGGAGGCCGAGGGACTGGAGAAGGTCCTGGTGCCCAAAATGGGTTTCAGCAAGGTGGCTTTCATGGCCGTGAACAACGACTGGGGCCGGGGCGCGGCCGAGGAATTCGCCAAGATCGTCAAGAAGACGGGCGGCTCCGTGGTCACGACGGAGATCATCAACGCCGACGCCACGGATTTCCTGACCCAGCTGACCAAAATCAAGAGTGCCGAGGCCAACGCGATCATCGTGACCACGGACCAGGCCCAGGTCTCCCTGATTCTGAAACAGTACAAACAGCTGGGGATGAACCAGAAAATTTTGACCACGGGAGGAGGAATCGTTCCCGAGGGATTGACCCTCCTTTCCGGCCCAGAAGCCGCTGAAGGGGTCAACATCATTACTTTCTTCGCCCCCTGGTTCCCGGAAATGGCCAAAAACCCCGCGGAGGCGAAGTGGTTTTCCGAGGAATACCTGAAGCGGGGGTTTGCCGCCAAGGGCTTCGGGGAATGCTTCCGCGGATATGACGGGATGAAAGCGGTCAAGGCGGCCATTGACCTGGCCAAAACGACGGATAAGGAGAAAGTGCGCGAAGCCTTCTCCAAAGTGGACACCTGGGGCCTTTCGGGCCGTATCAAATTCGACGAGTTCGGCCAGAGTTCCCCCAACATCCTGGTCATCCAGGTGAAAAACGGAAAACCTTCCATCCCCGAATTTATGAAGTAGGGGTGAAACGGCCTCTCTCGTTGCCCGGGGGAGGGCCGAATTCATGCCGCCAAAACCCGGCGGGAAATGGATCACAGAGAAGCGCTTCCCCGACTTCCGCCGAGCGACGCCGGCAACCTGCGAATAGGGGTATAAGAACAAACGGATTCTCATTTCGGCTTCCGTGAGTTAAATACCGAGCGGGCCACGGAGAAAAGAGCGCCTGTTTTGGCGGCATGAATTCGGCCTTCCCCCGGGCATGCCTCAGCCCTCCAATCTTCCCGCGCCTGAATTTTTTCACGGCTTCAGAGGCGAGGGTTGGAGGGCCTTCATTCTAAGCAACGGAATATGGTCTTCATCCAATACGTAATCAACGGCCTGATCATCGGCGGCGCCTACGCCCTGATCGGGATCGGCCTCACGCTCATCCTGGGCATCATGAAGGTGGTCAATTTCGCCCACGGCGAAATGTACATGCTTGGGGCTTACTTCCTCTTTACGTTCTTCTCCAAGATGGGCATCCCTTTTCTTCTGAGCATGGTTCTGGCCATCCTGGCGGTGATGGGCATCGGGTTCGTCTTCGAAAAGGGGATCCTGAAACCATTGCGCCGGAGGTCGATCGATACGGTGATGCTCTCCATGATCGGGCTGTCCCTCTTCATGCAGAATATCGCCATGCTGATCTGGACGCCGGTGCCGGAATCCATCCAGAGCCCCCTCCCCATGACCACTTACACCCTGGGCGGGCTCTATTTTCTCCCCCAACGGATCCTGGTCATTTGCGCCGCCCTCCTCCTGGTCGTCCTGACTCACCTGCTGTTGAAAAGGACCAAGGTGGGAAAGGCCATGCGCGCTACCTTCCAGGACCTGGAAGCGGCCTCACTGATGGGGATCAAGATCGACCGGATTTATTCCTTTACCTTCGTCCTGGGGGCGGGGTTAGCGGCCGCTTCGGGCACTCTGCTGGGGCCGATCTTCACCGTCCACCCTTACATCGGCAACCTGGCGAACCTGAAGGCGTTTGTCATCGTGATCATCGGAGGATTGGGCAGCTTTTGGGGGGCCGTGGCCGCGGGCCTTCTCCTGGGGGTGTTCGAAAGCCTGGGCGCCGCCTACGTCTCTTCCGGGTACCAGGATGCGGTAGGCTTTATCCTCCTGATTCTTATTCTGATCAAGAGGCCGACCGGCCTGTTCGGGAAAGTGGGGCAGATGCGATGAAAAGACCCCACGCCGCCGCTGCTCTCTGCCTTGCCGGGGCTCTGGCCTATCCGATCTTATTCGCCGATCCCTATTTCCTCCACATGGCCATCCTCATCGGGATCTACGCCCTGCTCGCCATCAGCATCAACCTGCTCCTGGGGTACACCGGCCAGCTCTCCCTGGGGCATGCCGCCTTCTTTGGCGTGGGCGCCTACCTCTCTTCCCTGCTCTACCTAAACCTGGGCGTACCCATTTGGGGGGGACTGATCCTGGCCGTTGTTGGGTCGGGGGTTCTGGGCTTCTTCGTCGCTAGGCTGGCCTTCAAGCTTCGGGGGGCCTATTTCGTCATCATGACCATCGGGATCGCCGAAGTCCTGAAACTGGTGGCCCTCAACTGGGTCGATCTGACCAAAGGGCCCATGGGGCTCACCGACATCGCCGCCCCGCAGATCAACCTAGGATTTATCACCATCGATTTCGCTCAGAAAGTGCCCTACTATTACCTGATCCTCCTTTGCGTCGTACTGGCGGCCATCCTCCAGCACCGGCTGGTGAATTCCACCCTGGGGAGGTCCTTCATCGCCATCCGGGAAAACGAGGACCTGGCCGAATCCGTGGGCATCGATTCCTTTAAATACCTGGTCATCGTGGTGATCGTCAGTTCCTCCATCTCCGGGGCCGCCGGTTCCTTGTACGCCCATTACGTGAGCTTCATCGACCCCGGCGTATTCGCTTTCTTCATAAGCGTCAACGCGGTCATGATGGCCATCGGCGGGGGGCAGGGCACGCAGGCCGGACCGATTCTGGGGGCGATCCTCTTCACCCTGATCCCGGAATGGCTGAGGGTCTTCGGGGACGCCCGGATGGCGGTGTATGCGTTGATCGTGATCTTCATTGTAATCTTCATGCCCAAAGGCATGCTGTATTACCTCGCCCAAATCATCCCGGGGAAAAAGAACGATGGCCGGTGAACTGCTGAGCGTGAAACGACTGACCGTAAGATTTGGCGGCTTGACCGCGGTCAACGACCTGGACTTCTCCATCTTTCCCGGGGAGATCGTCAGCCTGATCGGCCCCAACGGAGCGGGCAAGACCACCACCTTCAACGCCATTACCGGCTTTCTGCGGGCCAGCGCAGGGTCGGTCCAATTCGAGGGAGGGGAACTGATCCACCTGAAGCCGCACCAAATCGCGGAAAAAGGGATCACCCGGACCTTTCAGATTACCTCCCTTTTCCCCGGCCTGTCCGCCTCTGAAAATATCCGCACCGGCCACCACATGCAGGAGAGGGAGACCTTCTGGGATGCCGTCCTGAACACCCGGCGGAAACTCCGGGTGGAAGCCGAAACGATGGCCCGGACCGTTGAAATTCTCAAATTCATCGGCCTGGAGGGGAAGAAGGGGGCGATGGCCGGCAGCCTGCCCTATGGGGATCAACGGATTCTCGAGATCGGCGTCGCCCTCGCGGCGAACCCCAAGCTGCTCCTCCTGGACGAACCTTCGGCAGGCTTGAACGATACGGAAACCCAGGGCATGAAAGAGCTGATCCAGAAGATGCGGGCCAGGTCCATCACCATCTTTCTCGTCGAGCATGACATGAAACTGGTCATGGGGCTTTCGGACCGCATCGTGGTCCTGAATTTCGGCAAAAAGATCGCCACGGGAACGCCGGAGGAGGTCAAGATCAATCCCGAGGTGATCACCGCCTACCTGGGGGATCGAAAAAGAGATGCTAAGCGTTAAGAAAATCGGGGCCAGCTACGGGCCTATTCAAGCCCTGTCGGAGGTCTCGCTGGAAGTCCCCGAGAGAGGGATGGTCACCTTGATCGGATCAAACGGAGCCGGAAAATCGACTCTACTCAAGGTGATCTCTGGACTGCTGCGGCCCAAAAGGGGATCGATAGAGTTCTTGGGGGAGCGGATTGAAGGGCTATCCCCGGATAAGATTGTTGCCAGGGGCATCGCCCATTG
>Ga0326726_10002740_pt1 | contig 16128 bp, 14 predicted proteins | sample MHFenrmetagenome_2_FD_207603 | JGI IMG/M metagenome (GOLD analysis project Ga0326726, IMG submission 207603) | Lab enriched peat soil microbial communities from Michigan Hollow, Ithaca, NY, United States - MHF15MN | ecosystem: Environmental > Terrestrial > Soil > Wetlands > Peat | place: USA... | reverse complement strand
CTCAAAATACCTGCAAAAGGGAGCCCGGAATTCTGTTTCCTTGGATTAAAAATTCCCTCATTTACAGCTCTTACATCCTCTATTGTATAGAAAGCTCTTGGATTGAATGCATTTATGACCTCAAGCACCTTCTCCATCTCATTGCGGTGGACAATCGTATAAACCATATGTACCTTCTCTTTTGCTCCATGAGCTTCAACTGTTGTTGCACCGAATCCATTTCTGTTAAGTATCGTTACAAGTTCCAGCCCTTTCTCATTAATAAATATTCTTATCATCTGAATTCCGATAGCAAGCTTTTCTTCAATTATCATCCCAACCAGATTCCCTGTGGCAAATCCAGCAGCGTATGCAACATAATTAATGTAGTTATCAAGATTCTGCATTATCTTGCTGATGGCTGTTATCCATATCAGAACCTCAAAAAAGCCAAGTATCGGGGCAATATTCCTTTTCCCCTTCGAAACAAAAATTATTCGCAGAGTTCCAATGGACACATCGCAGATACGAGCCAGAAAAATTAAAAAAGGCAGAATTGCATAACTAAACAGGTCAGAATTGACGAAAGAACTTTCCATAATTATTGGGTTTTAACCTGCCAAAGATAAGAATTGTCCGATATGATAATTTCCTTTTTTCTTAACATCCCCCTATCACTCTTCAAAGTGGGAGTTATATGCGCACACCGCGTCCCCCGAACCCCGTACCTCGCACCAATAACATAATTATGGTTACCTTAGCAAATTAATACTGTGATTAATGTCACGATACAAACTTACGATCGAATATGACGGTACCCGCTATTCCGGGTGGCAGATGCAAAAAGAATGCAAATCCATTCAGGGTGAGATCCTTGATGCCTGTAAGGATTTGTTCGGTAACGACAATATTGACCTTTACGGGGCCGGAAGAACCGACAGCGGTGTTCATGCAACAGGCCAGGTTGCACATCTTGAAGTTCAAACTGATCTGCCGCTTTTACGGATCAGATATGGAATAAACGACCGCCTTCCTTCTGATATTTGTATTCTGAATGTCGAAAATGCCAGTCCGGTATTTCATGCAAGGCACGATGCAGTCGCAAGAAGCTACATATACCAGATCAGTCGCAGGCGAACAGCCTTTGGCAAAAAGCAAGTATGGTGGATCAAGGATCAGCTCGATATCAATAGGATGAATGAAACTGCAAGATATTTTATCGGCCTGAAAAACTTTAAATCATTCACTGACGAAAACCAGGAGCAGGGTTCAACAAAAGTCGAAATTAAACATGCGGCTGTTAATGATTTTGGCGATATGATTGTTTTTCATGTGGTAGGTTCTCATTTTCTATGGAAACAGGTTCGCCGCATGACAGGCGTTATTGTCGAAACCGGACGCGGGAAACTGAATACTCAGGATGTCGTCTCATTCTTCAGGAATAAGTCTGATATTCCTGCAAAACTTACTGCACCGCCAAGTGGTCTTTTCCTGGAGAGAGTTTATTATAATGCGGCGGATATTGTGTATACAACAAAACCAGTTATTAACCTCAGTCAACAGTATATTTGAGCCTGAGATCAATTTTCCTGTCGTAGACAAAATAACAGGGCTCGTCACACTGATCCTCAGTATATTTTACTCTTGGAGTAGCAGTATCAACAGCAATATAAGTGTTGCTATTTATCTGATATTCAGCGGTTACAGTAAACTTTTTATTCAGCGGCACTGTAAAACTATATTCAGAGCTGCCTGTTTCAGTTGATTTATAAACTAAACCATCCTCCAGCTCTCCCTCATACACTATTATGAGCACTATGGCTTCAGTGTTGGTGAGCTTTATATTGATAGTTGCTGTCAAAGGTTCTTCCTGAGTGCAATCTGTGCATTTTAGAAACCATCCATTCTCCTCACAGGTATAACAGGTGGGATCTTCACACGAGAAGCAAATGATGAGCAGAATAAAGAAGAATGATTTCAGAATTATTTTCATATCAGCTCCATTTGATAGTTTTACCCTGAGACTTTACTCTGCTTAAGAAATAATTATAAGAAACACCTAGTCTCACCCATATTGGACCTATATGGTAAAATCCGGAATTCATGTATTCCAGGTCTGTTCTAAATGCAAAGTTCTTTTGCTGGACTTTGAATCCGGCTGCTGGAATTATCTTAAACTTATTCTCAGGGGATAAGCTTGTTCCTTTGAATTTTCCTCCGAAGTTATAACCGGCAGATAAAGAGGCTGATATAATGAATTTCAGTCCGGAGGATTTTTCGGACAAGGTGAAATCCTTAAACAGACCGGCAAATACAATGGAACTTTTATCAAAATATTGATAATATGTATTTTCGCCACTTTTAACAAGAACTTTTGTATATGTGGGTTTCAGATCACATCCCGCAGCGAATCCGGCATTTATAAGTGGTTCCTTAAATGAAATGAATAAACCGGTGAAATATCCCCTTATATTAAATTTCGAAGAAGCAGTTATGGAAAACTCATCTATCCTCAACCCCTGTCTCCCGGCAATATTTTTCTTTTCAAGCATCACAATAATATTTTTCCGACCGAATGCAGAAGCAACTGTATATGGATTTACTCCTTCTTTTTCTGGTGAAGTCCATTTATCTCCCTTTTCCAGCAATAATCCGACTGCGGGTACGCGGTTTGATTCAATGGCCAAAGCCAAAGCATTATAATTTAAATTGTTCTTCTCGTACAAGTCAACTCCTTCCTTCAGGAGAAGGTTCATTACCATTGTGTCCCCATTCTGAGAGGCAATCAGAAACGGAGTATAACCGGAATTGTCCCTGGCTTCCAGGTTGGCTCCGTTCTGAAACAAAAGATCAGTAATATCAGCATATCCGGCCAGTATTGCTGCCATTAACGGAGTCGTACCGTCATTTGCTTTTTTATTACAGTCTGCATCGTAGTAAAGGAGCAGGTCGGTCATTTCAAAGCTACCGGCAATTGAAGCATAGTGAAGGGCAGTTACCCCGTATTTATCTGCCAGATCAATATCCGCACCTCCCCTGATAAGGGCTTCAGCTATTTTCAGATTTTGGTTTTTAACTGAGATAAGGAGTGGAGTTTCATTGTTCAAAGTCACTTTATTTACATCAGGACCATGATCTAAAAGAGCTAAAACCGAGCTTAGCTGGTTATTAGCTACAGCGAAAATAAGCGGAGTAGCACCCTGGTATGTTTCCCCGTCAATATCAGCTCCTTTTGAAATCAGCCTTTCAATCTCCTTATCAAAACCTTTTGATGCGGCTATCATCAGGTTATTTTCGAGTGCACCCTCAATACTCAAAGGGAGATAATCCAAAGTGTCAATAAGTAACACTTCCTGACAGGATACCCTGACCTGGAACAAGCTGACAGATATTAGAATAAAGACCGTAATTAATAAGTTCCGTGTTGACAACATGTTCACAAAGTTAGCTTTTTGGCCTTATGCAATTTAATAATTCAATACAAAAAAACAATATTTGTAAAAACTGTAAGTTAAGAATTGAAGAAATATTTTGCAGGAATTCATTAACCTGATGAGAAAACTTTTTATTTTTATCCCGGAAAAAGTAAAATTTTTGATTAGATCAAAAAAAATATTATTAATAGTCCTTTTATCATTAATAGCGAGGTATAATCCCGGAGCTGTTGAAAAATCAGACGGTTTCCCCGATAGAATGGTTCCTGCCAGTATCCGTCTGACAAACTCAAATTCTTCAGGTGTTGAATTTGAGGAATGCGTAAAGATAGTCGGAGCTTTCATGAAGAAATGGACCATTGAAGGTGCCTCTATTGCTATTGCAAAGGATGGTAAACTGGTGTATGCTAAGGGATTTGGATTCGCCGACACAGCTGCAGGAGTTGAGATCCAGCCATATAGTAAATTCAGGATTGCCAGTATTTCAAAGCTTGTGACAGCAGTTGCAATTATGAAACTTCAGGAAGAAGGAAGATTATCCCTTGATGATAAAGTTTTCGGACCTGAAGGGATCCTTAATGACTCCTGCTACTGCCATCCGAAAGACAAAAGAGTGTTTGATATAACAGTTGCTCATCTGCTAAGTCATGAAGGAGGATGGTCCCAACGATATGGCGATCAGATGTTCATGCCTCAGGTAATAGCAAGTCAGATGAAGACTGACCTTCCGATTGACACGAAAACAATAATCAGATTTGCCCTGAGCAAAAGGCTTCATTTTACTCCCGGAACCGGACGTTCCTACTCGAATCTTGGATATAGTATCCTGGGCCTTGTAATTGAAAAAAAATCAGGGTTGCCCTACGATGAATATTGTCGGAAATCCATATTCGAGCCATTGGGCATTTATGATATGATGCCTGCCAGAAACATGCCGGATCAGAAAGCACCTTTTGAAGTAACATATTATGAACCTTACGGGATGCCGATGAGACCTTCCATTTATGGTACAGGCGAAATGGTTCCGGTCAGGTACGGAGGAAATGATATTGAAACCCTGGGAGCTGCAGGTTCCTGGCTGGCTACCGCTCCTGATCTTATGCGACTTCTTCTGGCGGTCGACGGATTAAACTACAATGAAGATCTGCTTTCTGAACAAAGTATCAGTTTCATGACAGATATCAATAATAATTTCGCTCCGATAGGCTGGAAAACTGCCTATATGGATGGGAACTGGATCAGGACAGGCTCATTTGCAGGTACTGCTGGAATGATGAAGAGGCAGCCTGACGGGATATCATGGGTTGTACTTCTGAATTCCAGTGCCTGGAACGGTCCGGAAATCCATTCCTATATCAACAGGATGATGTCAAAAATGGTATCGCAGATTGAGGAATGGCCGGAACAAGATTTGTTTGAAAATTCATTACCCCTGCCAATCAGACTGGAAATATCAGGAATTAATTGAAACAGCATGTGCTTTTCTGTTAATGTGAATCTGGTTAAGGATGAACTCGAAAACAGGTACGGCGCTTCTTTTCCCGATCGCGACAGATACCAGCCAAGTTACTATTACCACGCTTTTGGTCTCCCTGAACTACCGGCAATCTGTTCGGGTTCGCCTGACAAAGTTAAGCTTCTTAGATGGGGCCTAATCCCTTCGTGGACCAGGAATTCAGATGATGCAAATGAAATAAGGTATAAGACATTCAACGCCAGGGGAGAGAGTGTCAGCTCCAGGCCATCATTCTCAAAATCATTCAAATCCAAAAGATGTATTATTCCTGTAAAGGGATTTTTTGAGTGGCAGCATGCTGGAAACGAAAAGATCCCATGGTACATCTATCATGCAGATGAAGAAATATTTTCCATTGCAGGCCTGTATGATCAATGGATCGAGACAAGCACCGGCGAGACATTCGATACATTCTCAATTATCACTACTGATGCAAATGATCTTCTTGCCGTTATCCATAACACAAAGAAAAGAATGCCTGTAATTCTTGACAGGATCAATGAAAACAGATGGATAAGCCTTGATACATCACCTGATGAAGCTATTGTCATGCTTAAACCTTGTCCGTCAGAAATCCTTAAGGCCCATACTATTAGCAATCTCGTAAACAATAAAACAGCCAACAGGAATTCCCCTGAAATCATACGTCCCTATAAATGGGAAAACAATTCCTTCTTATTTTAAGAATACCTCTTGGATTTTAAGGACTTTATAGACTTTAAAGACTTTAAGGACTTCAATGCCTTCCTACTGTGCTACGAAAATATAAGTAAGTGTGCCTTTCTGGATTTTTGGTGCATTCAGGTTGCTTTCAAATCTTGAAACAAGGGCAGTGCCCACAGCTGTTTCCAAAAGACATTCATCCCTGGTAGTGCTTTGACCTTCCACCACAGAAGCATTTTCGACGTTCCCCCTTTGATTCACTTCTATAAGAAGAACCACTTTCCCTGATCCCTGACATTTATAAATAGGTATTGGCAGATATGTGTGGTTGCGGCCCTGGAGATCATAGTATATCCTTGTAGGACCCTGAAAATTTGCCGCCATTTTTTGTGAATCAGTTGCCTGCTCCTCCTTCTTCTCTTTTACTAACTGATCTTCGAGAGCGAACTGGTCATCCTCCGTTGCCAGGTTGTTTCCTTTCTTTCTGTCAATGTAATTATCTGTGCCTAATTTCCCGCTCTGGATGAGTTCATCTTTTACTTTGTTGATATAATCGTTCGGATTTATCTTTTCTTCGCTCTTGCTGGAAAGGTTACGTGCTATGTTCAGCATTTCGACGTCGTCATGAAGGATATTTTCGACTGATGTAGGTGGCAGTTCGACCGGTTTCTGCGCAGCCTTCTTTTCCGCGATAGAGGCAAATTCAATCTCAAATTTTTCGACTTGCTTCTCCTTTGTTTTTAAGGACTGCAACTGAAAAGACATGAAGATAATAGCTGCTATCAGGTGTACAATAACAGTTCCAAGAATACCAACTATTTTACCATCGTACTTCCTCACGATTTTTTCTTCTTCTGTTTTTTTTGTTTGATCCTGGTCGATTTGTCACCTTGCTGATTCTTTAAAAGTCCGTTCTTGAGACCGTTTATAAATTTAGCCCAGGCAAAGGGATTAAGAAGATTATTGACAGGGTACTGGTTCCTGGTGGATGTCATCCTGAAATTCTGCTCCATGGCGTAACGGTAGCCTGCTTCGGGAGTGATTCTCACACCTTTAGTATTTGAAACAGCATCCGCTATTGAAGCAATGTTCTTGTTCATATTCTCAATTTCAGGCTCTAAAGGTGCTGGTGTTGACATATCCTTTAAAAACTCGCTGTAGCTCTTCCAGGGCAGTACCACAACATTTTCAATGGGAATAGTATCGAGACTTAGTGCAATGTCAAGATTAAGATGGCGTCCTTCAAAATCCCGCGGGAGAATCACAAGCTTTCTCTTAAAACCAAGAGCTCTGAAAAATATTGTGTCGCCAGGGGTACTTGTAATGCTGAAAATACCTGTTTTTTCACTCAAAGTACCTCTTCTCAGCTTTAATGAAATAACCCCGACATTTGGTAGAGCATTGTTTTCCTCATCAGTAATAATTCCGCTAACCTGGAAAAACCTCTCTGTTTCCTGATTCTGGCCGGTCAATAAACTCAGGGGCAGTAAGAAGAGGATTAGAGTATATAGCGATCTGGTCAATCTAATATTTTGTAATATTCAATACCAATCAAACGTAATGAGCCTGCAAAATAAGCATTATTGAACGGAACGATAAAACTTTTAACTTATTTTTAAATAAATTTCAAATCTGAAGTTAATCAGGTATTTTTATGCTGACTCATTTTGTGGGTCTGATCTGAAAATATTTAGTATAACAATATGCAAAAACTACTATTACTAGGTGATGAAGCTATTGCTTTGGGAGCAATTGATGCGGGACTGAGCGGAATGTATGCTTATCCTGGTACGCCTTCAACTGAAATTATGGAATATATACAATCCTCAAAAGAGGCAGTTGAAAGAGGTATTCACAGGGAATGGTCAGCCAATGAAAAAACCGCACTGGAGACGGCCCTTGGAATGTCATACGCCGGGAAAAGGGCAATGGCTGCAATGAAGCATGTCGGACTGAATGTCGCTGCAGATCCTTTTATCAATTCGGCAGTAACAGGAATTAACGGAGGCCTTATAGTAGTTGCTGCTGATGATCCCTCAATGCATTCATCCCAGAATGAACAGGATTCAAGGTTCTATGGAAAGTTTTCCTTTGTTCCTGTCTTTGAGCCATCTAACCAGCAGGAAGCATACGATATGGTCTTCGATGCATTTGATCTTTCGGAAAAATTCAAAATACCCGTCCTGTTCAGAATAACAACCCGTCTGGCTCATTCTCGTGCAGCAGTAAAACGCAGGTCTCCAGAACCCGAAAAACCTTTTCATCTTCCTTCTGATCTGCGGCAATTTGTCCTTCTGCCTGCAATCGCAAGAAGAAAATACAAGGCTCTTTTATCGACTTACGAATCATTGAAATATGATAACAGATTATCAAAATACAATTTCTTCAGAGATGGCAAGAATAGGAAGATAGGTGTTATTACATGCGGTATTGCATATAACTACCTCATGGAAAATTTCCCTGAAGGGGGACCTGATTTTCCGGTGCTCAAAATTACAACGTACCCATTCCCAAAGGACATAATAAAGGATTTGACCAGAAGATGCGAAGAAGTGCTTGTTCTCGAGGAAGGTTACCCGATTGTGGAAGAAGGTCTCAGGGGGATACTCGATAACAATTTGAAGATCATAGGTCGTCTCGATGGTGCGGTGCCGCGGGAAGGTGAGCTGAATCCTTCAATTGTTGCCAAAGCTGTCGGAATTAAGTCAGACCCTCTTTTTAAAGTTCCTGAAGTTGTCAAAACAAGACCGCCTTCATTCTGCAAAGGATGCGGCCATTCAGATACCTTTAATGCCATAATCGAAGCTCTTAAACCATATAAAAGTGATGGTGTCTTTTCCGATATCGGATGTTACACCCTGGCCGCTCTGCCACCTTACAGCATAATAAATTCATGTGTTGATATGGGAGCTTCAGTTACAATGGCCATCGGTGCAGCTGATGCAGGATTGCACCCTTCAGTTGCAGTAATAGGTGATTCAACTTTTACCCATTCAGGCCTGACCGGACTTCTCGATGCAGTAGTTAAAAATTCGCCTGTCACAATTATAATATCAGATAATGGAACAACTGGTATGACCGGAGGGCAGAAATCCCATGCAACAGGACGTCTGGAGAAAATCTGCGAAGGTCTGGGAGTTGCTCCTGAACACATAAGGTCAATTATCCCGTTACGTAAATATCATGAGGATAATATACGTATAATGCAGGAAGAGTTTGATTTCAAAGGCGTTTCAGTAATCATTTCTACACGCGAATGCATCCAGACAGCTTCAAGACGCAATAAAGCGGAATCATCAGAAAACAAAGGCAAAGACTAATACTATGAAAAGCGATATAGTTTTATCAGGAGTAGGGGGGCAGGGGATCCTGTCAATTGCTACAATAATCGGCCTGGCAGCAATAGAGAATGACCTCTTTCTGAAACAATCTGAGGTCCACGGCATGAGCCAGAGGGGAGGAGATGTCCAGTCTCACCTGAGGCTTTCAGGCAAACCTATCTCTTCCGACCTAATCCCCTATGGAAAAGCTGACCTTATAATCTCGGTTGAACCCATGGAATCGCTTAGGCACCTTCCATGGCTTTCAAAATCGGGGTGGCTTGTGACAAATTCAACGCCTTTTATAAACATTGATGATTATCCTCCTGTTGAAGAAATACTGAAAGAGATCAGGAAAATAAAGAATCATAAAATCATTGATGCTGATGCTATTGCAAAAAATGCAGGCTCCTCCCGTTCCGGGAATATTGTAATTCTGGGTGCAGCATCAAATTATATTGATTTGCCATTTAAAAGCCTGGAAAACGCTGTGGCAAAGATTTTCGAGAAAAAAGGAGATGAAATTGCAGAGGTAAATATAAAAGCCCTTAGAGCAGGCAGGGAAGCCTGAATTTTATCTTCCAAACTTGAACAGGGCATTGACAAAAACTGCATCTGATCTTTCAATATCATTATCATAGGGATTGGTTCCCTGGTAATCAAGTGCAATTTTTACATTCTCACTGAATGCATACTGGATGCCCATTATCAGGAAACTGCCTTCGTTCAGATAATTCCACTTTTGAGAATCTTCAGGAATAAGTACCGACGTCGAATAGTCATACCTTGCAAAGAGTTCTGTTTTATCAGCAACCCTTATTGAGCCGGTTCCGGATACACCCCATGCATGATGCCCTTCAATGAGATCGAGGTTCGATTTATAAGTAACTTCTGCTCCAATAGTAAACTTTTCGTTCTTAAAACCTGCAAAACCCAGAAACATTGGCTGCCATAAGTTTTTCATGCGTGTAATGTCACCAAAAATCCTGAATGCAAAACCATTCTTCGGAGTTAATGTAAATCCAACCGAAGTCCTGAGACTATTGTCAAGCTGAATATTATTGTACCCTTCACCATTCATTAAAGTAAGATCAGCTTTTAAAATATCATTGATCTGATAGTCCACAACAAATCCAAGGTCAGCTACAAAACCATAACCATTAATAGACTGATAGGTATTGGCAATATATCTTTTCCCCCAAAATCTCTGCTGAAACTCAAAAAGTCTGGTACCTGTAATGCCGAAGGCGATTTTCACCTTTTCATTTGAATAAGATAAAGATGCCTCCCTTATATATGCGTATCTTTTTGGTACTGAGCCTGGAGCCAGATCTTCCGGATTTCCAGCATTGATTATTACTGAGCCGGAAAAATGATCATCATGGATGAAGTTGTATCCAAGATAGGCCCTGTTAAGGCCAAAGCCTGTCGTTTTTGAGGTGTCGTTCAAATTCAGATGGAAATCGGTAAATATCTCAGTAATCGGGTGGCTGGCTGAATTTACTGTTTGATTAAAAAGTATCTGCCATGTGAAAAACAAGATAATTCCTACAGAAATGAGCTTCTTCATGCTTTTGACAGGAACAAAGGATAATTAAATGATTTGGGCAAAAGTATAATTTATATATTTATAACTGATTTGATTCAGGTTTTTTCTGCTGCGTCATGATTGAAATCTTTTTAGTGCCTAAAATTTTATCAATTTGATCTTAAAATTAATATAACTACCTCTTTATGAAACGTTTTACTCTATTTGTGTTTATTGTCCTGTCTTTAAATACAGCGTACTCACAAAAAGCTGATTTCAAGACGGCTGAAAAATTCCGGGGTGACAATCTTACATCCCGTTACGGTGACCTTTCCGTAAATCCTACATGGATAGAAAAATCTGATATTTTCTGGTACTCATTCAAAACTTCATCAGGGAAGAATTATTACTATGTCAATGCTGCTTCAAGATCAAAACAACTCATGTTCGACAGCAGATTCATGGCTGCGGAATTGAAGAAGCTTACGCGTCATCCGTACAATGAGCTTGACCTGCCAATCAACGAACTGAAATTTGAAAAAAAGAGTACCTCAAAATTTACCTTTAAGGTCGATTCGATCAAATTTCTTTATGATATGACAAATCAAAAGCTTAGCATAAAAGATACGATCAGAAAAGATAAGAAGCCATCCTGGGCCTCATATTCCCCCGACAGCACCTGGATAGCCTATGCCAAAAACCATAACCTTTACCTGATGAAGACCAGGGACAAGGATAGTGTTGAGATACAGCTCACTACAGATGGTGAAAGATATTACAGCTTTGCCGGTTATAGCAATACTGAAGATACCACGAAAAAGAAGAAAGTAAGGGCTAATGTAGAATGGTTTAAAAATGAAAAGAAATTATATGTTATCCGGGAAGATGAACGTAAAGTGAAGGATCTTTTTGTAATTGATGTTCTGTCTCAACCCCGGCCAAAGCTTGAGACATACCGCTATTCCATGCCCGGAGAGGAATTTGTGCCTCAACCTGAACTTATAATATTTGATGTTGCTTCAAAAAGCCGTGTTAATGTTGATCTTAAGAGATGGAAGGACCAGACCATAGAAGTGGAATGGTCATCCCGGGAAGAAGCAAAAAAACTGATTGTTGTCCGAAAGGATCGTCCGCTTAAAAACCTCGATGTTTGCCTGGTGGATGCTGAGTCCGGTGCTGTATCTGTGCTTTTCACCGAAGAGACATGGCCTTATTTTAATAATGAGTATTCAAGGCTGTCGGTATTGAATGAAGGTAACGACATAATCTGGTGGTCAGAAAGGACAGGCTGGGGCCAGTTATATCTTTATGATAAAGCTGGCAAGCTAAAAAGGCAGATAACCGATGGATATTTTGTGACGGGAAGGATCAATCAGATTGACACTCTTGGCAGAGTTCTCTATTTTGAAGCTTTCGGCAAGGAGGATGGGGTTCATCCTTACTACAGCATGAAGTACAAAGCTTTTCTTGATAAACCAGGTATGATGCTTGTTACAAAAGAACCTGCGAACCATTCACTTTCAATGTCAAAATCATGTAAGTACTTTGTAGACACCTATTCCACTGTCGATATGGAGCCTCAGGCAGTACTGCGCGATAATAATGGAAATGTAATTATTAAGCTCGAAAAAGCAGATCTCTCCCAGCTTTATCAGATGGGGTGGAAAATGCCCGAGACAATTAAAGTGAAAGCTAAAGACGGGGTGACAGACCTATATGGTGTTATGTATAAACCATTTAATTTTGATTCCACCCGGAAGTACCCCATAATTTCATTTGTATATCCCGGACCCCAGACCGAATCAGTGCCATATCAGTTTACTGTGACCGGAGGCAAGAATATTGCCTTGGCACAGCTCGGTTTCATTGTTGTTAATTTCGGTCACCGGGGAGGAAGTCCCCAGAGGAGCAACTACTACCATACATTCGGTTTTGATAACCTTAGAGACTATGCACTTGCTGACGACAAGTACGGAATCGAACAACTGGCTGAAAAATTTAAATTCATTGACATTGAGAGGGTAGGCATTTACGGTCATTCCGGTGGAGGATTCATGTCGACCGCAGCCATTCTTTCATATCCCGATTTTTATGATGTTGCTGTCTCTTCTTCCGGAAACCACGACAACAATATTTATAATCAGTGGTGGGGTGAAACACATAACGGAGTGACTGAGGTTGAAAAAAAGGTGAAGACTAAAGATCTTGTAAAAAAAGACACTCTGAACAAAGTGATACAAAAAGATACTCTTGACAAAAAGAAAGAAGCAGATAAAGTTTTTAAAGCTCAGGTAGAGAAGAACCAGGATCTCGCAAAAAACCTGAAAGGACATCTGTTATTGGTCAGCGGTGATATCGATAATAATGTTCATCCCGGAAATACACTCAGGGTGGTTGATGCCCTGATAAAGGCCAATAAACGGTTCGACTTTATGATGCTTCCCGGACAAAGACATGGATACGGGAATGAAACTGCATATTTCGACAGAATGATGTGGTATTATTTTGCAGAACATCTCCTTGGTGATTACAGGACAAATGTTGAACTGACTGATTTTTAATTAATAACAAAATAGAAGAATGAGAACTTTTATATACAAAGCAGGTCTTGTCCTTATTTTCTTTTGCCTGGCAATTGGTTTGTTTTCGCAGAGCAAAGTGAAGTTGTACGATCCTGTCCTCGACGGGATGAAGCAAATTAAGGAAGCAGTCTCAAAAGCCAAACTGCAGGGTAAGCATGTTTTAATCCAGTATGGCGGAAACTGGTGTTCGTGGTGTATAAAATTTGATGCCTTTTGCAAGGCAGATACTTCTATTATGAGGGTAATAAATAGCAGCTATATTCCTGTCAAATTGAATTACAGTCCGGAAAACAAGAATGAGGCGGCCAATGCTTACCTGGGTAATCCGATGAGATTTGGTTTCCCTGTATTTATAATTGTGGATGGGAATGGTAAGGTGCTTCATATCCAGGACAGTGCACTGCTTGAAGAAGGGCAGGGCTATAATAATAAGAAGGTAACCGGCTTTTTCAGGAACTGGACAGCGTCTGCTATTGTACCTCCCGTAGTTAAAGCGGCACCTGCCATGAAATAAACAGGAGAGGCTGTTCTTAACCTGAACAGCCTCTTTCACGATAGAACGCAGCGGCAGACAGGTCAGATGATTTCTTCATCCTTTTCCTTGTCCTTTGATGATCTCAGCAAAACAAGATCATTAAGTACAATTTCAGTGACATACCTGGTTGCTCCTTTCTTGTCTTCATAATTCCGGTACACAATTCTGCCCTCGACAAGAACTTCCCTGCCTTTCTTCAAAAATCTGCCTGCAACATCAGCAAGACCATTCCATGCGACAATATTATGCCATGTGGTCTCGGAGACTTTCTGTCCGTCACCGTTCTTGAAATCATCCTTTGTGGCAAGAGTGAAGTGAACTACCTTTTTCCCGTTTTCAAGAGTTTTTGTTTCCGGGTCCTGGCCAAGGTTGCCAAGCAACATTACTTTGTTTCTTAAATTGTTCATGACTTAAAGGTTTTAGTTTGACATATGAACTTATCTGATGCAAACATAAACCTGCAAGTAAAACTGAATCGGTTCATAAACATTTATACCTGTTTGTAAATCATTTATAGTCGTTTGCAACCGTTTGAAAACGTTTTTTTATATCTTTATCAAAACATTAGTGCTGTGGAAAAGAAATGTCTCGATTGTGGCGACACCATTCGTGGTCGCACCGATAAGAAATTCTGCTCTGATCAGTGCAGAAACAATTACAACAACAGGCTGAACCGTGATACCAACAATTTCATTCGGAATGTTCACGGCTTACTCAGGAGAAACAGGCGGATACTGGCGGATCTCTATGAAGAAGGCAAATACAGGATCCATAAGGATGCCCTCTTTGCCCTGGGATATAATTTCAGCTTTTTTACTCATTTGATCGAAACATCAGATGGCACAACGTACCATTATTGTTTCGAATATGGTTACAGGGAAAAAGGTGATGATTTTATTGAGCTTAATCAGAACAGCCAGTACATTGAATATCAATAAAACGGAAAATAATATTTGATATTCTTTTCGGTCAGACGGGTTCCATAACCCGAATCCTGGAAAGCTTCACAGTATTTGATTTTTGATCCTTTTTCCTTACCGTAATGCTCAATCAGCTTATCTCTGTAAGGTGATGCGCTTGAACCAACTACCCTGGTTGTACCGAGCCATTTTCTTCTCTCACTGTCAGTGGCGGGAACCTTATCGAGTTCTCCCCGGTTAAATGGGAGCCATTCATACATCTGCGATTTATGCTGATGATACATGTCAAGTTTCTTTTCTATCACATCATCAATATCTACTGCAACATCAGCCTTAAAAGGTTCGGGATGAATGAACCCGTCGCTCATATAAAGAAAGACCGGATTCTTTTCCAGAAAAGGCACTTCAGGCAGAATTCTGGGTACAGTTACCATATATGCTGCGTCAAGAACCAGTGTACCTGTGTACCTGTGATCAGGATGATAATCGTATGGGCGCGGAAAGATGACAATATCCGCTTTTTGCTCACGAATAAGTTTAATGACTTGCAGCCTGTTCTCATATGTGGGCATCAATTGTCCGTCATGGTTATCAAGTGTAATATATCTCACTCCAATTACCTCGCCAGCCTTTCGGGCTTCTTCTCTTCTTATTTTTGCCAGTTCTTCGGGCGGAATAGTCTGATGACCAGCGTCCCCGTTTGTCAATGAAACCATCAGAACATCATGGCCTGCCTGCGCCCATTTATAAGCTGTTCCCCCTACTTTATCCGGATCGTCAGGGTGGGCACCGATAATAATTATATGCAGTTTGTAATTCTGTTTAGCCTGCTGCCCGCTTACAGCTGCACAAGCACCAAGCATGATTGATATCAAAGCAATAGATTTTAGTATTTTCATAACATTGCAGTTTAAGTTACCAATTTAAGAAAAGCATAAAACAATCAATCATTTTCCGGCGACAAAATATTAGATCAAAATATTAATATAAGTAAAAACCAATCACCAATCACTATTTGCCAGCTCCCAGATATTAGCAAAGCTTATCTTAGCGATTTTTTCCATAATGTCCCAGTTAACTGTAGATATTTCATCAGCAGGTGTATGATATTGCTCCCTGTGCCCTGGTTTAAATCTCATTATCGGAATACCTTTCTCGACGAAAGAACGGTGATCACTGCCGCCGGGAGGATCTTTGGAAGGCTGAAAATCTATATTCAGGTCAATCCCGTATTTCTTAATGTTTTTCTCTGTAATTGATCTGAATCCGGGATAGGATTCCGTATAGATCATACTAACCTTTTTGGGATCATTATCTGACATATATCTTGAGATCATATCAAAATTTACATTCAGGCGAAGGTTTTTCAACGGGTATGAAAGATTTTCAACATAATATCTTGAACCCAATAATCCTTCTTCTTCAGCAGTCCATAAAGCGATAACAATGGTTTTGTCAGGCTTTGTTCCTGTCTCCATTATGGCCTTTGCAATTGACATTACACCCACAGTGCCTGAACCATTATCATCAGCGCCGTTCCATGTATATCCGTTTGCTGCTCCGAGATGATCATAGTGCGCCCCCAGGACAATAACCTGATCCGGATTCTTCCCTTCAATAACTCCGATCACATTCCTGACCCTCACAGTTT
>Ga0326726_10002739_pt1 | contig 16135 bp, 10 predicted proteins | sample MHFenrmetagenome_2_FD_207603 | JGI IMG/M metagenome (GOLD analysis project Ga0326726, IMG submission 207603) | Lab enriched peat soil microbial communities from Michigan Hollow, Ithaca, NY, United States - MHF15MN | ecosystem: Environmental > Terrestrial > Soil > Wetlands > Peat | place: USA... | reverse complement strand
TTCGATTCCACCTGGCGATCCTGCTTGTTCGCCGAGAAGATCGGCAGCTCGAAGGCGACCTGCAGCATCACCATGTCGGTGCGGTCACCACTACGCGCGTAGTAGCCGACTTCGACCGTGCGATCGGGCTTGGAGGCTTCACGCGCGAGCGCCACTTCCGCTTCGGCCACGCCCTGCACGAGGGCTTGCATCTGGTGCTGCGGGTGCGTTTCGAGCGAGCGCCGCAAGGCCTCGAGCGGCGCGGGCGGACCGAACCGGGGCGGCTCGGCCGGCAGCGGTCTCGCCGCCGCCTGCGGTACCCAGCGCGCGAGCGACGCGCGCGCGCGCGCTGCCTGCTGGCTGAGATCGAGCTTGCGGTCGACGGCCTGCGCCAGCGCCTGGCGTGCGGCGAGCACGTCGGCCGGCGAGCCCTTGCCGGAGGCGAGCGGAATGCGCGCGAGCTCCAGCGCTCGCTCGAACTCCGTTTCGAGCTCGCCGGCGAGGCGTACCGAGCCCGTAGCGGTCCAGGCTTCGACCCAGGCGAGCCCGGCATCGCGCTGAATGTTCTGCATCTGGCTGTGCGCCTCGGCCTGCAGCTGTCCCGCTTCGGCGTAGGCGCGCTCGGCACGCAGCCGGCGTTTGTCTCCGCCGGGCAGTGCCTGCTCCCAGGTAACGCCGACCTGCGTCATGTCGTCGCGTGCGCTGGGGAAGCCTTGCACGGGAAAGTTGAGCGCCCCCAGTTTCAGGCGCGGATCGGGCAGCGCCGAGTCGGCAACCGCGTTGTTCTGCGCGGCGCGCGCCGCGTGTTCCAGTGCGCGCAGCGAAGGCTGGTTCTGCAGCGCGAGCTGCTGCGACTCCTCGAAACTTAGTACCTGCGCGCCCGCCGGCGCGGCCGCTGCGGCGATGAGCGCCGCCATCAAGCAAGATGCAATACGCATTCGATCCTCCGGTTCGCAAGACCGCCGCCGGCACATGCCAGCGGCATTCGGTCAGGCGCGGAGGATCAGATCAGGAAGGTCTGGAAGAGGATGCGCGGCGGGACTGCTAGCGTTGGACTCGCCGCGTCACCACGAGGGTCTGGCAAGTCGGCGCCGGCAACCGGTAACGTCAGTACCGACGTATCCGCCGGCGCGCGCACCAGCGCTACCGGCAACTCGAATACCTGGAGATTGGCGGTGCAATGCGCGAGGCAGACGTTGCCGAGCTGCGGCCCCGACTGACCGCCCGTAGAGTCGCAGCAGTCGTGCCCTGCCGCGGCCTGCGCCATCTCGCCGCGGTCCATCGTGCACGCGGCGAGCGCGACGCTTCCCTGTGCGTACACCAGCAGGGCGATGAGCGCCAGGGCGATGCGGCGGATGGTTCGTGCGTTCATGAGGGACTGCCTCGCATTCTATTCCTGCGTCCGCTTCTCAAACACGAATTCAATGTCTCTCGACCCTTCGGTTCTGTCTGACTTCCGCATTGCCAGCATCGACATCCCGAACGGGGCCGAGCACCAACCAATGTTCCTCGCTCTCGCCGGTCGGGGTTTGATCAGGGTCAAACCCGCCGCTTGCTCACTTCGCCGGCTCGATCTTCGTGACGAAGTACTGGCCGTCGACTTTTCGGGCGTCGAACCTGACCTTGTCGCCGGCTTTCACACGCTCGAGCAGCGAGACATCCTTTACCTGGAACACCATGGTCATGGGCGGCATCTCGATGCTGGGTACCGGCCCATGCTTGATGGTGATCCTCTTCGCCTCCTTGTCCACCTTGCGAATTTCGCCCTCCGCGAGTTGCGCCAGCGCGGCAGTCGCGCCGAGTGCAAGGACCAGTGAAATTGCAGCGCGTTTCATCATGCTCTCCTTTCAAGTGTGACTCTACCCTCCTCGTCACTCCGCCTTGCGAGATCTTCCAGGATCGGGCAGTCCGGGCGGTGGTCGCCGTGGCAGTGGAGCGTGAGGTGCTCCAGCGTCGCCACCATGAATTGCATCTCCGCGATGCGCCGCCTGAGGCCTTCCATATGCCCGGTCGCGATCCGCTTCACGGCCGCGCTCGGCCGCGACCTGTTCTGCCAGAGCGACAGCAGCTCGCGAATGTCCTCGATGGAGAAGCCGAGCGAGCGAGCGCGCCGGATGAAGCGCAGCGTGTGCACGTCGTTCGCGCTGTAAACCCGGTAGTTGGCGTAAGTGCGCGCCACCTTCTTCAACAGCCCGATCGCCTCGTAGTGGCGGATCATCTTCACCGACACGCCGCTCGCCTTGGAGGCGCGCCCGATGTCGATGAGGCCACGCCCGATGGCGTCCGCATGCTCGAGAAATGGCTCAGCTTTCCCCATGTCAGGCTCCCACTCAGTTTCCAGGCCGCCAGCGCTTCAAGAGCAGGGCGTTGGTGACAACGCTCACGCTGGAGAGCGCCATGGCGGCGCCCGCAACGACGGGGCTGAGCAGCCCGAGCGCCGCGAGCGGGATGCCGACCACGTTGTAGATGAAGGCCCAGAACAGGTTCTGGCGGATCTTGGCGTAAGTGCGGCGCGAGATGTCGATCGCCGCCGCCACCAGGCGCGGGTCGCCGCGCATCAGCGTGACGCCCGAGGCGTGCATCGCCGCGTCCGTGCCCGAGCCCATGGCGAAGCCGATGTCCGCCGCCGCGAGCGCCGGCGCGTCGTTGATGCCATCGCCCACCATCGCGACCGTGCCGTGCGACTCGCGCAGCGACTGTATCTCGCGCACCTTGTCCTCGGGCAGGATCTCGGCGCGCACGCTCGTGATGCCGGCGCGCGCGGCGATCGCCTGCGCGACGGTGCGACTGTCCCCGGTGAGCATCACGGAGGCGACGTGCCGGCGCGCGAGCTCCGCAACCGCCTGCGGCGCCTCGGGCTTGAGCTCGTCGCCGATGCCGAGCAGCGCGAGGGGTCTGGGTGTGGTGCCGAGCTCGGCAAGCCAGGAGACGGTCAGCCCCTGGCTCTCCAGGGCCGCGAGGCGATCCGCGAGGGGCGAAAGATCCACGCCCAGCTCGCGCATCCACCGGCTCGAGCCGACCGCGAGCCGGCGGCCTCCCACTCGCGCCTCAATGCCGCGTCCCGGCGCCACGCGCACGCCCTCGGCGGCGGGGATGGCGAGCGAATCCTGCTTTGCTGCCGCAATCACGGCCTTGGCGAGCGGATGCTCGCTGCCGGATTGCACGGCAGCAGCTAGCGTGAGCGCCGCGGACCGCTCGCCGCTCACGGGCTCGAGTGCTACGAGGGCGGGCTTGCCCACCGTCAGCGTGCCGGTCTTGTCGAAGGCGACGACGCGCACCTTGTGCGCGACTTCGAGCGCCTCCGCGTCCTTGATCAGCACGCCATGCTTCGCGGCGACGCCTGTCCCAGCAATCACGGCAGCGGGCGTCGCCAGGCCGAGCGCGCAAGGGCAGGCGATCACCAGCACCGCCACCGCGTCGAGTACCGCCCGTTCCCAGTCGCCAGTCGCAAGGCCCCAGGCCACCAAAGTCACGCCGGCGATAGCCAACACCACCGGCACGAACACGGCGCTCACACGATCCACGAGGCGCTGGATCGGCGCTTTGCGCGCCTGCGCCGTTTCGACCAGCTCGATGATGCGCGCGAGCACCGATTGCGCGCCGACTGCGGTGGCGCGCACGATGACGAGCCCCTCGCCGTTCACCGAACCGCCGGTCACCCGCTCGCCCGGCCCCTTGGCAATCGGCAACGACTCGCCGGTAATCAGCGATTCGTCCACATGCGTCATTCCCTCCGCGATCTCGCCGTCGGCCGCGACACGCTCGGCCGGGCGCACGACGACTAGGTCGCCCACCTTGACGCTCTCGACCGGCACTTCAATCTCCTCGGCACCCCGCCGCACGCGTGCGCGCTCGGGCCGCAGCGCCTGCAGCGCGCGGATCGCTTCGGTGGTCTGGTACTTGGCGCGATGCTCGAGCCACTTGCCCAGGAGCACCAGCGTGATCACGGCCGCGCCCGCCTCGAAGTACAGGTGCGGAATGCCGTGCTCCCGGTGCCGAATGAGCAGATAGACCGACAGCGCGTAGGCCGCGCTCGTGCCCAGCGCAACCAGCAGGTCCATGTTCCCGGTACGCGCGCGCAGTGCCTTCCAGCCCGCGCGGTAGAAGCGCGCGCCGAGCACGAACTGCACCGGCGTGGCGAGCATGAGCTGGGCCCAGCCAGGCAGCGTCCACTGGGCGCCAAAGGGCTGGAGCACCATCGGCAGCATGAGCGGGAGGGTCAGCACCGTTGAGGCAGCGACCGGCCACCAGGAACGGTCAGGGCCCGTCGCGTGCGGCGCAGGCGCAAGGCGCGCCTCGTACCCCGCCTTGTGCACCGCATCGACGAGCGACTCGGGCCGCGCGCCGGCGGCCAGCGTGACGGTGGCGGTCTCGGTGGCGAGATTCACGTCGGCGCTGCCGACGCCGGGCACCGCCTTCAGCGCCCTTTCCACTCGCGTGACGCAGGAGGCGCAGGTCATGCCCTCGATCGGCAGGCGGATCTGTATGCTGGTTTCCACGCCGGGTCCTCTCAGGTCGACATTCAACCCGTACAAAATAAAGTCTGCCACCATTGGAGGGTCAAGGCTTTGCGCTGGGTCAAGGGCTTGAGGTGGATCAAAGGCTTGACCCTGCCTCTGTGGGAAGGTGCAGGCTGTGTGTCAGGCTCCGATTCGTGGGGCGCTGGACAATGGAGCAGAAGATGATCGAACTCAAAGTACCCGACATGACCTGCGGGCACTGCGCCAGCACGATCACCAAAGCGGTCAAGGAGCTGGACGCCTCCGCCAAGGTGGAGGTGTCGCTCCCCGACCATCGCGTGCGGGTGGACAGCAAGGCATCCAAGGAAGACCTCGTGCGGAGCATTGCAGAGGCCGGCTACACGCCGCAGGCGCTTTAGCTCGCCGTCGGCACGGCGGGCCGGTGCGCCGGTTTCAGACGGCCATTCGGCGCCCGAAGTCGCGCAGCACCTCGCGCGCGCAGTTGTGGCCAGGCGCGCCGGTGACGCCGCCTCCGGGGTGCGCGCCTGAGCCGCAGAGGTACAGCCCGGGCACCGGCGTGCGGTAGTCGGCGTGGCCGAGCACCGGCCGCGCCGACCACAGCTGATCCAGCGAGAGCTGGCCGTGGAAGATGTCGCCGCCCACCAGGGCGAACTCGCGCTCGAGGTCGACGGGCGAGAGCGCGCTGTGCGCGATCACGCTGGACTTGAACCCCGGCGCGTGCGACTCGACCACGTCCAGAATGCGCGCCACCGCCTCGTCTTTTCGCGCTGCCCAGTCGATCTCGGGCGCGAAGTGCTGGCAGAACAGGCTCGCGACGTGCGCGCCTTTCGGCGCCAGCGTGTCATCGAGCACACTCGGGATGACCATCTCGACGATGGGCGCGCGCGCCATGCCCTCGACACGCGCATCGAGATACGCACGCTCCATGTACCCCAGTGACGGCGCCATGATGATGCCGCTCGCATGATGCGGTCCCGGATTGGGCAGGCACGAAAAGCGCGGCAAGGCTGAGAGCGCGACGTTCATGCGGAAGGTGGCGGACGCGCACTTGTAGCGCTCCATGCGCTCGCGAAAGTCGCGCTCCAGCAATCCGGCATGGACCATGCGCAGGAACAGGAGCTTCGGATTGACGTTGGCGATGATCGCGCGCCCCGCGAACTCCCTGCCGTCCGCGAGCAGCACCGCACCGGACCGCACCTGCGCCACAGCCGCATTGCATTCGATCTCCGCGCCCAGGCGCCGCGCTTCGGCGGCGAGCGCCTCGCTGATGGCGCCCATGCCGCCGATCGCATGGCCCCATTGGCCGCGCTTGCCGTTTACTTCGCCGAAACAGTGATGCAGCAGTACGTAGGCCGTGCCCGGGTGGTAGGGACTGGCATAGTTGCCGACCACGGCATCGAAGGCGAAGGCCGCCTTGACCGGCTCCGACTCGAACCAGTCCTCGAGCCAGTCCGCCGCGCTGCGCGTGAACAGCCCCAGCAGGTCGCGGCGTGCCGGCATGTCGAGCATCTTCAGCCGGCGGCCCGCCTGGAACGCGGCAAAGGCATCCCGCAGGCCCCCTCCGACGTTGGGCGGCGTCTCCAGCACAGCTGCGCGCAGGACGTCGGCGACACGTTCGAGCGTCGCCCAGTAAGTCGGCAGGCGCTCGGCGTCGCGCGCGGAAAACTTTGCGAACTCGCGCTGCGTGGCCTCGAGCCCGCCGCCGACCTTGAGATAGCCGTCCGCGAGCGGCAGGAAATTGGCGAGCGGCCGCTCGACGATGCGCAAGCCATGCTCCGCGAGGCGCAGGTCGCGAATCACCTTCGCCTGCAGCAGGCTGACCGTGTAGGCGGCGACGGAATTGCGGAAGCCCGGATGGAATTCCTCGGTGACCGCCGCGCCGCCGACGCGCGGCCGGCGCTCGAGCACCTTGACCTTCAGGCCGCCGCGCGCGAGGTAGCAGGCGCAGGTGAGTCCGTTGTGCCCCGCGCCGATGACGACCGCGTCGTAGCGGCTCACCGACCTACTCGACCGTGACGGACTTAGCGAGGTTGCGCGGCTTGTCGACGTCGTTGCCGCGCGCCAGCGCCGTGTGATAGGCGAGCAGCTGCAACGGCACCACGTGCAGGATCGGGGAAAGCGGCCCGTAGTGCTCGGGCAGGCGAATGACGTGCATGCCCTCCTGCACCGCGATGCGCGTGTCGGCGTCGGCGAGCACGTAGAGCTCGCCGCCGCGCGCACGTACTTCCTGCATGTTCGACTTGAGTTTCTCGAGCAGCGCGTCGTTCGGCGCCACCGTCACCACCGGCATCTCACGGGTGACGAGGGCGAGCGGGCCGTGCTTGAGCTCGCCCGCCGGATACGCCTCGGCGTGCACGTAGGAGATCTCCTTGAGCTTCAGCGCACCTTCGAGCGCGATCGGGTAATGCAGCCCGCGGCCGAGGAACAGGGCGTGCTCCCGCTTCGCGAAGCTGCTGGCCCAGGCAATGAGCTGGGGCTCGAGCGCCAGCACCGCGGCGAGCGCCTTGGGCAGGTGGCGCAGGCGCTTGAGGTGGCGCGCCTCCTCGCGCGCCGGCAGGCGCCGCCTGAGCTTGGCGAGCACGAGGGCGAGCAGGAACAGGGCGGTCAGCTGGGTGGTGAAGGCCTTGGTCGAGGCGACGCCGATCTCGGTGCCCGCATGCGTGAGGAACTTCAGGCGCGTCTCGCGCACCATCGCGCTCGTGGCGACGTTGCAGATGGCAAGCGTGCGCCGCTGGCCGAGGCTGCGCGCGTGGCGCAGCGCCGCAAGCGTATCGGCGGTCTCGCCCGATTGCGATACCGCGACGACGAGCGTATGCGGGTCCGGCACGCTGTCGCGATAGCGGTACTCACTCGCGATCTCCACCTGTGTTGGCAGCCCTGCCAGCGACTCGATCCAGTATTTCGCCGTGAGTCCCGAGTAGTAGCTGGTGCCGCAGGCGAGCAGCAGCACCTGCTTCACGCCGCCCAGGGTGCGCCGCGCGTCCTTGCCGAAAAGTTCCGGCGTCGCTGCCTCGACTCCTTCCAGCGTGTCGGCCACCGCGGTCGGCTGCTCGAAGATCTCCTTCTGCATGTAGTGCCGGTAGGGCCCCAGTTCCACGGTCGCGCTGCCGACCCGCACCGTGCGCACCTCGCGCTTCGCCTCGCGGTCCGCCACGTCGCGCACGCGAAAGCCCTCCAAGTCGATCTCCACGACGTCGCCTTCCTCGAGGAACGCGATGCGCTCGGTGGTGCCGGCAAGCGCCAGCGCGTCCGAGGCGAGGAACATCTCGCCCTTGCCCATGCCGACCACCAGCGGGCTGCCGGCGCGCGCGCCAACCACGCGGTGCGGCTGGCTCTTGGCCACCACCGCGATGGCGTACGCGCCGGTGACGCGCTTCACCGCGCGCCGCACTGCCTGGAACAGATCGCCTCCGTAGCAGCTGTGCACGAGGTGGGTGATCACCTCGGTGTCGGTCTGGCTCTCGAACTCGTAGCCCTTCGCCTTCAGCTCAGCGCGCAGCTCCTCGTAGTTCTCGATAATGCCGTTGTGGACCAGCGCGATCTCGCCGCGCGACAGCATGGGGTGGGCGTTGCGCGTGACCGGCGCGCCGTGCGTCGCCCAGCGCGTGTGCGCGATTCCCGTCTCGGCCTGCAGGCTCTTCTTGCGCACTTGGCCGGCGAGGTCCTCCACCCGTGCCACGCTACGCACGCGTTCAAGCCGGCCGTCGACCAAGGCGGCGACGCCGCAGGAGTCGTAGCCGCGATACTCCAGGCGCCGCAACCCTTCGATCAGCACCGGCAGGATGTCGCGCCGCGCGGCGGCGCCGACGATTCCGCACATGACTATCGCAGCAGGGGGCCTTCCGCGGCCCCCCGCACCCTGGCAACACTTGCAGAACGTCGCAGGCGCATTGCCTAGCCCTTCTTCCTCGGCGCTTTCCAGTTCGGCAGCGACACCTGCTTCGCGCGCGCGACGGTGAGCTGGCCCGGCGGCGTGCTCTTGCTGATGGTCGAACCTGCGCCGATGTAGGAGCCCTTGCCAATGGTCACGGGCGCGACCAGGGTCGCATCCGACCCAATGAACGATTCGTCTTCGATCACAGTGCGGTGCTTGGCTGCGCCGTCGTAATTACAGGTAATCGTGCCGGCGCCGATGTTGACGCGCGCTCCAACTTCCGCGTCGCCGATGTAGGAAAGGTGATTCGCCTTCGAGCCGGCGCCTATGCGGCTTGCCTTCAACTCGACGAAATTGCCGATATGCACCTCATCGCCAAGGCTTACCCCGGGCCTAGTTCTGGCAAAGGGTCCGATCCGGCAGCGCTCGCCGATCGTTGCCGCATCGAGCTGCGAAAACGCGAGTATCTCGGTGTCGGCGCCGACCGTCACATTGCGCAGGACGCAGTTCGGCCCCACCCGCACGCGGTCGCCAAGCTTTACCGCACCTTCGAAGACGCAGTTCACGTCGATGGTCACGTCGCGTCCGCAGGCCAGCTCTCCGCGCACGTCCACGCGCCACAGGTCGGCGAGCGCGACGCCAGCCTCGAGGAGCTTCCTCGCCTGCGCGTTCTGGTAGGCGCGCTCGAGCAATGCGAGCTCGTGGTGCGAATTCACGCCGGCCACCTCCCACGGATCCTGCGCTTTCACCGTGGTGATGGCGACGCCATCCTTCGCGGCGAGCGCGATCACGTCGGTGAGGTAGTACTCCTTCTGGGTATTCGACGGCGTTACCTTGGCCAGCCATTTCGCCAGCCGCTCCGCGGGCGCAGCGAGGGATCCCGCGTACCACTCACGGATGCGCAACTCCTTCGCGCTGGCATCTTTGTGTTCGACGATGCGGCGCACGCGCTTGCGCGCATCGCGCACCACGCGCCCGTAGCCCGTTGCGTCCGTGAGATCTGACGTGCAGATGGCGAGCCCGTCGCTTGCCCCCTTCACAAGGTGCTCAAGCGTGTCGGTGCGCACCAGCGGCACATCGCCGTTCAGTACCAGAACCTGTGCGCCGCGCGCCACCTTGGGCAGTGCCTGCGCGAGCGCGTGGCCCGTGCCGAGCTGCTTCGCCTGCTCCACCCACTCCACCGTGGCGCCGTCGAACGCAGAGCGTACTTCGGCGCCGCCGTGACCGTGCACCACCAGTATCTGCTTGGGCTTGAGCGCGCGCGCGGCGTCGAGCACGTGCGCAAGCAGCGGCCGTCCCGCGAGGCGATGCAGCACTTTTGGCAGCGCCGAGTGCATGCGCTTTCCCTGCCCGGCGGCGAGCACGACGACGGCGAGGCCCATGGCGGCGGATTCTAGCACCGGCATTCTGGCGAACTCCTTGAAAGATCATCAGAAAACGCCGTAGCATGAGAGCCGACGAAAGTCGCACCGGCGTGAACAACGACTACTTCGAGATGCTCTTCAGGATGGTGGCAGCCTTGGCCGCCGGGGGCATTATCGGACTGGAGCGCAGCTACCGCGGCCGCGCTGCGGGCTTTCGTACCCACTCGCTTGTGTGCGTGGCCTCGAGCCTGCTGATGCTGGTCACGGTCTACGAGTCGCAGTGGTTCACGCAGGCCGCCTCGCGCGTCACCGTTGACCCTACGCGCATGGCGCAGGGCATCATGACCGGCATCGGCTTTCTCGGCGCCGGCGTGATCGTGAAGGAGGGGCTCACCGTGCGCGGCCTGACGACCGCGGCATCGATCTGGGTGACGGCCGCGATCGGCATCCTGACCGGCATCGGCTTTTATTTCGCCGCCGGCGTCGGCACCGTGCTGACGCTCGGCACGTTGTCGCTGTTCCGCTGGATCGAAGGCAAGATCCCCACGGAGTTCTACGCGCACTTCTCAGTGCGCTTCGCGCGCGACGCTGCGATGCCGGAGGCGGCGCTGCGCGAGCTGGTCGCGCACCACGGCTTTTCCATCTATAACGTCAATTACCGGCTGGTCGGCGAAGGCACGCAGTTCGAGTATCGCGCCGTGCTGCGCGCGGTCGGCTCCGCTGGGGTGCGCGGGCTCTCGGACGCGCTCAGGGAAGACCGCCAGGTGCTCGAGTACCGGATCGCGCCCGCCAGCGACTAGCGGCATCGCCGCCGTCAGCGCGGCAGCTCGGAAAACCCCATCAGGAACTCGTCCACCGCGCGTGCCGCCTGGCGCCCTTCGCGAATCGCCCAGACCACGAGCGATTGGCCGCGGCGCATGTCGCCGGCGGTGAATATTTTCGCCACATTGGTCACGTAGCAGCCGGCGCCCTCGGTGGCCGCCTTGGCATTGCCGCGCGCATCCCGGGCGACGCCGAAGGCGTCGAGCACCGATTGCACGGGCGAGACGAAACCCATCGCCAACAGCACCAGGTCCGCGGGAATCTCGAACTCCGAGCCCGGAACCTCGGCGGACTTGCCGTCCTTCCACTCGAGCTTCACCGCGCGCAGCGCCTTCACCCGCCCGTGCTCGCCGATGAAGGCCTTGGTGGCGACCGACCAATCGCGCTCCGCGCCCTCTTCGTGCGAAGAGGAGGTGCGCAGGCGGGTGGGCCAATAGGGCCACACCGGATTGTTCTCCGGGTCGGGTGGCATTGGCAGCACCTCGAACTGCGTGACGGACACGGCGCCGTGGCGGTTGGAAGTGCCCACGCAGTCGGACCCGGTGTCGCCGCCGCCGATCACCACGACGTGCTTGCCGTTCGCCCAAAGTTCCTTGACGTTCTTGTCGCCCGCCACGCGACGGTTCTGCAGCGGCAGGAAGTCCATTGCGAAGTGGACACCCTCCAGCTCGCGCCCCGGGACCGGTAGGTCGCGCGGAATTTCCGCCCCGCCCGCGAGCACGACGGCGTCGAAGTCGACGAGCAGCTTCTTCGCCTCCACCGGGCGTGCCTGCGCATTGCCGGCGCCGACCGGCGCTGAGCCGATGACGTGATTAATGCGGAACTCGACGCCCTCGGCTTTCATCTGCTCGAGCCGCCGGTCGATAAGCCACTTCTCCATCTTGAAATCCGGGATGCCGTAGCGCAGGAGCCCCCCGGCGCGGTCGTTCTTCTCGAAAACCGTCACCGCGTGTCCGACGCGCGCCAGCTGCTGCGCGCAGGCGAGCCCGGCCGGGCCCGAACCGATCACGGCGACCTTCTTGCCGGTCTTCGCCGCAGCAGGCTGCGGCGCCACCCATCCGGCCTCCCAGGCGCGGTCGATGATCGCGTGCTCAATCGACTTGATGCCGACCGGATCGTTGTTGATGCGCAGGACGCACGCTTCTTCGCAAGGCGCGGGACAGACGCGGCCGGTGAACTCGGGAAAGTTGTTGGTCGAGTGCAGCGTTTCAATGGCGAGCTTCCAGTCGCCGCGGTACACCAGGTCGTTCCAGTCCGGGATGATGTTGTTCACCGGGCAGCCGGACATGCAGAACGGCGTGCCGCAGTCCATGCAGCGCGCGCCCTGGATCTTCGCCTCGTCGTCCGTCAGATGCAGGACGAACTCGTGGTAGTGCTTCTTGCGCGCGACCTTGTCCTCGGTCGCCTCCTGGAGCCGCTGGTACTCCAGGAAACCAGTGACCTTGCCCATTCGCTTGGTTGCTCTTCTGTAGTCGGGGAATGGCAAGGGGGCAGCGCCCCCTTGCACCTGATCTATGCTGCCGCCTTCTTCTGTGCTGCCGCCAGCTCGCCCAGCGCGCGCCGGTACTCTTTGGGGAATACCTTGATGAAGCGGCCGCGCCAGTTCGCCCATTGCGCGAGGATCTGCTGCGCGCGCTTGCTGCCGGTGTGCCTGGCGTGGTTCTCGATCAGCTTGCGCAGGACTGCCTCATCGGCCTGGCCGTGGTGCCAGTACTCGCGGCCGAGCTTGCCCTGCTGCTCGGACTCCGATAGGACGGGCTCGAGGTCCACCATCGCGGTATTGCAGCGCTTGGCGAAGTCGCCCTCCGCATCGAGCACATAGGCGATGCCGCCCGACATGCCGGCCGCGAAATTGCGCCCCGTCTGGCCCAGCACCACCACCGTGCCGCCCGTCATGTACTCGCACCCATGGTCGCCCACGCCCTCCACCACCGCCAGGGCGCCTGAGTTGCGCACCGCGAAGCGCTCGCCGGCCACACCGCGGAAGTAGGCTTCGCCCGCGATCGCGCCGTACAGCACCACGTTGCCGGTAATGATGTTCTCGGTCGGTTCGCCACGGAATTTGGGTGAGGGCTGCACCGAGATGCGGCCGCCGGAGAGGCCCTTGCCGCAGTAGTCGTTCGTGTCGCCGATCAGCTCGAGCGTGACGCCGCGCGCGAGAAAAGCGCCGAAGCTCTGGCCCGCCGAACCCGCAAAGCGCACGTGGACCGTGTCCTCGGGCAGCCCCTCGTGGCCATAGCGCTTGGCGATCTCGTGCGAGAGCAGCGTGCCCACGGTGCGGTTGATGTTGCGGATCGGCATGTCGATCGCGACCTTCTCGCCGCGCTCGATCGCGGGGCGGGCGAGCTCGATGATGCGGTAGTCCAGCGCCTTCTCGAGGCCGTGATTCTGCGACTCGCTGTGAAAGCGGGCGACTTCAGCGGGCATCTCCGGCATGCGGAAGACGCGCGAGAAATCCAGGCCCTTCGCTTTCCAGTGCTCGATGCCCTTCTTCATGTCGAGCAGGTCCGTGCGGCCGATCAGGTCGTCGAACTTTCGGATGCCGAGGCTCGCCATCAGCTCGCGCGCTTCCTCGGCCACGAAAAACATGTAATTGACTACGTACTCCGGCTTGCCCGAGAACTTCTTCCTCAGTACCGGGTCTTGCGTCGCCACGCCCACCGGGCAGGTGTTGAGGTGGCACTTGCGCATCATGATGCAGCCTTGCACCACCAGCGGCGCGGTGGCAAAGCCGAACTCGTCCGCCCCCAGCATCGCGCCGACCACCACGTCGCGGCCGGTCTTGATCTGCCCGTCAACCTGTACCGCGATGCGGCCGCGCAGGCGGTTAAGCACCAGCGTCTGCTGCGTTTCCGCGAGACCCAGCTCCCAGGGCGTGCCGGCGTGCTTGATCGAGCTCCAGGGTGAGGCGCCGGTGCCGCCGTCGTGGCCAGAAATCGTGACGTGGTCGGACTTGGCCTTGGATACACCCGCCGCCACGGTGCCGACGCCGACCTCGGACACGAGCTTCACCGAGATCGACGCCTCGGGGTTCGCGTTCTTCAGGTCGTGGATCAGCTGCGCCAGGTCCTCGATCGAGTAGATGTCGTGGTGCGGCGGCGGGCTGATCAGCTCCACGCCCGGGGTCGAGTAGCGCAGCTCCGCGATGTACTCGGAGACTTTGCGCCCGGGGAGCTGCCCGCCCTCGCCAGGCTTCGCGCCCTGTGCCATTTTGATCTGGATCTGCTCGGCGCTCGCGAGATACTCGGCGGTGACGCCGAAGCGCCCCGAGGCGACCTGCTTGATCTTGGACTTGAGCATGTCGCCTTCGCGCAGCTCGATGTCCTTTGCGACGCGCTCCTTGCCGAGGCGCGACTGCAGCGACTCGCCGGCCTTCACGGGCGCATAGCGATTGCGGTCCTCCCCGCCCTCGCCAGTGTTGGACTTGCCGCCGATGCGGTTCATCGCCACGGCGAGCGTGGTGTGCGCCTCGATCGAAATCGAACCGTGCGACATGGCGCCGGTGGAAAAGCGCTTGACGATCTCGGCGGCCGGCTCTACTTCCTCGAGCGCCACAGGCTTCACCTTGTCGAGCCGGAAGTCGAACAGCCCGCGGAAAGTCATGTGGCGCTTGGACTGGTCGTTGATGATCGCCGCGTATTCCTTGTAGGAGGCGTAGGCCTTCTGCCGCGTCGCGTGCTGCAGCTTCGCAATCGCGTCCGGCGTCCACATGTGCTCCTCGCCGCGCACGCGCCACGCGTACTCGCCGCCGGCGTCGAGCGAAGCTTTCAGCACCGGGTCGCGCTCGTCGAACGCGCCGCGGTGGATGCGCATTGCCTCCTCTGCCACGTCGAATACGCCGATGCCGCCGACGTTCGAGGCGGTGCCGGTGAAGTATTTGTCCACCAGCGAGCGCGCAAGGCCCACCGCCTCGAAGATCTGCGAGCCGGTATAGGACATGTAGGTGGAGATCCCCATCTTGGAGGCGACCTTCTTCAGGCCCTTGCCGATCGCCTTGACGAAGTTCTTGATCGCTTTTCTGCCGTCCACGTCGGCGCCGAGCTTGCCGCGCGCGGCAAGGTCGAGCAGCGTCTCCAGCGCGAGGTAGGGGTGCACGGCCTCGGCGCCGAACCCGCCGAGCAGCGCGAAGTGATGCACTTCGCGCGCCGAACCTGTCTCCACCACCAGGCCCGTGGAGGTGCGCAGGCCCTTCGACACCAGGTGTTGGTGGATGGCCGACAGCGCGAGCAGCGCGGGAATCGCCACGCGCTCGCGATCCACCTTGCGGTCGGAAATGATGATGATCGAGGTGCCCGAGCGCACCGCGTCCTCGGCCTGCGCGGCGAGCGAGGCGAGGCGCGCCTCGATCGCCTCCTTGCCCCAAGACACCGGATACGTGATGTCGAGCTCGGAGGCCTGGAACTTGCCTTGCGTGTAGCGCTCGATGTGGCGCACCTTCTCCATCTCGAAGAAGTCGAGCACCGGCTGGCTCACCTCGAGGCGCAGCGGCGGGTTCATCTCGTCGATGCCGAGCAGGTTTGGCTTCGGGCCGATGAAGGAGACCAGAGAGGTCACCAGTTCCTCGCGGATCGGGTCGATCGGTGGGTTGGTGACCTGGGCGAAGAGCTGCTTGAAGTAGTGGTACAGGGTCTTGTCCTTGCCCGAGAGCACCGCGAGCGGCGAGTCGTTGCCCATCGAGCCGACCGGCTCCTCGCCGTTCACCGCCATCGGCGTCATCAGGAACTTGACGTCCTCCTGCGTGTAGGCGAACGCCTGCTGCCGGTCGAGCAGCGGCACGCTCGAGCGCTCGGGCTGCTGCTTGTCGCTCTCCACTTCGTCGAGCTTGATGCGGATGCGCTCGATCCAGTCGGCGTAGGGACGCAGGTGCGCGAGCGTGTCTTTTAGCTCCTTGTCGTCGACGATGCGGCCCTTCTCCAGATCGACAAGGAACATCTTGCCGGGCTGCAGGCGCCACTTCTTGACGATCTTCTCCTCGGGTACCGGCAGGCAGCCGCATTCCGAACCCATGATCACCAAGTCGTCGTCTGTGACGATGTAACGCGAGGGCCGCAAGCCATTGCGGTCGAGAGTGGCGCCGATCAAGCGCCCGTCGGTGAAGGCGATCGACGCCGGACCGTCCCAAGGCTCCATCATCGCCGCGTGGTACTCGTAGAACGCGCGCCGCGCGGGATCCATCAGGGCGTGGTTCTCCCAGGCCTCGGGGATCATCATCATCATCGCGTGCGCCACCGAGTAGCCGCCCATCACCAACAGCTCGAGCGCGTTGTCGAAGGAAGCCGAGTCCGACTGGCCGGCGTAGATCAGCGGCCAGATCTTGCCGAGGTCCTCGCCCAGCACCGGGCTCGAAATCGCGCCCTGGCGCGCGCGGATCCAGTTCACGTTGCCGCGCAGGGTATTGATCTCGCCGTTGTGCGCAATCATGCGGAAGGGGTGCGCCAGGTCCCAGGACGGGAACGTATTGGTCGAGAAGCGCTGGTGGATGAGAGCAAGCGCCGACTCCACCCGCGCGTCCTTTAGATCGAGGTAGTACTCGCCTACCTGATTGGCGAGGAGCATCCCCTTGTAGATCATGGTGCGCGCCGACATCGATGGCACGTAGAACTCCTTGCCGTGCG
>Ga0326726_10002738_pt1 | contig 16137 bp, 16 predicted proteins | sample MHFenrmetagenome_2_FD_207603 | JGI IMG/M metagenome (GOLD analysis project Ga0326726, IMG submission 207603) | Lab enriched peat soil microbial communities from Michigan Hollow, Ithaca, NY, United States - MHF15MN | ecosystem: Environmental > Terrestrial > Soil > Wetlands > Peat | place: USA... | reverse complement strand
CTCGATCACGGCGATGCCGTCGGCGGCGCGGTAGTTGACGACCGGGTGATCGAGCTCGGGGCTCGTCCAGTCGCGGGTCTTTGCGGGCGTGCTCATGGGGCCTCCTGAAGATCTTTCGAGCGCGGGATCCTATCAGGAAAGGCCGCGGTAGTAGACTCCGCGCATGCGCCGGGGGGACGAAACCCGAGGCCGCCCGCCGGGCATGAGCCGGCGCGGTTTTCTCGTCGCGGCGGCCGCCGTCGCGGCCGGGGGCGTCCTGCCCGAGGCGCGCCCGCGCCTGATCCAGATGAATGGCTACCCGATCGACGCCGAGACGCCGCTCGATCTGCTCACCACGTACCTGACTCCCAACGAGCTCTTCTTCGTGCGCCATCACTGGAACCCGGTCTTCCCCGACCCCGCCGGCTGGAGGCTCAAGGTGGACGGCGAGGTCGGCCGCCCCCTCGAGCTCTCGCTCGCCGACCTGAAGAATCTGCCGCAGGCGACCGCGACATGCGTTCTGCAGTGCGCCGGAAACGGCCGAGCGCTGCACCGGCCCGTCGTCCCGGGCGTCCAGTGGAAATATGGCGCCGTCGGCAACGCGCGGTGGACGGGAGTGCGCGTGCGGGACGTGCTCGACCGGGCCCGGGTGAAGGCGGGCGCGCGCCACCTCCACACCTTCGGCACGGACAAACCGCCCGAAAAAGTTCCTCCGTTCCACCGGAGCGTCGAGCTCGAGAAGATTCTCGAGGACGGGATCATCGCCCTCGCCATGAACGGCGAACCGCTGCCCCGGCTGCACGGCGGTCCGGCGAGGCTCGTCGTGCCGGGCTGGGCGGGCGACCACTGGATGAAGTGGCTCGACCGCATCAGCCCACAGGCGGCGCCGCAAACCGGGTTCTACATGGACGTGGCGTACCGGTATCCGAAAACGCCCGGGGATCCGGGCGTGACCTTCAAGCCCGAGGAGATGAACCCCGTCACGGAGCTTCCCGTCAAGTCGAGCATCACCGCCGCGTCGGCCACCGCGCGGGTCGGCCGTCTCGCGCGGCTCAAGGGCATCGCGTTCTCCGGCGCCCCGGACATCGCGAAGGTGGAGGTGACCGACGACGGCGGCGCCACCTGGACGGAAGCCACCCTCGGCAAGGAGCACGACCCCCACGCCTGGCGCCTCTGGTCGTTCGGATACACGCCGAAGGCGCCGGGCCGGATCACGCTCCACGCGCGCGCCACCGACAGCCGCGGCAGCGCCCAGCCGAAAGACGCCGTCTGGAACCAGAGCGGCTACTTCTACAACGCCTGGCCCTCGGCCGACATCGAGGTGATCACGTGAAGCGCCCCGGGGCGCTCGGTTACGCCGCGGCCGCTCTCGCGCTGGCGGGCGCCTGGCTGCTCGGGCAGGAGACCGCGCCGCCGTCGCGCGGCGTCCCGCTTCCGGAGATCGGGACCGAGCTCGGCGAGTTTCCCGCCGGGGCCATGAAGCCGCTCGCGGACCAGGCCTGCCTCCACTGCCACTCCTCCGACATGGTCCGCCAGCAGCGGTTGACCGAGAAGCAGTGGACCGCCGAGGTCGGGAAGATGATGGGGTGGGGCGCCGCCGTTCCGGAGGACAAGAAGGACGCGCTCGTGTCTTACCTCGTCGAGCACTTCGGCCCCGACAACGACCGGTTCCACCCCGTCATCGCGCGCCCGCTCGGGCACTGAAGCTGAGAGCGCGGGACCATTCTCCGCGCCACACGCTTCCCCTGTCATCAACGAAGAGCGCGGTACCCGATTCGCCGTGCCACACGCTTCCCCTGTCATCCCGAGGGCCCGAAGGGCCCGAGGGATCCCTTTAGGCGCCGCGCTCGGGCTCGGAAGGGGCGCTCTGCCCGGCGATGCGAGTGATACGCGGCGACGAAACGGACCCTTCGCTGCGCTCAGATGACAGAGGGGAGGTGTCGGCGCGACGAGGCATTCCTCTGGCCACTTCCCGAGGGTTCGCCGGCTACAGCCCGAGAAAGTTCTTCGCGATCGTGAAGTAGATGATCAGGCCCGTCGCGTCCACGACGGTCGCGATCAGCGGCGCGGACATGACGGTCGGGTCGATTTTCAGCTTCGTCGCGACCAGGGGGATCATCGAGCCCACCGTGTTCGCCCACGCGCAGATGGCGAGGATCGACACGCCGACGGTCATCGCGAGCGGCACCGTGGACCCCCAGAGCCGCGCGCGGCCGAACCCGACGAGGCCGAGCATGAGGCCGAGGACGATCCCGCTGCCGGCTTCGCGAAAGAGCACGCGTCCGAAGTCGCGCGGTCGGATCTCGCCCACGGCGAGGCCGCGGACGATGGTCGTGACCGTCTGGGAGCCCGAGTTGCCGCCCGTGCCGATCAGCAGCGGGATGAAAAAGGAGAGCGCGACGACCTTGGCGATCTCGCTCTCGTAGTGGCGCAGCACCGTGCCGGTGAAGGTCTCGGTCACGAACATCAGCAGGAGCCAGTTGAAGCGGAGGCGGACGTTGCGCATCGGCCGGGTCGCGAAGTAGCCCTGCTCGACGGTCTCCTCCGTGGCGGAGACGCCGCCCATGTGCAGGGCGTCCTCGGTCTGCTCTTCGATCAGGATGTCGATGACGTCGTCGACGGTCACGATCCCGAGCAGTCGGTTCTCGGCGTCGACCACCGGGATCGCATGGACGTCGTACTTGGACACCAGGCGCGCGACCTCCTCCTGGGGCGCGTCGGCGCGGACGGTCAACAGGCGACGCTCCATCATGTCGGCGATCTTGCGGTCCGGTGGCGCGGGGAAGAGGCCGCGCAGCGACACGTAGCCGACGAGGTGGCCGCGGGCGTCCACCGCGTAGAGGCTCTGGACCGTCTCGACTTCCGGGTCGATGCGCTTCAGGTGGTCGAGGGTCTCGGCGACCGTCCACTCGGGCCGGATCGTCGCGAACTTCTCGGTCATGAGACGGCCGGCCGTGCGCGCGGGGTGGCGCAGGAGGCGCTCGACCTCCGCCGCGTCGCGCGGCGACATCTTCGCGAGGACGGCCTCGCGCTGGCGCTGCGTCAGGTGCTCGAGAAGGAACGTGACTTCGTCGGCCGGCAGCCGGTCGAGCTCGGCGCCGAGCCGGGCGGGCGAAGCGCGGTGCAGGATCAGGCGAAGCGTCTCGCCTTTCAACTCCGAGAGGACCGCCGCGCCCTGCTCGGGCGGCAGCGCCTCGAAGAGAACGAGCCGGTCCTCGCGGGGAAGATCCTCCAGCAGCTCCGCGAGGTCGGCCGGGTGGATGTTCGCCACCGCCGCGGCGAGCTCCTTCGGATTCTCGCGGATCAGCTCCTCGATGTCGGGGCCGATGACTTTGGCCAGGGACATTGGCGGGAATTCTGCCACTAGACGGCAAACCTCCAACGGCAGATTTCCGAAATCGGCTCTTTCTCCGCCGTCTGCCTACGGCCGTCTGCCGTCCACCTTCGTCGGATCCACCCAGCCGCTCGAGCCGTCCGGATGAAACTCCTTCTTCCAGATCGGGACGGTCGCCTTCACGCGGTCGATCGCCGCGCGGCAGGCGGCGAACGCCTCGGCGCGGTGCGGCGAGACGGCCGCAATCGCGACCGAGGCCTCGCCGACCGAGAGAAAACCGATTCGGTGCTGCATCCGGACGCGCGTGGCGGGAAAGTCCTTCGACAGCCCTTCCGCGATGCGGCCCATCTCGTTCTCCGCCATGGGCCCGTAGGCCTCGTACTGGATGGAGGTCGTCGGGCGCCCGTCGTTCTGGTCGCGCACGACGCCGACGAAGAGGCAGAGGGCGCCGTCGCTGGCGCGGGCCTCGAGGAGCAGGGCGGCGAGGTCGATGGGCCCGTCGGTCAGGTACATGTCATCCGCCGGCCACCGGCGGCAGGAACGCCACCTCGTCCCCGTCACGCAGGACCGTGTCGGCCGGGACGTACTCGCGATTGACGGCGGCCGGCGGGGGCGCAGGGAAGCGCCGGAAGAGGGGGGTTTCGCCCCCGAGCTCCACCCAGAGCTCGCGGACTCTCGTGCCGTCGGCGATCTCGCGCGATTCCTCGTCGCGCCCGACGGCTTCGCGGAACGAGGCGAAGTGCAGGAGCCGTATCTTCATGGAGGGCCAGTGTATTGCGGCCCGGCCAATTGCGCCCGAACTGGCACTTGACATCTGACTGACTGGTCGGTTAGATTTCCTGCATGTCAAAACCGGCCAGCGCCGCCGAGTCCGAGCGTCGGCTCACTCTTCTCAAGGCGGCCTTTCGCGAAGTCTCGGAAAAGGGCTTCTCCGAGGTCACGCTCGACGACATCGCCCGGCGCGCCGGGGTCTCCAAGGGCGTCACCCTCTATTACTTCGACTCGAAGGACGACCTCTTCTGCGAGCTGTTCGGCTGGCTCATCGATTCGATCCACGGACGCATGCGCGAGGCCGTCGCCGCCGAGACCGACCCGGTCGCGAAGGTCCGGGCGCTCGTCGCCCTCATTTTTCCTTCCCCTTCGAAGAACCGGGCGTTTTTCCGCGCCTTCGTGGACTTCTGCGGTCTGGCCGCGCGGCGCGAGGCCTTTCGCCTGGTCAACGAGCGGTTCTATGCCGGCTGCCGGGAGATCGACGGCGGCATCGTCGAGGAGGGCATGCGCCGCGGCGTGTTCGTCGTGCGCGACCCGCAGGAAGCCGGTTCGACCATGCGGGCCATTTTCGACGGCCTGATGATGCAGTGGCTCGCCGAAAAGGAGCCGGAGGCGACCTTCGCCGGTTACCGCGACCGCTGCGAGCGCCAGATCCTGACCTACCTGTTGCCGGGAGCCCCCGGGAAGGGAGACAAGCGATGACGTGCGTCGAGACCTCGTCCACCATCCGCTGCGCCAACGAGGGCTGCTCGCGCCTGGCGGAGCTCGGAGAGCGCTTTTGCGCGGCCTGCGGCCTCGAGCGGGCCCTTTTCCGCCGTGAGGCCCGCCGGCCGGCGCCCGAAACACGACCAATCCGGGGAGACCGGCGGACAGGCGATAGAATCGCCCCGCAGCATGATTGAGAACGGCGCCGTCCTGCCGGTCAAACGGATCCTCCTCGCCGCGCCGCGCGGCTTCTGCGCCGGCGTGGTGCGGGCGATCGAGATCGTGGACCTCGCCCTCGACTGTTTCGAGGGGCCCGTCTACGTGCGCCGGGAGATCGTTCACAACAGCCACGTCGTGCGCGACTTCGAAGCCCGCGGGGTCCGCTTCGTCCAGGAGCTCGGCGAGGTGCCCGACGGCGCCACGGCCGTCTTTTCGGCGCACGGCGTTTCCCCGCAGGTCCGGGCCGACGCGGCGGCGCGCCGGCTGAGGGTCATCGACGCCACCTGCCCGCTGGTGACCAAGGTCCACCTCGAGGCGATCCGCTTCGCGCGGATGGGCTACGAGATCCTGCTCGTCGGCCATGCCGGGCACGAGGAGGTCGAGGGCACGATGGGCGAGGCCGCATCTCAGATCCGGCTGGTCTCCTCCGTCGCCGACGCGGAGAGCGTGGAGGTGAAGGACCCGGAGCGAGTTGCCTTCATCACCCAGACGACCCTGTCGATGGAAGACACCCGCCCGATCGTCGAGGCCCTGAAACGGCGGTTTCCGAAGATCCACGTCCCGGCCAAGGACGACATCTGCTACGCGACGCAGAACCGGCAGGTCGCCGTCCGAGCGCTCGCGCGTCGCGCGCCGCTGATCCTCGTCGTCGGCTCTCGCAACTCCTCCAACTCGAACCGGCTCGTCGAGGAAGCCGTCCTCGCGGGCGCCCGCGCCTACCTCGTGGACGACGTTTCGGAGATCGACCCGGCGTGGCTCGACGGCGTCGAAACGGTGGGCATCACCTCGGGAGCGTCGGCGCCGGAGTTTCTCGTCAACGAAATCGTGCGCGTCCTGCGCGCCGGCGGGTCCGTCGAAGTCGAAGAAGTCCTCACGGTCGAGGAGGACGTTCACTTCCCCCTGCCGCCCGAGGTCGCGGGCGCGCGCCGCCTCGCCGAGTCGGCCGCGACGCTGCCGACGCGCTCCTGAACCCCGCGTCGACGTGATCCAGTCCCAGCGGCTCGCCCGGAAGGTCGCGTTCGTCACGGGCGCCTCGCGCGGCATCGGGGAGGCGATCGCGCGGCGGTTCGCGGCGGAGGGCGCCCGCGTCGTCCTGGCGGCCCGCGACCGCGATGCCTGCGAGCGCCACGCGGTGGAGCTGCGGGCCGAGGGTCACGACGCGGTCGCCGCGCTCTGCGACGTCCGCGATCGCGGCTCGATCGCCCTGGCGATCGCCACGGCCGTTGCCCGCTGGGGGCGGCTGGACGTTCTCGTCAACAACGCCGGCCTGGGTGGCGCGACGCCGCTCGACGCGCCCGACGACGACCTCTGGGACGCGATTCTGGCGACGAACCTGACCGCCGTGTTTCGGGTTACCCGCGAAGCGTCTCCCTTCCTGCCCGAGGGCGGCCGCGTCATCAACCTTTCCTCCGTGCTCGGCCGCTTCGGCGTCGCGGGATACGGCGCCTACGCCGCCTCCAAGCACGGCGTCATCGGCCTGACCCGCAGTCTCGCCCTCGAGCTCGCTGCCCGCAAAATCACGGTCAACGCGATCTGTCCGGGCTGGGTCGAGACCGAGATGGGCCGGGAGGGCTTTCGCCGGTTCGGCGGCGAGGAGAAGGGCCGCGCCGCGGCGGCCGGGATGGCGCCGCTGGGCCGCGTTCTCGAGCCCGACGAGGTCGCCGCCCTGGCCGCCTACCTCGCCTCCGACGATGCCCGGTCCGTGACCGGCCAGGCGATCGTGGTGGATGGCGGGCAGGTGATGCCTTGAGGGCGAGGCCCCCAGTTTGACAGGCGGCAGTCAACCGTAAGAGTGTTCGCGTGTCGTCGGTTGACTGTAGACTGTCGACCCAAATTTGACAGGGAGGCAAGGACATGACGCGTGAAGAATTCCTCGACGCCCTCGACGCGGTGATTGCCGAGAAGCATCTGCTCAAGCACCCGTTCTACCAGCTCTGGTCTCAGGGCAAGCTCACGGTCGAGAACCTGCGCGAGTACGCCATCTCTTACTACCCGCACGTGGCGGCGTTCCCGACGTACGTCTCGGCTGTCCACTCGGGCTGCGAGGACTTCGGTCTGCGCCAGGAGCTCCTGGAGAACCTGATCGAAGAAGAGCGCGGGCCCGAGAACCATCCGGCCCTCTGGCGCCGCTTCGCGGCCGCGCTCGGCGCGAAGGCCGACGACCTCGCCGCCGCCCCGCGCACGCCGGAAGTGGCCGAGACGATCGCCGAGTTCCGCCGCTCGACGCGGGACGGCTCCGTGGCCGAGGGCCTGGCCGCCCTCTATGCCTACGAATCCCAGATTCCCGAGGTGTCGAAGACCAAGCGCGAGGGCCTCGGCGCCTTCTACGGCATCGGTGACGAGAACGCGACGCGGTTCTTCTCCGTGCACGAGACGGCGGACGTGTGGCACCGACAGGTCGAGCGCGAGGCGCTCGGCCGCGTCGCCGACACGCCGGAGGGGCGGGAGAAGGCGCTCGACGCGGCGCGCCGCTGCTGCGACGCGCTCAACCGGGCGCTCGACGGCGTGATGCGGGAGAACGCGCTCGCCTGCTGAGAGGGTGAGCCGGGTCCGGTCCGTCTTCTTCGACGCCGGCGCGACGCTCCTCTATCCGGATCCTCCGGTGGAGGTGGTCTACGGCCGCATCTTCGCGGAGGACGGCGCTCGCTTCACGGCGGCCGAGCTGCGCGACGCGTTGACGACGACCTGGATCGAGATCCAGAGGGAAAAGCCCGGCGACCGCTATGGCGGCGTACGGGGCGAGCCGGCCTTCTGGCGCGACTTCCTCGGCCGCGTCAGAAGCCTGCTCGACGGCGGGCCGCTCTCCGACACGGCGTTTGCGGAGCTCGCCCGCCACTTCCGCGATCCCGCCGTCTGGGCCGTCTACCCGGACGTGTTGCCGACTCTCGAGGCGCTCGTCGAGCGTCGGGTTCCCCTCGCCGTCGTCTCCAACTGGGACTCCTACCTGCCGCGCCTGCTCGAGCTGCGGGATCTCTCCCGATTCTTCCGCACGGTGACGGTCTCGGCGATCGAGGAGACGGGAAAGCCCGACGCCGAGATCTTCCGGCGCACCTGCGAGCGCATGCGGGTCGATCCCGGGGAGGCCCTGCACGTGGGCGACTCCCTGCGCGACGACTTCCACGGGGCGCGCGCGGCGGGGCTGCAGGCGGTCCTGCTCGACCGCCGGGACGAGCACCGGGACGTCGCCGAGCGGATCGGGAGCCTGGCGCAACTGCTTCCGAGGGTCTCGGGCGGCATCTGATATCCTCCGCCGCACTTTCGTATGAGCAATCAGCTCTTCCGGACGAAAACCCTCGACTCCATCCTCGCCGACGCGGAGGAGCCGGAGCACCAGATGAAGCGGGCCCTCGGGCCCATTCAGCTCATCGCTCTCGGGATCGGGGCGATCGTCGGAGCCGGGATCTTCGCGGTCATCGGCTCGGCCGCCGCGGGCGGCGGCCACCACGACGGCGCGGGCGCCGCGCTCGTCATCTCGATCATCATCACGGCGATCGGGTGCGGCTTCTGCGCCCTCTGCTACGCCGAGTTCGCCTCGCTCGTCCCGATTTCGGGGAGCGCCTACACCTACTCCTACGCGACGCTCGGCGAGTTCATCGCCTGGATCATCGGCTGGGACCTGATCATCGAGTACGCGATGGGCAACGTCGCCGTCGCCGTCTCGTGGTCGGGCTACTTCGTCGAGCTCTTGAAGGGCCTCGGCCTCGTCATCCCGCCCTGGCTGACGACGGACCTCGCGACGGCGTTGAAGACCCCCGGGTTCATGGATGCCGCGCCGCATCTGGCGGGAATCCCGATCGTGTTGAACCTGCCGGCCGCGGCGATCACGCTGCTCCTGACGTGGCTGCTCGTCATCGGGATCAAGGAATCGGCCAACTTCAACACCGGCATGGTGCTCCTGAAGCTCGTCATCCTGGTCTTCTTCATCGTGGTCGGCGCGCTGTACGTCAAACCGGCGAACTGGCACCCCTTCGCGCCCAACGGCTGGGCCGGGATCGGAACGGGGGCGTCGCTCATCTTCTTTGCCTACATCGGCTTCGACGCCGTCTCGACGGCGGCCGAGGAATGCCGGAACCCGCAGAAGGACATGCCGATCGGCATGATCGGCTCCCTCGCGATCTGCACGGTGCTCTACATCGCGACCTCGCTCGTGCTGACCGGGATGGTTCCGCTGGACAAGATCCGCGGCTCGTCGGAGCCGCTCGCCGCCGCTTTCTCGCTGCTCGGCATGAACTGGGCGGCCGGGATCGTGGCGTTCGGCGCCGTCATCGCGACGACCGCCGTCCTGCTCGTCTTCCAGTACGGCCAGGCGCGCATCTTCTTCTCGATGGCGCGCGACGGCCTGCTCCCGCAGTCGTTCGCGAAGATCCACCCGAAGTACCAGACGCCCCACATCACGACGATCTGGATCGGCGTCGGCGTCGCGCTCCTCTCGGCCTTCGCGAACCTGGACGTCTTCGTCGAGCTGACGAACATCGGGACGCTCTTCGCGTTCGTCCTCGTCTGCATCGGGATCATGGTGCTGCGCCACAAGGACCCGCACCGCAAGCGCGCCTTCCGGACGCCGCTCGTCCCCCTCGTGCCGATCCTCGGCATCCTGGTCTGCCTCTACCTCATGGCGGGCTTTCCGAGCTTCCACGCCAGCTCGTCTTCGTTGGGCTTCGGTGTCGATCTGATCGGCGGCTTGCCCGGCCGAACCTGGATTCGGTTCGGAGTCTGGCTCGTGATCGGCCTCGTTTTCTATTTCCTGTACGGTTTCCGCAAGAGCCGGCTCGCGCCGAAATCGTAGGCCGGACTCCCGACCCACCTGCTACACTGCCAGAGACTCCGCCCGGGGCGTCCCGGCGCCGGCGTCGCCTGTTTTTTTTGTACTGGAGGTGGGAATGAAAGTCCGGCAATTGTTCCTCGCGGTGGCGCTCGCCGCCGCCCTCGCCGCTCCGGCGTCGGCGCAGGTGGCGACCAAGAAGTTTCCCTGGCAGCCGGTCGCCGGCGTCCAGAACATCGAGGTCGCGACCGAGAGCGTCGTGGTCGGGCAGGTGGTGTTCGACCTCGGGAGCGTGATGAAGGGCACCCCCCTGCGCAAGTCGAGCGCGAACGTTCGCATTCGCATCGACAACAACTCCGAGGTCGATGAAGAGGTCGGGGTCGCCGTCGTCGTCTTCGACGCAGAGGGCAACGTCGTCGCCGCCGGCTCCAACGGCACGAAGTGGGGCTATCTCAACAAGGGCCAGCGGACTTACTACAACATCGACTTTCCGTACGTGTACCGGCGCCTCGACGAGGCGGCCAACTTCATCGTGACGCTGGAGACGCGGGCCAAGGGCAAGGGCTCGAAGCCGACGGACAATCCGGCTCCGGAGCCGACACCCATACCCTGATCGTCGCGATCGCCTGGCCAGTGGGGTCAGGTCTGCAAATTGCAGATTTCGCCGCCGGAAGTGTAATTTGCAGACCTGACCCCAGGCCCGGAACGTCGCGCCCGGCGTATCCGGTCATCTCGACGTAGGCACGGCCGCTGATCGGGCGGCCTTCTCGGGTTCCTTCGACCCGGCAGGCGCCTTCCCAGTAGGTGACGCCGGTGGACCTTTCAGTCGACAGCTCCTGGTCGGCGACGAGGGGCGTGATCGTCGTCTCGAGGGCGAGGGAGCGGACGGAGAGCGACCAGACGGCGGGATAGGTCGCTTTCGAACGCGGGGAGGTCCAGGTCGAGCGCGGCGCGAGCGCGACGTCGCTCCAGGCGATGGCGCGGGGCGGGCCGCTCGCGGGGACGAACGTGCCCGCCGAGAAGGGCGAGGCCGCGCCGCCCGACTGGCGCAGGCGGTAGAGCATCAGGTCCGAGCCGTCCGAGAGCTGAAGGGCGAACCAGTCCCACCCGGCCGCCCCGGCTGGCAGCGCGCCCGGCCCCCACTCGTGGTCGAACCAGGCCGTGCCCGAGAGAGTGGTCGCCTTGCCCGCCCGGGTCAGCGTTCCGGCGGCGGAGAACCGCGTGATCGACACGTAGTGCGAGTATTCGTTCTCGCCGGGCCCCTTCTTCGAGAGGCCGCCGCCGCCGTGAAGCACGGGAGGCTTTGCGGGAGTCAGCGTCAGCACCAGGTCTCCGATGTCGCGCCGCCCTGCCGAGAGACGCACGGCGCCGCCCTTCTCCTCCCGGACGGACCAGTCCTCGTTCGACACGTCCAGCCCCGCCGTCGCTGCGCCCGCGATGCCCGGCAGCCCGAGATGCGTCTTCTCGTCGTAGACGAACGTTCCCCGCGAGACGTCGGTCCAGGCGAAGTGAGCGAGATGAAGGTCGCGGACCCGAAAGAAAGTGAGCTGGAAGCCGTACGCCTTGCCGCCCGGCGCCTCGAGGTGGCCGGTGTAGTACCACCACTCGACGGCGGCATCCGGATGAGCGCCATGGTCGCGCGGGAACTGCAGCGGCGCGGCCGGCACGGCGGCAAGGGCGATCACGGCGACGCGGGCAAATCGGCCTCGCCATTTCGAGTTCCGAGTCTGGAGTTTCGAGATTTCTTCCCTCATTCTTCGGCCAGCGCCGCGGCCGGGTCGACGGCGGCGGCAATGCGGCCGGGCACGACGCCGGCCAGAAACGACGCGACGAGCACGAGAGCAGTGGCCTCGGCCAGCGTCACGGCGGGCACGTCGAGCACCACCGTCCAGCCGAAGGACTGCGGGTTGATGACTCCGAGCAGCAGCCACGCGAAGGCCGCCCCCGCGGCGACCGCGGCCGCCGCTCCGACCAGGCCCGCGAGGACGGCTTCGTAGAGCGTCGCGCGCCGGATCTGCTCGCCGGCCGCTCCGATGGCTCGCAGCAGGCCGAAGGCGCGGCGCCGCTCGACGGCCGAGGCGGCGAGAGCGTTGGCGATGCCGAGGACCGCGACGCCGATCGCGATCGCCTCGAGCGCCCGCGTGACGGCGAAGGTCCGGTCGAAGATCGCGAGCGCCTCGCGGCGCAGCTCCCGGTTCGTGGACGCCGAGATGGCGAACCGGCCCTGCGCGGCGGCGAGGATCCGGCGCCGCAGCGCCATCGGGTCGACGCCCTCGGCCGCCAGGACCGCGACGCTCGTGACCCTGGGGTCGCCGAAGATCTCGAGGTAAAGAGCGCGGTCCATCACGACCGTTCCCCGGTCGTTCGAGAAGTCCCGGTAGACGCCGGCCACCCGGAAGGCGCGCGGGCCCGACGGCGTGGGCACCGAGACCATGCTCCCCGGGCCGGCGCCGAAGCGCCGGGCGAAGGGCTCGGAGACGAGGACCTCGCCGCGTTCCCGCGCCGCGAGAGCAACCGGCCGCGGATCGGCCCCGTCGAGAAGGGGCAACCCGCCCGCGCGGGCCACGACGCGAAAGTCCCCGGAGCCGAGCGTGAAGGGCCGCGCGGCTGCATCCAGAACGTCGCGGGCGCGGAAGGGGTCGACCGCCTCGACGCCCTCGAAGCCGGCGAGGAACGCAACGATCTCCGGCGGCAGGTCGCCGACGATCCCGGAGCGTCCGCCCGCGTCCGCCTTGATCCAGAGGTCGGCGCGCAGGGTGGACTCGACCCACACGCGCACGGTCTGCCGGATCGAAGCCACGGTGACGATCATCGCGAGCGTCATGCCGAGCGCCATCGCGAGCGCCGTCACGGCGATGCCGTTGCGCGCGAGCCCCCCGCCGAAGAACCCGGCCGCGAGGCGGCCCTCGATCCCGAACACGCCGGCGAGCAGTCGTCCCGGGCCAAGCGCCCCGAGCCGAACGAGCAGGGGCGCCGCGAGGCCGAGCGCGGCGACGACGAGCCCGACGGCGGCGAACCCGAAGAGCGGGAAGCCGTCAACGGGCTCGGCCCGCGACAGAGCCCAGGCGCCGCCGAGGGCGGCCGCGGCGGCCAAAGCGCGGCGCCCGAGCCGCCGCCGGGCCACGCCCTCGATGGAGCCCGGCCGCATCGCCGGAGAGGGATCGACGCGCGTCGCCTCGATCGCCGGCAGCAATGTCGCCGCGACGGCGGCCGCGACCCCGACGGCCGCGGAGAGCGCCATGGCGCCCCCGTATCCCGCCCCCGCGATGCGCGCGGTCGGCAGGTAGATGCTGGACACGGTTGCGCCGACGGCCGACAGCGCCGCGCGCGAGACGAAGAAACCGAGAATCTCGCCGCAGAGCGTCCCCGCGAGGCCGATGGCGAGACCCTCGCCGAGGAACGCCGCGAAGATCACGGCGCGCGGCGCGCCGATCGCCCGGAGCGTCGCGATCTCGGGCCGCCGCCGCAGCACGGCAATCGAGACGGCATTGGTGATGAGAAAGATCCCGACGAGCAGGGTCAGAGAGCCGAGGGCGTTCAGGTTGAACCGAAACGCGCGGACCATGCGCCCCGCCGTCTCGGCCGCGCGTCCCGGCGGGTCGAGCGAGAGCCCGGCCGGAAGGCGCCGGGCGATCTCTCGCGCGGCGTCCTTGCGGGACACGCCCGGATCGAGCACGATGTCGACACGGTCCACGAGGCCTTTTTTTCCGAGGAGATCCTGGGCCGTGAAGATGTCGGTCAGGAGGATGTCTCCGCCCGAGGCGCGCGCGACCCCGGAAAGCTCGAGGATGCCGCCGATCGGAACGCGGCGCCGCTCGCCGCCCGCGACGACGGCGAGGGTGGAGCCCGGAGCGAGGCGGTGCCGCGCGGCAAAGGGCGCCGAGACGAAGACGGAGCCGGGGCGGGCGAGCGCCGTCCGGGTGCCCGCGCCGGCGGGGGCGATGAGGCGGACGTCCCGCACGGCGCCGTCGCCGCCCCAGTCGATGCCCAGCACCCGGGCGATCTCGCGCTCGCCCCGGCGCTCGCCCGGTTCCTCCTCGAGGACGGCCGGCCCGGCCACCGCCGGAGCGAACGAGCCGATCTTCCACACGAACCGGAGGGCCGCCAGCTGCTCGACCGGCACGCCGGCGACGCCGGTTACGACGAAATCGCTGCGGCCCGCGATGGACGAGGCGGCGTCCTCGAACGAGGCCGTGATGCTTCGGTTCGCGTGGTGGATGGCGGCGACGGCCGCGACCCCGATCGCGACACCGAGAGTCGGGAGGAGCACCCGCACCGGATGGCGCCGCGCCGGGCCGGTGATGAGTGCGCGCAGGACGAGGAGAAAACCGTTCATGACTCGGGCGACAGGCGTCCGTCCTTCACGGTGACGACCCGGTCGGCCTTCGCCGCCGCGCCTGCGGAGTGTGTCGCGAGCAGCAGCGTGACCCCGCCCTCGCCCCGGATCTCGTCGAGCAGGCGCAGGACTTCCTGGCCGTTGCGGCTGTCGAGGTTGCCGGTGGGCTCGTCGGCCAGCAGCAGCCGCGCACCGCTGGCGAGCGCGCGGGCGATGGCCACGCGCTGCATCTCGCCGCCGGACAGCTCGTACGGGTGCGCCGCCGCGCGGTGGCCGAGGCCGACCCGCTCGAGCAGGCGGGTCGCCCGCTCGGAGGCATCCTCCCCGCCGTCGAGCCGCCGCGGCAGCTCGACGTTCTCGAGGATCGTCAGGTGGGGGAGGAGGTTGAAGAACTGAAAGACCATTCCGACGTGGCGCCGCCGGTAGAGCACGAGGTCGCGCTCGGGGAGCCCGGCGATGGAGCGGCCCGCGACTCGGATTTCCCCCGAGGTGGGCCGGTCGATGCCGCCGACGAGGTGGAGGAGCGTCGACTTGCCGCTTCCCGACTCTCCCACGAGGGCGAGAAACTCGCCGGCCGCGACCTCGAGGTCGAGACCCTCGAGGGCGACCACCGGCTCCGCGCCGGCGTAGACCTTTCGGAGCGCCCGGCAGGACACGGCGGGCGCGGAGGGCGCGTCGGGCGGCACGGTGCGAGAATACCCGAGAGGGCCGCGTCGCCTGCCGCTTGTCGACGAACGAGAGACTACAGACTTTGACTTTCTTCGCTCCCCTTCGCCGCGCCTGGTCGCACCGCGCCCTCGTGGTCGCCCTGGTGCGCCGGGAGCTGTCGGCGCGCTATCGCGGCGGCGCTCTGGGTTTTCTCTGGTCCTTCCTGAATCCGCTGTTGCTGCTGCTCGTCTACGCGACGGTCTTTCGCTTCGTGTTCGCTCCGCGCGCGGACGTCCGCCCGTACGCGCTCTTTCTCTTCGGCGGCGTTCTCGTCTGGGGCTTCGTGTCGGCGGCGCTCACCGACTCGGTCGAGGCCTTCCGGGCGAACGGCCCCCTCCTGCGCAAGACCACGGTCTCGCCCGAGGTGTTTCCGGCGGCCGCCGTCGGCGCGCGCCTGGCGCACCTCATGCTGGCCCTCCCCGTGCTTGCGGCCGCGCTGGCAGTGGCGGCAATTCGGGGAAGCGTGCGCGCGAGCGCCGCGGTTCTGGAGTTCCCGCTGGTCCTCGCCCTCCTGTGCCTGGCCGTCTTCGGGGCGGCGCTCGGCCTCTCGGCCCTGGCCGTGCACTTCGGGGACGTGCGGGACGTCGTCGCGAACCTGCTGACGCTCTCTTTCTTCCTGACGCCGGTGCTCTACCCGGCCGAGGCCGTCCCCGAGCGCTGGAGGTGGCTGTTGAAGGCAAACCCCTTCGCGAGCTTCTTCTCGGGCGTTCACGACACGCTTTTCTTCTTCCGCCCGGTGCCGGTCGCCGACTGGATGTGGATGGCCGGCACGGCCGCGGTTGCGCTCGGCGTCGGGGGCGCGGTCTTCGAGCGGCTTCGGGATTCGCTGGCGGAGGAGGCTTGAGCGCGCGCGAGCCGGCGATCGCCGTCGAGGGCGCCGCGAAGGTCTACCGGCGGTACGCGCGCCGGGCGCACGGAACCCTGAAGTCGGCGCTGCTCGGCGGCAGCCGGGGGCGGCGGGGCGAGGGGGGGCTCGTCGCCCTGGACGACGTGTCGTTCACGGTCGATCCGGGCGAGACGCTCGGCGTCGTCGGCGCCAACGGCTCGGGCAAGTCCACGCTGCTCAAGCTGCTGGCCGGGATCATGCGCCCCACGCGGGGGTCGGTCGCCGTGCGGGGACGGCTGGCGGCGCTGCTCGAGCTCGGGGCGGGCTTTCACCCGGAGATCTCGGGCCGCGAGAACATCGAGATCACGGGATTGCTGCTCGGCCTCACGAAGAAGGAGATCGCGTCGCGATTCGACTCGGTCGTGCGATTTGCGGGCGTCGAGGAGTTCCTGGACGCCCCGGTCAAGACCTACTCCTCGGGCATGGCCGTGCGGCTC
>Ga0326726_10002737_pt1 | contig 16141 bp, 15 predicted proteins | sample MHFenrmetagenome_2_FD_207603 | JGI IMG/M metagenome (GOLD analysis project Ga0326726, IMG submission 207603) | Lab enriched peat soil microbial communities from Michigan Hollow, Ithaca, NY, United States - MHF15MN | ecosystem: Environmental > Terrestrial > Soil > Wetlands > Peat | place: USA... | reverse complement strand
AGTGCCATCGTCTGGGCGGTCCGCCCGTGGAAGCCGCCGCGGAAGGCGATGATCGCCGGCCGGCCGGTCGCGACCCGGGCGAGCTTGACTGCCGCCTCGACCGCCTCGGCGCCGCTGTTCGACAGGAACGCCCCCCAGCCCTCGCCCGGCAGGACGTGGCTGAGTCGCTCGTAGAGCCGCAGCCCGGGCTCGTGGTAGACGATGTTCTGCTGGCCGTGGAGCAGCTTCTGGGCCTGGGCCGCGACGGCTGCGGCGACCCGCGGATGGGCGTGGCCCGTGTTCGTCACCCCGATCCCGGATGAGTAGTCCAGGTAGCGTTGTCCGTCGGTCGTGATCAGCCAGGACCCCTCGCCGCGCTCGACGGTCAGGTTCGTGATCCTGCTCCAGACGGCCGGCACGACCGATCGGTCGGGCAGCGATCCTGGCCCAACGGCGCCTTCGCTGGAGTCGGTCGTGGCGGCATCGGTCGGGGTCGGGCGCGCGTGGATCATCCTGGCGAACTCCTTGGGACGGTTCTGATTCGGTCGGGTCGTCGGTCAGCGACCGGCCGAGGATCGGCGCTGGAGGAGGACCGAGATGACCACCAGGCCAACCGCGCTCAGGAAGATCATCGACCCGATGACATTGGCCTGGACCGGCACGCCGGTCTTCTGGGCGCCGTAGATCCAGAGGGGGAAGGTGGTCGCCTGGCCGGCGGTGAAGTTGGTGACCACGAAGTCGTCGATCGACAGGCTGAACGCGAGCAGCGCGGCGGCCAGGATGCCCGGCAGGATGAGCGGGAAAGTCACCTTCCAAAAGACGGTCCACTCGTTGGCGTACAGGTCGAGGCCGGCCTCCTCGAGGTTGCGCGGGAAGCCCTCGACCCGCGCCTTCACGGTGACGACGACGAAGCTGATGTTGAACATGATGTGGGCGATCAGGACCGTGTGGAGCCCGAGCGGGTAGAACGTGCCTTCCGGGACGAACGCGTACTGGTTCGTCGCGATGAACAGGGTCAGGAGCGACGAGCCGAGGACGATCTCCGGCGTCGACATCGGCAGGAAGATGAGCAGGTTCGTGGCACTCCGGCCGCGGAACCGGTGGCGGACGAGGGCGAGCGCGATCAGCGTCCCCAGGATCGTCGCGAAGATCGTGGCCAGGAACGCCACGATGAGGCTGTTGAGGACCGCCGAGCCGAGCCCGGGTGGCGCGAGCGGGTTCTGCCAGGCCGCCAGCGAGAACTCGTGCCAGACGAGATTGAACTTGCCGACCGGGTCGTTGAAGCTGAACAGGATCATCACCGCGACCGGCAGCATCAGGTACAGGACGGCCATCACGGCGTAGATCGGCAGCAGCCAGCGATCGAACACCCGGGCAATCCGCTGGCTGAGCGGTCGGGGCGCTGCCTGGACCGCCGGAATCGCGGTGCCCATCAGACCGCCCCGCCGGTCAGGTCCTCGGTGCCGAGGGCCCGGGCGTAGATGAAGACCGCGAAGAGGATCATCGCCATGAGGGTGAACGACAGGGCCGAGGCGGTCGGGATGTCGTTGACCTTCAGGAAGCGGGACTGGATCACGTTACCGATCATCTGCGCCGTCGGCGTACCGAGCAGCTCGGCGTTGACGTAGTCGCCGACGGCCGGGATGAACGTCAGGAGCGAGCCGGCGAACACCCCGGGCAGCGACAGGGGCAGGATCACCCACAGGAATGACTGGGAGACGAAGAGTGTCCCGATCAACCCACCGACGACCGCGCCGAAGACCACGCCGGCCGGCACCGACCACTCGAAGATCCAGGTCAGGACGCCGACCAGGCCGGCCCCGACCAGCGTCCCCACGATGGTCCCGCCCGGCCGCCACGGACCGGCGTACAGGTCCTCTGCTGCTTCGACGAGCCGCCGGTCGATCTTCTCGAGGGCGACGTACAGGGGCAGGGTCATGAACGGCAGGAAGTTGTAGGTGATCCCAGCCACGACCGCCGCCGGGGTGGCCAGCAGGCGGAAGTCCTCCGGGACCACGCCGAGGCTCTTGAGCACGCCGACGATCATCCCGTTGTCCGACAGGATGATCTTCCAGGACAGCGTTCGGAGGAGGAAGCTGGTGAAGAACGGGGCGATGACCAGGAACAGCATCAGGTTCCGGTAGCGCCCCGCCCGGAAGGCGATCGCGTAGGCGAGCGGGAAGGCGATCAGGAAGGCGATGATCGTCGCGGCCAGGCCGTAGGCCAGCGAGCGGATGAACTGGTCGGAGTAGCGGGTCAGGCTGTCGGTGTAGTTCGATACCTGGAAGGTGAACGTAAAGCCGGTCTCGATCGTCCCGACCGACAGCGAGGCCAGGAACATCTGGAACGCCGGGAAGGCGTAGAAGATCGCCAGCCAGATGAGGCCAGGGGCGAGCAGGAGGTAGGGCGCCCATTGACGATGGCGGAACGCCCACTCGCCCATCCGCGCGTTCTCCTCCCGTTCGTGCCGACGACGAAACCGCTACAGGCCGATGACCGTGTTCCAGGCGTTGAGGTACTTCTTCTCGGTCGCCTCGTCGAGGCCCTTGAACACCTTGATCCGGGCAAGGACGTCGGCGGGCGGGAACATCAGCGGGTTGTTGGCGTTGTCGGGGTTGATCGCGAGGAGGGCCTCCTTGGCGCCCTTGACCGGGCAGACGTAGTTCACGAAGTCCTCGACCTGGGCGGCGATGCCCGGGTCGTAGTAGAAGTCGATGAACGCCTCGGCCTGCTTCTTGTTCGGCGCGCCCTTCGGGATCATCATGTTGTCCGTCCAGAGCATGCCGCCTTCCTTGGCGACCGCGAACGCGAGCGTCGGCTTGTCCTTGTTCAGCTGGATGATGTCGCCCGACCAGGCCATCGACACGATGACGTCACCCGAGGCGAGGTCGGTCAGGTAGTCGTTGCCCTTGATCGTGCGGACCAGCTTGGAGTCGATCGCCTTCTTGATCTCGGCGAGCGACTTGTCGAACTGGTCGTCGGTGATCGTCGACGGATCGAAGCCGAGCCGGATCGCCGAGAGGCCGACGGCGTCGCGCATCTCCGAGAGGTAGTCGAGCTTGCCCTTGTACTTCGGGTCCCAGAAGTCATCGAGGCTGCTGAGCTCGCCCGTCTTCGCGCTGTCGAAGCCGATCCCGGTCATCCCCGACTGCCACGGCGCGGTCATCTTGGCGCCCGGGTCGAACGTCCGGGTCAGGTAGGCGTCCTCGAGGTTCGTCGGGAAGTTGGTCATGCCGGACGTGTCGATCGTCTCGACCCAGCCCTGGCGGATAAGGCGGGCGGCCATGAAGTCGGTCATGACGATGAGGTCCCAGGCCGTCGGCTGGTTCTGGCTCAGCGGTCCCTGGAGGTCGGTCCCGTAGAACTCCTCGTTGTCGTTGACGGCCTCTTTGTAGTTGACCTCGATCCCGGTCGCCTGGGTGAACTGGTCGAGGGTCGGCGAGGGCAGAACATAGGCGTCGTCGGCGGTGCCCTCCTGGCCGTCGGGGCCGGGGTCGACGGTGAGGTCGATGTAAGCGGTCCAGTTCGCGAAGTTGAGCTTGCCGCCGAGCTGGCCGGTCGACGCCGCCGGCGCCGAGGCGCCCGTGGACGGCGCCTCGGTCGGGGCGGTCGATCCGGCGGCCGTCGGGCTGGCGACGCCGCCCCCGGCCGGTCGACAGGCGGCGATGAACGCCCCGATCCCCGCCAGGGCCGAGCCCTGGAGCAGGCGGCGCCGGCTGAGGGCGCCGGTCAGGGGGCTCGAATCGCGCTCGGTCATGGGTCTCCTCCGCGGGGCGTCCGGCCGACCGTTCGGCAGGTCAGGCCCCGTTCTCGGCCGGCCCGCTGGCCGGCGGTTCGGTCTGGGTCGGGTCGGACGGCCCGGCTGGTTCGGTGCGCAGGACGAAGGTGTGCTCGGGTGCCCAGGTGAGGCGAACCTCCTCGCCCGGGGCCCACAGCTCGGACCGCGTGGCGCGTTCGACATTCTGCTCGTAAACGGTCAACCGCGCCCCACTCCGCGTCTCGACGATGTACGAGGTGCTCACCCCGAGATACGACGCGTCGCGGATCGTGCCGACGAGGGTGTTGTGGCCCGGCTGGCCTTCCTCGCGGGCATCGTGCAGGCGGATCTTCTCGGGTCGCACGCCGGCGTCCACGGCCGTCCCGTCGGGGGCGCCCGTGCGCGGTACCCGGACCCGGCTGTCGTCCGCCATCTTGATCACGGAGTAGCTGTCGGCCCCGCCGTCGACCGTCCCGGGGAACAGGTTGCTGACGCCCAGGAACCCCGCGACGAAGCGGGTCGTCGGCCGCTCGTACAGGCTCTCCGGGTCGCCGAGCTGCTCGTAGCGGCCGCGGTTCATGACGGCGATCCGATCGGACATCGTCATCGCCTCCTCCTGGTCGTGGGTCACGTAGATGAACGTGATCCCGACCTCCTGCTGGATCCGCTTGAGCTCGACCTGCATCTGCTTGCGAAGCTTCAGGTCGAGCGCACCGAGCGGCTCGTCGAGGAGGAGGACGGACGGCCGGTTGATGAGCGCCCGGGCGAGCGCCACCCGCTGGGCCTGGCCGCCGGAGATCTGGGTCGGCTTGCGTCGCTCGAACCCGGGCAGCTCGACCAGCTTGAGCATGTCGGTGACGCGGGACTTGATCTCGTCGCCCTTGACCTTCTTGCGGCGCAGGCCGAAGGCGACGTTCTCCTCGATCGTCAGGTGGGGAAACAGCGCGTAGTTCTGGAAGACCGTGTTGACGTCGCGTTCGTAGGGCGGCAGCCAGGTCACGTCCTTGAGCGACGTCTGGCCGGTCGACGGGTCGGTCGTGCGCAGCTCGATGAGCCCCGACGTCGGCTCCTCGAAGCCTCCGATCATCCGCAGCGTGGTCGTCTTGCCGCAGCCGGAGGGGCCCAGGAGCGAGAAGAACTCGCCATCCTCGACCTCGAGGTCGATGTGGTCGACCGCGGTCGCCTCACCGAAGCGCTTGACGACATCGACCAGCCGGACATCGACAGCGGGCACGGTCCTGCGAGCTCCTGGAGCGGAGGGATTCCGACCCCGACGCGACGGGGATGACCGGCGTCGACGAACCGACGCGCCCGCGGGCACGCTCCCCACGTGCGGCAGGTGGCCGGATGGTAGGTCACGCTGGAAGGGGTGTCAACGTGTTCCCCGGCGTGCGGAGTTCGTGGGTCGTATGGCCATTCCGTGCGAATCTCGTCGAATCGCGGCGCTCGCGAATCGGCCCCCTCCGGATGTCGCGGCGCTGGACGGTCGGTCGGCGGCGGGTCTGTCGGCCCGGCGCTAGGATAGCGGCGCGCCGAGCGGCCGGATGGTCGTCCGTCCGCCGCGTCACGAGGGATGACGATCTCCATGCCGACCCTGACCGAAGGTGCCATCAACGACGCCCTGCGGACGGTCCAGGAGCCTGAGCTGGGCCGGGACATCGTCACCCTCGGGATGGTCAAGGACCTCGCGATCCACGACGCCGCGGTCTCGCTCACGATCGAGCTCACGACACCGGCCTGCCCGCTGAAGGACGAGATCGAGCGCAACACCCGCGAGGTGCTGACCGCGATCGGGGCCGAGTCGATCGACATCACCTGGGGGGCGATGGTCCGGCGAGCCAGCCCCGTCCAGCCCGAGGCGCTCCTGCCCGGGGTCAAGAACGTCATCGCGGTCGTGTCGGGCAAGGGTGGCGTGGGCAAGACCACCGTGAGCGTCAACCTGGCCGTGGCGCTGGCCCAGGCCGGGGCGTCCGTCGGCCTGCTCGACGCCGACATCACGGGGCCGAACGTCCCGCTCATGATGGGCCTCGAGGGGCAGCCGGTCGCCACCCCGGACAACAAGATCAACCCGCTCGAGCGCCACGGGGTCAAGACGATCTCGATCCAGTTCTTCGTCCCCGAGGGCCAGCCGATCGTCTGGCGCGGCCCGCTCGTCGGCGGCGCGATCCAGCAGTTCCTGCGCGACGTCGAGTGGGGCGAGCTGGACTACCTCGTGATCGACCTCCCGCCGGGGACCTCCGACGCGCAGCTGACGCTCGCCCAGGCCGTCCCGATCAGCGGGGCGGTCCTCGTGACCACCCCGCAGGAAGTCTCGCTGCTCGACGTGGCCAAGGCCCACGCGATGCTCCGCCGGATGAACGTGCCGGTCACCGGGATCGTGGAGAACATGGCCGGCTTCGTGTGCGCCCACTGTGGCGAGGTCACCGAGATCTTCGGGCGCGGTGGGGGCGAGCGCTTCGCCCGCGAGCAGGGGATCGAGTTCCTCGGCTCGATCCCGCTCGACGTCACCGTCCGCCAGGGGGCCGACGTCGGGATCCCGGCCGTCGCCCAGCGCGAGCCCGGTCCGGCGGCGGCGGCGCTGACGGCCCTGGCCAAGACGGTCGCCGCCCGGATGAGCGTCGCGGCCGCCCGTGCGGAGGCGCCGGTCCTGTCGATCTCCTAGCGGTCGCCGACCGCGCGGCGTGCCGCGAACGGGATCGGGTCGGTCGACGACGTCGGGCCGCCGGCGGCCTCCACGTCCCCCCGTCCGGCGTTCACGCCGACATCGATCGCGAGTCCGGGCCGGGCCAGCACGACCCGGTCGTCGAGTCCCGCCAGGCGGACGGCCATCGCATCGCGGCGGGCCGACGGATAGTGGGTGATCATGAGCTGCGCCGCGCGGGCGGCGCGGCCATGGTCGAGGGCCTCCTCGAGGGTGAGGTGGCCGCGAGCAGCTTCATCGTCCTCGGCGACGGAGCCGAGCGTCGCCTCGCAGATCATGAGGTCGGCCCCCGATGCGAGCCCGGCCAGGTCGGGGTTCGGTCCCGTGTCGCCGGCATAGACGATCCGGGTGCCGTCCGGCGCGCTCAGGGCGGTGCCCCAGGCGGGCACGTAGTGCCGTCCAGGCACGTACGCGACGTCGAGCTCGCCGATCCGGTCGACCGCCGAGGGGTCGTACTCGCGGACGTCGAACGCGTCGTCGAAGAATCCGGGCCGCTCGCTGACGACGGCGGCCAGCTCGGCGAGGCGGGCCCGCCCGCCGGGTGGCAGCAGGACCGGGAGGCGGGGCTGCGAGCGGCTGCCCCAGTCGAACCGGTAGCGCAGCGCGGACAGGTCGATGAAGTGGTCCGCGTGCATGTGGCCGATGATCACGGCCGTCAGCCGGCCCGGCTCGATCAGGCGGACGAGCCGGCTTGCGACGCCCTGGCCGCAGTCGAGCAGGATGGTCGTCGACCTCGTCTCGACGAGCAGCCCGGACGCGGGCGTGTCCGGCTGAGGTGCCGCGGGGCCGCAGCCGAGGACGGTCAGGCGCATGGTTGGGCGGAGACAGACGGCCGCGGGGCCCGGGACTGGCAGGTCACCTATTTAGTATCCACACTCGGCGCGCCGAGCGGGCAACAGCGCAACGACCCGAATCCTGTCGGTCCGCCGACAGGTGGCCATGTACCATCCCGCCATGGACGGAGCGGCGGCGGTCGAGGCGCTCGCGAAGGTCCAGCTGTTCGCGGGGCTCGATCACGCCGTGCTCGAACGGCTGGCGGCCGGTTTGCGCACCCGTCGGTTCCGGCGCAACGAGGTCCTCTTTCACCAGGGCGACCCGGGCGATTCGCTGTTCATCGTGATGTCGGGCGCGGTGAAGATCCTCCTCCCGTCCGAGGAGGGCGACGAGGCGATCCTGGTGACGATGCGCCAGGGTGCGTTCTTCGGCGAGCTGGCCCTGCTCGACGGGGCACCGCGCTCGGCGACGGCCGTTGCGCTCGAACCGACCGAGACGCTCGTGCTGCCACGCGACCGGTTCCGCCAGCTGATCGACACCGAGCCGGCGACGCGCGACGCGCTCCTGGCGGCGCTGGCCGCCGAGCTGCGCCGCCTCACGGACCACGTCGAAGAGCTCCACTTCCTCGACATGACCGGCCGGATGGCCGCCCGTCTCCTGCGCCTCGCCCGGGGATCGGGCGTGACCGGCCCCGACGGGACGATCCGGCTTGACGGGCCGTATACCCAGGGCGACCTGGCGTCGATGATCGGGGCGACGCGCCAGAGCGTGAACAAGCTCCTCGGCCAGTTCGTCGACGACGGCCTCATCCGGGTCGAGCGGGACGCGATCGTGATCGTCGACCTCGACGGCCTAGAGCGGACCGCCCACCGCTAGTCGCCCATCGGGCGGACGAGGGGCGCCGCCGGCGGGCGCCGATCTAGGCTTCGCCGCGGAGCGTCTCGAGGAGCAGCGCCGCCCCGGCGATCGCCGACCGGGACCGCCCCAGCTCGCCCCCGAGGAAGACCATGCTCCGCCGTCGGGCGGTCCGGCTCGGGGTCGCGACGCCGACCGAGACCGCGCTGTCCTTGCCGCGGGTGCGGACGGAGACGGCCAGACCGACGTCCGTCCCGGCCTCGGCCCGGATCGCGCCGGCAACGCGGACGGGATCGTTCGGACCTGAGCCGTGCGGCCGCGCGTTGTCGACCTCGGCCCGGGCGAGCCAGGCCGGTCCGCCGAGGAGCGTCACGAGCGCGCCGCCGGTCCCGAGCTCGCGGGTCGCGAGCGACCAGCCGCGCCGTTCGAGCTCGGCTCCGATCGCCTCGGCCCAGCCGGTCTCGCCGCGCGCCCAGACATGCTCGCCGACCGCGGCCAGGATGACCGGCTCGATCTCGTCGAGCAGCTCGTTCGCCGATCGGGCCGGTTGCCCGTCCCGGGCCGGACGGGCCGCCGCGGCGAGCCGGACGTCGACCGCGTCGGCGCGGGCGTAGGTCGAGACCTCGGGGTTCTCCGCGCGCAGGATCGTCTCGCCGAGCCGGTCGGCAACGAGCGACTCGCCGATCCCGGTGAGGCGCAGCGTGCGGACCGCACGGTCGCCGCCGAGACCACGCGCCCGGAGGCTCGGGAGGGCCTCGTCGCGCCACATCGGTCGCATCTCGCGCGGCGGACCCGGCAGGAGCACCACGACCCGGCCGTCGGGCCGATCGACCCACCAGCCCGGCGCGGTCCCGTTCGGGTTGGCCAGGGCGCGGGCCGACGGGATGAGCCAGGCCTGCTTGAGGTTCATCGTCGGGAACGGCAGGCCCCTTCGCTGCCACAGGCCGCGCAGCCAGGTCTCGAGGTCCGGGTCGACGGCCGGCGTCTCGCCCCAGACCGCCGCCACCGCCTCGCGGGTCAGGTCGTCCGGCGTCGGACCCAGCCCGCCGGTCGTGACGACGAGGTCGACCCCCCGGAGCGCCGATCGGAGGGCCTCCTCGACGGCCTCGCGCCGGTCGGGCAGGGCGGTCAGTCGGACGACCTCGACTCCGGCGTCGGTCAGGGCGCGGGCGAGCTCGCCGGCGTTCGTGTCGCGCGTCTCGCCGCTCGTGAGCTCGGTCCCGATCGCCAGGATCTCGGCGCGCTCGAGCCGTCGCTCGGCGCGGTCGCCGCTGGGGTCCATCGGCCGAGCGTAGCGCACCGCCGGCGGGTTGACTGACGTGGTACCCGTGGTACTTGCGGGCAGGTGCGCGGCCGTGCCGCGAGTCCCACCCTCCCGACACCGGCGGAACGGTTGCCGGGCCCGCGGGCTCGCCGGACGAGATCGGACAGAATGGGGTCGTGATGGCGCGCAGCGACGGGAGCGGCTTCTCCGAGTTCGACCGGCTGCTCGAGCTGGTCCGCACGACACGGATCGTGCTCGATGCGGCCCTCGGCGCGGGCGAGCTGCCGGCAGGCGGGGCCGACTTCCTGGCCCGCTCGACGTTGCCCCACGTCGAGGCGATCGAGGCCGGCGTCCGGGGCTGGCTGCGCTCCGAGATGGCCGGCCTCCAGGAGCTCCGCTACCTCGTCCTCCGTGTCGCCGAGGCACGCGTCGGACCACCCGGGACCCCGGCCGAGATGGCGGCCGCCCGGGCCGAGGCCGAGCTCGAACGGGCGCGCCTCACCGAGCACGGCACCCGCCTCACCCGGGCCGACGCATTCTCGCTCCTCGCCCTCGCCCACGCGCGGCTCGTGTTCGCATTCCTGCCCCGGCTGCCCGAGGCCGAGGTCCGTTTCCCGGCCGGTCGCCCGACCTACGCCGACATCCCGACGCCGCGCGGCCCGGCTGAGCTCGTCGAGCGGATCGAGGAGCTCGAGCGCGAGCTGTGGCGGATCGCCAGCGGCCGGCCCGTCCGGCCGGTCGATCCGGCGGTCCGGCGGACCTATGGCTTCTTCGATGCCGCTGAGCGGCTCGACGTACGGACGTTCCCCCCGGCCGCCTGAGCACCACTGGTATCATCGGCAGGCTCCCGAAGGAACCCGCCCGGAGCCCGACCCCTGGACGACCAGCCGCCCAAGACCGATCCGTCCGGAACCGATCCGCTCCCGCCCGAGCCCAGCCCGGGGATTGATGCCGCCGTCCCGCCGGAACCGGCTGACGCTGGGGAGGAGCCGGCAGGCTCACCCCAGCCCCCCCGAGCTGCGGACATGGACGCCGCCGGCGGTGATGAGCCGCCCCCGCCGCCTCGGAGCGGCGGCACGCCACCGCCCCGTGGACGCGGACCGCGGCGCGGGTTCCGCGAGCAGTTCGGGGCCACCAGGGCCGCCGCCTACCGGCTCGCCGCGGCACACCTCGAGCTTGCCCGCTCCGAGATGGCCGACATCCTCGAGGAGGTCAAGCGGGTCGCCGGCCTCGTGGGGCTGGCCGTTGCAGCCGTCATCTTCGCCGTCCTCCTGGTCACCGTCGGGACGAGCCTCTTCCTCGGCGAGTGGCTGTTCGGCTCGATGGGCTGGGGAATCCTCCACTTCACCGAGCTTGCCGCGGCCGTTGCGATCGTCGCGGTCCTGATCGCCTTCGACGTGCCGGCCCGCAACCTGGTCCGTGGCCTGCTCGTGGCGACCGTCCTCGGCGTCGTGGTGGCGATCGTGGCCGGCCTCTGGCTGTTCAACCGGCTGTGGGAGACGATCGGCGTGGCGGTCGCCCCCAACCTCGATCCGGCGACGCGGCCGCTCGTGGTCGGGACGGTGGTCGGGGCCGTGCTCGGGGCCATCGTCGGGCTGCTCGGCCTGACCGAGACTCGGGGCCGCTCGGCCGGCGGGGTCATCGCCAGCGCCATCGGGTCGCTGCTCGCGGGCGCGGTCATCGGCGCCGCGCTCGGGGCGTTCAGCTCGATCACGTTCAGCGCGCAGGTGGCCGTGGCCCTCGGGATCGCGGCGACGCTCGGGACGTGGATCGGGCTGTGCGCGCTCGAGCTGACCAGGAACCAGATCGACTTCGAGGCGTGGGGGCGCAAGTTCTACCCCACGCAGAGCATCGACAGCGCGAAGGAGACGATGGAGTGGCTGCGCGAACGGACGCCGCTCGGTCCGAAGTCGTAGCGGCGCGCGAAGCCTTCGGCGCCGAATACGAGCAGCTCGGTCCGGCGACCCGCACGGCATTCGACGTCCCGGCCAAGATCCGCAAGGCGCCGGTCCAGTCGGCCGCCCTGGCCGGTGGCGCGGCGTTCCTCCTGCTCGGCGGGCCGAGGCGCGCCTTCGGCCGCCTGAAGCGGGTCGTCCGTGGCGAGCCGGCGCCGCTGCCCGAGTCGATGCTGCCCGACGAGGTCGAGCGAGCCGTGCGTGCCCTCGGGTCGGACGGCGACCGGGTCCGCGGCGCACTCGAGCGCTCCTTCGCCGAATACCTCGACCACCAGGGCAGCTTCACCGAGCGAACCGTTCGGTCCGCCGGCAGCGACGCGATCGGGACGGTCATCCGCTATGTCGGGCGCGGGGTCGGCATCTCGCTCCTCCGCCGGATCCTGGCCGGGCCGGGGCCGATGCCCGCGCCGGGCGGGATCATCGCCGGGGAGAAGGCCAGGTTTGCCGCGGCGGTCGACAAGGCCCACCAGCGCGTGGCCGACGAGACCGCGCCGGGTGGGGAGGGCACCGGCCCGAAGGCCTGACCGGCGCGCTTGTGGCGCCGCGTACGATGGTCCAGCCATGGCCGTGCGCCCCGCTGGACCAGCAGCGTTCCGCCCGATCGACGCCCCGGCGAGCCAGGAGATCCGCTTCTGCCGGGCCAGCGACGGGGTCCGGCTGGCGTACGCGGTCCACGGCAGCGGTCCGCCGCTCGTCGTCGTGTCATGCTGGCTCAGCCATCTCCAGTACGACTGGCAGAGCCCGGTCTGGCGCCACTTCCTCGAGGACCTCGGTGCGATCGCGACGGTCGTCCGCTACGACGAGCGCGGCTTCGGGATGTCCGACTGGGACGTCGACGACTTCTCCCTCGAGGCGCGGGTCGGCGATCTCGAGGCGATCCTCGCCGCGACCGGCCTGGAGCGCTTCGCGCTGCTCGGCATGTCCGGCGGCTCCGCCGTCGCGATGGCCTATGCGATTGCCCACCCGGAGCGGGTGAGCCGGATGATCCTGTACGGCACCGTCTGCGGCGAGCCCGTGACCCGGTCACCTGGGGACTGGGCCGAGGAGCAGACCTATCGGAGCATGATCCGGGTCGGTTGGGCGAAGGAGGACGCGGAGTTCCGGCGCGTGTTCACGAGGCGGTTCATCCCCGACGCGTCAGAAGAGCAGATGCGCTGGTTCGACGACCTCCAGCGGATGTCGACGTCGCCCGCCAACGCCGTGGCCAGCCGGATCGCTCGTCAGCAGGTCGACATCGAGGACGAGCTGCCGCGGATCACGGCCCCGACCATCGTGCTCCAGGCGATTGGCGACCGGTCGACGACGTTCGACAACGCCGTGACCGTGTCGGCGCGGATCAAGGGTGCCCGCCTCGTCCCACTCCAGAGTCGCAACCACATCCTCCTGGCGGACGAACCGGCCTGGAGGGTGTTCATCGACGAGGTGTCAGCGTTCCTCGAGCCGGACCGTCGGGCGCACGCCAACCCTGCACCTGACCGGGCCGTCGAGGCGCTGTCGGCCCGTGAGCTCGACGTCCTCCGCCTGGCCGCCGACGGCCGGACCAACGACGAGATCGCCATCGGCCTGACGCTGAGCGTGCGGACGGTGGAGCGCCACCTTTCGAACATCTACGCGAAGCTCGGCGTGACCGGTCGAGCGGCCCGCGCGGCGGCGGTGGCGGACTACCTGCGCCGGCCCATCGCCTGACCGCGACTCCTGCGTGTTCGCCGCCATCTGGCGGCCTGGTGGGCCTCGTCGATTGGGTGGTGGCCCCGTTCCCACGGCCATCGGCTCCGCTCTAGGTTCGCGCTGACCGCTCGCCCGATGCAGAGCGGCATCGCGGAGGAACCGACGATGAGCGCGACGACGATCGCCGATACGGAAGCCCGCTTCAGGGCCGACCCCACCGCCGCCAGGTCGACCCCGGCCGTCACCGCCACCCTGGTCAACGGGCACGCCCGCCTGTCGGCCGGGCCGTTCAACTGGGACGCGGACCTGTCCGCGCCGCTCGGGGGCGAGAACCTCGCGCCAAGCCCGACCGCCTACCTGCTCGGCGCGCTCGCCGGCTGCGCCGTGGCGTTCCTGCGCGACACGCTCGCGCCGCAGTTCGAGGTCGAGCTCGACGACGTGACCGCGGTGGCTCGCTGCTCGTCCGACCTGCGCGGCCTGCTGGGGATCGACGGCGTGGCAGCCGACCTGGGCGACATCGGCCTCGACATCGGGGTCTCCTCGTCGTCGCCCCGCGACCGGGTCGACGCGATGCTGGCGGCCTGGCAGCAGCGCTGCCCGATCTACCTCGCCCTGCTGAAGCCGACTGCCGTCGCGCTGAACGTCAGCCTGGCCTCGGCCGCCTAGCGGCGATGGCCGCCCGGGTATGCTCCCGGTGGGCGAGTGGCGGAATGGCAGACGCGCCGGCCTTAGGAGCCGGTGCCCCGTGAGGGGCGTGTCGGTTCGACTCCGACCTCGCCTACCAGGCCCGGGAGGAGTCCCCGGCTGCGAGGGGCGGGCGCACCTATAATCTCCCGGCGATGCATGTCACCTCCACGCCCGCCCCCAGGTCCTCGGTCGTGCTCGAGGTCGAGCTGCCCCCGGACCGGCTCGACCGCTCCGTCGACGAGGCGGTCCGGCGGCTTGCCCGGCGCACGAAGGTCGCCGGGTTCCGTCCCGGCAAGGCGCCCCGATTCATGCTCGAGCGCGTCCTCGGTCCGGGCGCGGTCCTCGACGAGGCAGTCGACCTGCTCCTCCAGGACGCCTACCGTGACGCGATCCGCGAGCAGGGGATCGTGCCCCTCGCCCAGGCCAACGTCGACGTCGTGCAGGCGGAGGAGGGGAAGCCGTTCCGGTTCACGGCCACCGTCCAGGTGCCGCCCGAGGTCGTCCTCGGCGACTACGCCAACTTCAACTTCCAGCCCGAGATCGAGACGATTGACGAGGCCAAGGTCGCCACCGTCATCGACGAGCTGCGCGACCAGAACGCGTCGCTCAAGCCGGTCGAGGATCGCCCCGCCCAGTCCGGCGACTACGCGGTGATCGGCTTCGTCGGGACGCGCGACGGTCAGCCGTTCGACGGTGGCTCCGCGGAGCGCATGCCGCTGATCCTCGGGGAGGAGCGGCTGATCCCCGGCTTCGAGGCCCACGTCGTCGGGTTGGCGGTCGGCGGCTCGACCGAGTTCGACATCGACTTCCCGGCCGACTACGGCGAGCCGACCCTGGCCGGCCAGACGGTCCACTTCGCGGTCGACCTCAAGGAGCTCCGCGAGAAGATCCTGCCCGACCTCGACGACGACTTCGCCCGCTCGATGGGCGACTTCGCGGACGTCGACGCGCTCCGGGTCGAGATCCGTCGACGGCTCGATCGCAACGCCCTCGATCGGGCCCGCCATGGGTTCGCCGACCGGATCATCGAGTACGCCGTGGCCAACGCGACCGTGGAGCCGCCCGACATCCTCGTCGACCAGGAGGTCGAGGTCCTCCACGACGAGTTCCGCTCGAGCATGGCCCGCCAGGGGATCTCCGAGGCGGCCTACTTCAAGGCGACCGAGCAGACCGAGGCCGACCTCCACGCCGAGTTCCGGCCGCGCGCCGAGAGCCGGGTCAAGACGCTCCTCGTCCTCTCGAAGATCGCCGAGACCGAGGGGATCGAGGTCACCGAGGCCGATGTCGAGACCGAGGTCGGCACCGCCCGGCAGCGCTACGCCGACGACCCGCGGACGCTCGCCTACTTCGACTCCGAGCGGGGGAGGAACCTCATCCGGAGCACGCTCCGCCGGTCGCGCACCGTCGAGGCCCTCGTCGACCGCTGGCTCGCGCTGCATCCGGATCATCCGGCGCTGCCCCACTTCGAGGAGGACGAGGGAACGGCGGTCGACGCCACCGCGGCATCCGCAGCCGCGATCGGGGCGACCGACCCGGCGACGGTCCTCGATGCCGATCTCGAGACACCCTCGGCGCCCTCGCTCGAGCCCGACGAGGGCGCTGCCGCCGATCACGCAGGGCCGGAGCGACCGGCCACCAGGAAGCGAACGAGCCCGGCCGCCGACCGGGCGTGACCCAGACCAGCCGACCGTTCCAAGGGAGCCCCAGCATGCTCGTTCCGATGGTGATCGAATCCTCAAGCCGTGGGGAGCGCGCCTACGACATCTACTCGCGGCTGCTGCGGGAGCGGATCATCTTCCTCGGCGACGCCATCGAGGACCACGTCGCCAACCTGGTCATCGCCCAGCTCCTGTTCCTCGACGCCGAGGATCCCGAGCGCGACATCAGCCTGTACATCAACTCGCCTGGGGGCGTGGTCAACTCCGGCCTGGCCATCTACGACACGATGCAGTACGTCCACGCGCCGGTCAGTACGATCTGCATCGGGATGGCCGCCTCGATGGCCGCGGTCCTCCTGTCGGCCGGATCCCAGGGCAAGCGCTTCGCGCTGCCGAACAGCCGGATCATGATCCACCAGGGCTCGGGCGGCTTCCGCGGCAACGCGGCCGACGCGGTCATCCAGATGCGCGAGTGGGAGCACCTCGTCGAGACGAACCACCAGATTCTCGCGCGCCACAGCGGCCAGCCACTCGACAAGATCAAGAAGGACACCGAGCGGGACTATTTCATGAGTGGTGAGCAGGCGAAGGACTATGGCATCATCGACGCGGTCTACACCGCGACCGGCCACCCGCTGATCGCCAAGACCCTCGACCCGGGTTCCGCCGAGGCGAAGCCCGACAGCTCAGCGCCGGAAGGCCCGGCTCCGAAGAAGAGTCGGGACTAGGAGAGGGCACGGACCAGGGCGGATGACGACGACGGGCAGCTCCAAGGGGCCCAAGGTCCCGTACCGCTGCAGCTTCTGCGGGAAGAGTCAGGAACAGGTCCGCAAGCTGATCGCG
>Ga0326726_10002736_pt1 | contig 16142 bp, 20 predicted proteins | sample MHFenrmetagenome_2_FD_207603 | JGI IMG/M metagenome (GOLD analysis project Ga0326726, IMG submission 207603) | Lab enriched peat soil microbial communities from Michigan Hollow, Ithaca, NY, United States - MHF15MN | ecosystem: Environmental > Terrestrial > Soil > Wetlands > Peat | place: USA... | reverse complement strand
ATCGACTCGCTGGAGTTGCAGGTAGCGCCTCTCGAAGAGCAGACCGGGCACGCGATGAGCGACGTGTCAGCGGTCACTACGAAGCTCTTCATGGCCGCCACAGCGTGCGTACCTAAGCAGCATCAGCCTTGCCACATTTGGGAGATGTGGGAGATCAGCGACTTGGCCAACCTGCTCTGCATATCGTCGCGCGGGAAATGGGGCAGCGACGCCTCAGCTGGGGCGCACCTTGATCTCGCGGCGGAACGCGCCGCTAGGTCAGAAGGACTACGACTGCGAAGGCCCTCGGGCCGATGATTCCGTCGGCGTCGTTTCTATGGCCGACCGCCGCGCCCGCGTCGTATTCGTCACGTTTACCTGCACCCGGCCGTCCGATACGCTTGCCAGCCCGGAGGGCTTCAACACACAGAGCACATAGTGCTAGACTCAAACGCGGCGCTGAACATCGCGCCTCGAAGGCTGCGGAACTGCTATGGGCCCCCGTAGCTCAGGTGGATAGAGCAACAGTTTCCTAAACTGTGGGCCGGGTGTTCGAGTCACCCCGGGGGCACCATGGCTGTTACACCGACGATGCCGGTCAGGAGCCGGCCGTACGAGGTTTGGCCGGTCCAGCGGTAGAAGCGTCCGTCCGGTCGGATCTCCGGGACCATCCGCAGGCGCCCCGTGAACAGCTTCCGCAGGATCTGCCTTGCCTGGACGGGGCTCACCACCCAGCAGCGTCTGCCACTCACTGAGGAGGGCCTCGAACTCGCCGGCGAGCGCCCGGCGTCTCACGCCCTCGCCGCCGTCGCCAGGCCGTCGCGAGGTGCTCGAGCTGCGCCTAGGCCTTGCACACCCACGGCCTCTGGCGTTTGAACGCCGTCCAGCCGTGCTTTCGACCCCTGAGGAGCCTCCGGCTTGGGTGCACTACACGTCCAGGCGGAAAGGCAAGAGCGCATTGGCGGGAGGCCATCGGGCGAGAAGGCGTGAGACGGCGGCGACATCAATTCAGTTGGGGACCAGTTGGAACGGACTCAGGAACCTGGTCGGCGACGGCCTTGACCCCGGCAAATCACTTGAGCACACTCCAAGCGCACGAGACCGCCTCGACCGGGCTGCTGGGAGGCTAGCACGCCCGAACGGTCGACCGCTGTGGGGACTTGGGGCGGGGAATCAGGTGCGGACATGGGGACGCGCCTAGCGACGCCCTGTAGCGAGAGCGGGCGCCAGCGCGGCCAGGACATGCAGACGGCTCATTGACACGCCGCGAGACGGGGTGCCGTGTAGGTGGCGACGGCATCGATGAGTGGGGAGGCGGCCCATGCACTCTTCGCGTGTGCTCCGCATCAGGCAAGGTCTCAGACGTCTGTGTGATGGCTCCTTCCTCGTTGTCCGCGGCGGTCGTGCTCGTCATTGGACTTGTTGTGGCAATGCCGGCGAGCCTGCCCGCTGCCAGCTTTTCGTTCACCCCGATCGACGTGCCCGGCGCGTCCATGACCGAGGTCCACGGGATCAACGACGCGGGTCAGATTGTGGGGACCTTCAGGGCGGCGAGCGTGACTAGGATGGCGCGGTGAACCACAGGTACGCCTGCTCGTAATCCGGCGGCACACCCAGAGGGCCCGCGGGGACGCGGGAAAGCTCTGGTCGGCGGCCTTTGCGGAACCACGTCCTCGCTTCGGCATGGTCCTGTGGCGCTCCCCCGCCGATGAAGTAGCTCCAGCCGAGGGCGTGTGTTGGCCCTCTGCGATGGCGACAAGCCCATCCGCCACGGGGTCATTGACAGACCATGACGATGGGGACCGCGCTCGTCACCTCCTTCGCAGGTCCATCACTGGATCACCTCATCCGCCCGCGCCAGCAACGACGGCGGGATCGTCAGGCCGAGCGCCTTGGCGGTCTTGAGGTTGATGACGAGCTCGAACTTCTCGGGCTGCTGGACGGGGAGGTCGGCAGGTTTCGCGCCCTTGAGGATCTTGTCCACGTAGACCGCAGCACGTCGCTGCATCTCGGAAGCATTTACTCCATAGGACATGAGGCCACCCGGCTCAACAAACACGCGGATCTCGTAGATTGCGGCGATCCGATGCGCCGCCGCAAGATCGATGACGGCCTTTCTATGCACGAACATAAAGGCTGGTGACATCACCACTACTCCCTGGTCGTGATTCCTTTTCATGCCGAGGAAAGCGGCAGCCAAGTCCGCCGCTCGGCGCACGATGAACGTATGAACCTCCATGCCGAGGCTCCGAGCCGCAGTAGCTACCTCTTCACCGTCCCGAGCGCGTATCTGGGGGAGTACCGAGGTTGTGACATCCTCTCGAAGGAGCGCGACCTTTGAAAGATTCGGTACAAGCGCCTTGAGAAGCTCGAGACGCTTTGGGATGAGATCATCGTTCAGGAGCTGTGACCCCGTGATGTTGCCCCCAGGCCTTGCGAGGCTGTTGACGAGCCCCGCGTCAACAAGATTCTCGTCGGCGCGACCGACGACGATGGGGATCGTTTTCGTTTCCAGCTGAAGGATCTTTGCCAGGCCCGCGCTCGACACGAACAGTACGTCGACCTTGAGGCGCACGAGGTCGGCAGCGCCTGTGCGAAGCTGATCGGCTGATTCGCCGAACCGTCGCTCGACCACAATGTTTTGACCCTCGGCCCAGCCGAGCTCTCTCATCGACAGCCAGAACGGGTTAGTCGAGACTGACTTCGCCAACTCCTGTGGGCTCGGAGCTGGACCGATGCCAAGGATTCCCACGCGAGCCCTCTTCTCTGGCTTCTGCGCCTCGGCGGCGAGCGGCGCGGCGAGGAGTATCGCACCCGTGCCAGCGAGGAAGGTGCGACGGTCCACTACTGGATGACCTCATCCGCCCGCAGCAGGAGCGATTGCGGGATAGTTAGGCCGAGGGCCTTGGCGGTCTTGAGGTTGATGACGAGCTCGAACTTCGATGGCTGCTCGATGGGGAGGTCGGCAGGTTTGGCGCCCTTGAGAATCTTGTCCACGTAGGTCGCGGCGCGCCGATACAAACCAGCAAGGTTCGGTCCATAGGCCATAAGGCCCCCGGCATCCACGAACTCCCGCCATGGGTACACGGTCGGCAACCGGTTCTCTGCCGCCAGGTCCACGAGGCGTCTTCGCTCACTCATGAACATGGGGGCTGGCCGCACAGTCAACGCACCCGCGCGCGCCCTGGCCATGTCCGAGAAGGCCCTCTGGAAATCAGCGGGACCTCGCGCCTCAACGAATTGAAGCCGGACCCCCAGCTTCCGTGCCGCGACGTCTGCTCCCTCGAGCATGTCCTTTTCCGTGCGATCGTCCATGGCACCTGGCTGCCGGAGAGCAGCGACTCGACTGACCCCCGGAACGGCCTGCTTGAGCAGTTCCAACCACTTGCCGACGAGCTCCGGCGAGATGACGGACAACCCCGTGACATTGCCGCCCGGCCGCGCCAGGGTGGTGACGAGACCGCTCCTCACCGGCTCCCCAACACCAATGAAGACAATGGGGAGGGTCCTGGTCGCTTGCTGAGCGGCCAGGGCGGCGGGTGTGTTTGGGGCCACGATGACATCAACCTTGAGTGCCACCAGTTCGGCCGCAAGAGCGGGGAGCCGGTCGAGCTTCCCCTCGGCATCCCGGTATTCGATCAGGACGTTGCGGCCCTCGACGTAACCGAGGTCACGCAGTCCTTGACGGAAGGCATCGGGCAGGTGTGAGTTGGCGGCCAGATTGGTCGCCAGGAAGCCTATTCGAGCGACCTTGGCCGCCTGCTGCGCTTCGGGAGCGAGCGGCGCGGCGAGGAGCACCGTCCCCGTGCCAGCGAGGAAGGTGCGACGGTGCATCACTGAATGACCTCATCCGCCCGCCCCAGCAGCGACGGCGGAATCGTCAGGCCAAGGGCCTTGGCGGTCTTGAGGTTGATGACCAGCTCGAACTTGGTCGGCTGCTCCACGGGCAGGTCGCCGGGGTTGGCGCCCTTCAGAATCTTGTCGACGTAGCTGGCGGCGCGCCGATACAAATCGGCAACGTTCGGTCCATAGGCCATAAGGCCCCCGGCATCGACATACTCCCTCCATGGGTACACTGCCGGCAGGCGGTTCTTGGCCGCCAGATCCACGAGGCGTCTGCGCTCGTTGACGAACATGGCACTTACCAGCACAGTCAGAGCACCCGCGCGCGCCCTGATCATGTCTGAAAACGCTCTGTCGATATCGGCGGGGCCTCGCGCCTCAACGACTTGAAGCCGTACCCCCAGCGCCCGCCCCGCTACCTCTGCTTCCTTCAGCATGTCCTTTCCCGTGCGTTCGCCGGAAGAACCTGGATGTCGGAGGACAGCGACCCGACCAACCCCCGGCACGGCCTGCGTGAGCAGTTCCAGACGCTTGCCAACGAGCTGCGGGCCGAGGATGGACAACCCCGTGACATTGCCGCCCGGCCGCGCCAGGCTGGTGACGAGCCCGCTCGTAACCGGATCGGCAGCACCAGCGAAGACAATGGGGAGGGTCCTGGTCGCTTGCGTGGCGGCCAGGGCGGAGACTGTGGTTGGGGCCACGATGACCTGAACCTTGAGCGCAACCAGTTCGGCCGCAAGATCGGGGAGCCGCTCGGGCCTCCCCTCGGCATCTCGGGATTCAATCACGACGTTGCGGCCCTCGGCGTAACCAAGGTCACGCAATCCTTGACGGAAAGCCTCTGACCGGTCGGGGGCAACGTCGACTGTCAGGTAGCCTATTCGAGCGACCTTAGCCGCCTGCTGCGCCTCGGCGGCGAGCGGCGCGGGGAGGAGCACCGCACCCGTGCCAGCGAGGAACGTGCGGCGGTCTATCACTGGATCACCTCATCTGCCCGTCCCAGCAGCGACGGCGGAATCGTCAGGCCGAGCGCCTTGGCGGTCTTGAGGTTGATGACCAGCTCAAACTTCGTCGGCTGCTCGACGGGGAGATCGGCGGGCTTGGCGCCCTTCAGGATCTTGTCCACGTAGGTCGCGGCGCGCCGAAACGAATCAGCGAGGTCCGGACCATAGGACATGAGGCCCCCGGCCTCGACATAGCTCCGATACGAGTAGACCGTCGGCAGCCGGGCCTTGGCCGCCAGATCCACAAGGCGTCCTCGATTGCTGTCGAACACGGGGGTGGCCAGCACGGCCAGAGCGCTCGCGCGTCCTTTGGTCATGTCCGAGAACGCCCGGTCGAAGTCCTCCGGGCCTTTCGCTTCAACGACCTGCAGGCGCACGCCCAGCGCTCGCGCTGCGACGTCTGCCAGCTTGAGTCTGTCCTTGTTAGCACGGTCGGGCACGGCGTCCGGCTTCAAGAGGAGCGCGATCCGACTCAACCTCGGAACAGCCTGCGTGAGGAGTTCCAGCGACTTGCCGATCGTATCCGTCGAGACGACGGACAACCCCGTGACATTGCCGCCCGGCCGCGCAAGGCTCGCGACGAGTCCTTCCCCTACCGGATTGCCGGCAGCGGTGAAGACAATAGGGAGGGTCGTCGTCGCTTGCTTGGCGGCCAGGGCGGCGAGGGTGCCCCCACTGGTCACGATGACATCGACCTTGAGCGCAACCAGCTCGGCGGCGAGAGCTGGAAACCGATCGGACTTCCCCGCGGCATCTCGGTATTCGATCAGGAGGTTGACGCCCTCGACGTACCCGAGGTCATGCAGTCCCTGGAGGAAGGCCTCTCGGGTTCGGGCATCGCCGGCCACCAGGTTGGTCGCCAGGTAGCCTATGCGAGCGCTCTTGGCCGCCTGCTGGGCCTCGGCGGCGAGCGGGGTCACGAGGACCACCGCGCCCGTGCCCGTGAGGAACGTGCGGCGGTCTATCACTCGATCACCTCATCCGCCCGCCCCAGCAGCGACGGCGGAATCGTCAGGCCGAGCGCCTTCGCGGTCTTGAGGTTGATGACCAGCTCGAACTTCGTCGGCTGCTCGACGGGCAGGTCGCCCGGCTTGGCGCCCGGCTTCCAGCGGACTAGCTCTGCGGCGAGGGCGGCGAGCCGCTCAGATCGTCCCTCTGTAGAAAGGTGCTCGACGGTGATGTTCTGTCCCTCCACGTAGCCGAGCTCCCGCAGCCCTTGGGTGAGGGCCCCCCAGAGACGCGTCCCCTCGGTATCAGTGAGCGGGACATTCCCCAGGATCCCGATCCTGTAGACCCGCCCCGCCTGTTGGACCTCGACGGCGAGCGCGGCCGCCTCTTTCTCCTCGAGCTCGACCATCTGCGCCATTATGTGTTCGAGGGCTTCGATGGCTTCATCCCCAGCCGCCGGACTGGTTGCGCTCAAGGTTGATGTCGCGAGATCGGTGCGGGCCGCGTTCGCTCCGCGCAAAGCGGCCCTGGGCGCCCGCCAGAGCGGGGAGTCGCTCGGGCTTCTCCTCGCTGTCTCGACGTTGCGGCACTCCACGTAGCCGAGGTCACGTAGTCCTTGCGGGAAGGCCTCTCGCAGTAGGTCGGAAGGGGCCCTGCCGGTCGCCAGGTAGCCTATTCGAGCGATCTTGGCCGCCTGCGCCTCGGCGGCGCACGGCGCAGGGAGGAGGATCGCACCCGAACCAGCCAGGAGCCTGCGCCGATCTAGCAATGGTTCCTCCAACTCAGTGGAGCCGTGAGAGCCAGAGCGTTACTCACGCACGGGGATCCTGCCCACCACGACTCCCGGCTCCTTGCCCGGCTTGGGTCTGAGAACCACGGTCTCCGCCTGGCCCGGCAGGATACCGACCAGACCTTGAATCGTCAGCGCGTGAGTCACCACCACGAGGGTGCCAGGTCCGCGCCACTCAGACACAATCTGCTTCAGTGCGGCAAGCCGTTCCGGGCTCTTGTCGGCGGAAGCGGCCGCAGTCCATGCACTCTCGACGGTACCGAGCCCCATCAGCCGCGCCGTCTCCAGGCAGCGGCACCAGGGCGAAGAGAGGATCCTGTCTACGGGCACGCCGTGCTGGCGGAAAGCCTCGCCGACTGCCTTCGCTTGCGTTCGCCCCCTGTCATCCATATTGCGCTGGGTCGTGCAGTCGTCGATCCTGAAACCGGGCGGGTCACCACCGTATCCGGGCGGCGCGTTACCATGGCGGACCAGCGCGACGTGACCGCCGGTGACGAGGGCGGCCCAGGCCTCCCGGAAATCGTCGGCCGCGACCGGCGCAGCGATCAGCAACAGGGCAAGAGCGGCGAGCGCAAGCGGTGTCACTGAAGCACCTCGTCCGCCCGGCCCACCAGCGACGGCGGGATCGTCAGGCCAAGCGCCTTGGCGGTCCTGAGGTTGATGATCAGGTCGAACTTCGTGGGCTGTTCCACGGGTAAGTCGGCGGGCTTGGCTCCCTTGAGAATCCGGTCCACGTAGCTCCCGACGCGTCGGTAGAGATCCGCTTCATTTGCCCAGTAGGACATAAGGCCGCCGGCCTCCACATATGTCCGCGTACCGTACATGGCGGGCAGCCGACGTTTGGCCGCGAGCTCGGTAAGTCGAATTCGATGAAACACGGTCAGCGGATCGGCCAGGATCAGAACGGCCCCCGCCCGTTTCCTGGTCATTGCCTCGAACGCCCTGTCGAACTCCTCGAGACGGCGCGCCTCCAGGATTTGAAGCTGCAGGGCCAACGATCGGGCCGCAGCCTCGGCACCCTTCAGGGCGAGCGGATGCCACGGATTATCAGGGTTCCACAAGACGGCAATTCGCACGGCCCGGGGAACCGCCTCCTTGAGGAGCTCGAGCTGTTTGCCGCACAAGTCCGCACTCAGGGTGGTGGTGCCAGTGACGTTCCCGCCCGGTCGCCCGAGGCTGACGACGAGGCCCAGCTGAACAGGATCAGGAGTGTTCACCATGACGATCGGGATCGACGCCGTCGCCTTCCTGGCGGCAAGAGTGGCCCCCGGTACGATCGCGACGATCAAGTCAACCTTGAGGCGCACAAGTTCGGCCGCGAGGTCACCGAACCGGTCCGTCTTCCCTTCGGCAGTGCGCCACTCGATGGCAAGGTTCAGCCCTTCGACGTACCCCAGTTCGCGCAGGTTTTGCCGCAAGAGTGCGGGGAAACCGGCCCAAGTAGAAGGAAGCGGCGACAGAACACCGATCCGCCACACCTTCGCCGCCTGCTGCGCCTCGACGCCGAGCGGCGTAGCGAGGAGCACCGCCCCCGTTCCCGCGAGGAAGGTGCGTCGGTCTATCAATGGGTCCCCTCGCAGGCGGTCCGCGAGTCCAACGCGAGGGGATATGGTGCTTGATAGTAGTCGAATCAGGTCTATGCGGAGTCCTCCTCACAGGCTGCGCGGGAGTCTAGCAGAAGCCTCGCCACTTTGCTGACCCCCGGATTTTCTAGCCTCGGCCCCGGCGGCCGGGTAGCTGGGATCATCCGTAAGCTTCGGCCGGGCAAGCGGAGGTGGTACGATTTTCTTGGCCATTTTGTCTCTACCTTGGTCGGTTAGGGGAAATGAGCCAGCCCTCGGCGTGTTCACGCACGCCGGGGGCGCTGTGCGTTTATCCCAAGCAAACGTCGCCAGAGCAGACGCACCACGCTCAGCAGCAGCGCGATCCGTTGCGCTCGGAGATACGGCGCGAGGCTCTGCAGGAGGGCATGCTCCGCCCGGAGACGCCCATGCGTCCGGTATCAGCCACGTAATTTCTCGGTCTTCAAGGAGTGCGGGTAGCTGGCTTCCACTCCCGGGCGAGCTGCTGCGCCTCGGCAAGCTGCTCTGCAGTCATCTTCGCCGCGACGCGGTCGCGATTCCTGACGGCCTTCTCGCGGCTTTCAGTCCCCGATGCCGGGAAGCGCGCGGCGGCCAGATTGAACCACTTGTGAGCCTGCACGTAGTCCTTCGACACGCCTTGGCCATTGGCGTACATCAGCCCAACATTGTACTGGGCGGACGCATCGCCCTGGTCGGCAGCCTTGCGGTACCATCGCATTGCCTCGATGTAGTCCCGCCGCACGCCTTGGCCCTTGGCGTACATGACCCCGAGGTTGTACTGGGCGGACGCGTCGCCCTCATCGGCGGCCCTGCGGAACCACTGCATCGCCTCGGTGTAGTCCCGCCGCACGCCCTGGCCTTTGGCGTACATGACCCCGAGGTTGTACTGCGCGGGCGCATCCCCCTGGTCGGCGGCCTTGCGAAACCATCGCATCGCCTCGGTGTAGTCCCGCTGCACGCCCTGGCCTTTGTTGTACATGAGGCCCAGACTGTACTGAGCGGAAGCGTGGCCCTGGTCGGCAGCCTTGCGGAACCACGTCATCGCCGCAGTCTGGTCCTGCGGCAAACCTTGGCCATTGGCATACATGAGGGCGAGGTTGTATTCGCCGGCGGGGAAGCCCTGCTCGGCGGCCCTGCGGTACCACCTGACCGCCTCGGCGTAGTCCTGCCGCACGCCTTCGCCATTTGCGTACATGACGCCGAGGGTGGTCTGGACGTCGGCATCTCCCTGCTCGGCCAGCGGATGCCAGAGTTGGAGCGCCGTTGCGTAATCACCGCGCTTGTAGGCGGCCAGCCCGTCCTCATAAGGCTCTGCGGCCACCGAAGATGCGAGGCCCATGGAGAGAACAAGGGCCGCACACCCGACCTTGATGAGGTCTCTCATGTCTCCCGCCGCTACCGACCTACCGACACTTGTCTACGATGGCCGCTTACTGGATGACTTCATCCGCCCGCAACAGGAGCGACTGGGGGATAGTCAATCCGAGCGCCCTCGCCGCTTTCAGATTGATCACCATGTCGAACTTGATCGGCTGCTCCACGGGTAGGTCAGCAGGCTTGGCGCCCTTGAGGATCCTGTCCACGTATGCGGCGGCACGCCGGTACATCTCGGGGATGCTTCCGCCATAGAACATGAGACCCCCGGCGTCCACGAACTCCCGGCCCGGATACATCGAGAGCAGGCGATGCTTCGCGGTGAAGTCGACGATGCGCCTGCGATAGGAAGCGATGAGCACATCGGCCGTCGTCATGAGCGCATCGGGCCGCTTTCGAGCGATCGCCGCGAAGACTTTGTCGATATCCTGCGGACCCCGGAACTTGTGGGGCTCGACCTTGATCTTCATGTCGGTGGCCCACCGCTGCGTCTCCTCGACGGCCAAGACGCTCGCGGGATTGTCGGGGTTGTAGATCAGCGCGACACGAGAGAGCTTCGGCTGGGCCTCTTTGAGCAGCTCTAGCCGCTTCCCGTATTCAGGTCCAATGAACGCGATCCCCGTGACGTTGCCCCCAGGGTGCGAATAGCTCGCGACCAAGCGCGTTTGATCGGGAAATGCGACATTCGCAAACACGATCGGGATCGTGGACGTCGCGTGTTTGGCCGCCGCGGCGGCCGGCGTTCCCGCGGTGCAGAGAACGTCCACCTGAAGACGAACCAGCTCACCGGCGAACTGGGGAAGACGCTCGCTGTACCCGTCGGCCCAGCGGGTCTCGATGGTAATGTTCTGGCCTTCCACGTAACCGAGTTCGCGCAATCCGGTCCGAAGGGCCTCGAGGTTTGGGAGGCCGTCGGCAGCCGAGGCGGGCGATAGCCATCCGATTCGGCGCATACCACCGGCCTTTTGCGCGGCTGCTGAGCGCGAGACCAGGAGAGCGCCGGCGGTGAGGCTGGTGATGAACGTGCGACGCGGTATCACTGGGTCCACCCGCAGCGCATCCGTGAAGTCTGGGGCGAAAGTGACGTGGGGTAACCGGTCTGGCGTCACGGAGAGCCCTCCTCCAGTTTCTGCAGGGTCTCAACTAGCACCCGCTGAATCTCCCGGTCACGGGGCCGCCGCCGCTCAGCCGGCCGGCGTCCACTCCGTTCCCGGCGGGAGGCCGGCAGAGCAGACGGTTTGACGGTCCCGCAGTTCGACCCCTCACAGACGGAATATCGCCGGGAGCCTACCACAGGCGTGCGCAGAGTTTCTGCTAGGGCTTCAGGCTGTTCACCGGGTCGCGGCATCGTTGGCCTCTACCACTCAAATCCGGCCACGGCGGGCGGAGTCTCGCACAGCTTCCATGCCGTGCAGACCATCCACGCATGACGGTGCAGGCAGCTTAGCGGCGCCGGTCCGATGCGGTAACCGCAATCAGGCCAGCCAGGCCAACGGCAAAGAGGACGAGCGTCGAGGCCTCGGAGACGAACGTGGCGTGAAAGACAGGATCCGCATTGCTCAGAGTAAGGGACCAAGGTCCCGTCGCAGGATTCCCGCTCGTGTTGAACGCGAACTGACCAGCCGTATACAGATCGTCCTGATTGAGAGCCATGGCCCCGCTGCTCTCAAGAGGGCCTCCGAAGGGGGCGCCGTCAGACTGACTGGTGACGAAGGCGATGTATTGGTGGCCGCCAATGACGGGTACGTAATCCTCGCCGCCTTTGCGGTCCAGGAGTCCGCCACGCGCTACGGCGCCTACTCCGTGAGGCTCGTGACGTGGCTGGGGACGGTCCGGGGAATCGGTCTTCGCAGCCACTGCTGGCGCCGCTCGCTCGAGGAGCCGATGCTCATCTCCTCGCGATACTTGGCCACCGTGCGTCGCGCGAGCTCGACGCCGTGGAGGTGCTTGAGGAGCGCGACGATCCGCTGGTCACTCAATGGGCGCCCAGCGTCCTCGGCCGCGACGAGCCGACGAATGCTTTCCCTGACCGATCGCGCCGACACCTCGCCGGCTCCGCTCGCCGTGCGGAAACCGGAGCCGAAGAAGTACTTCAGCTCGAATACACCGCGCGGGGTGCTCACGTACTTGCCGTTGGTGACGCGGCTCACCGTCGATTCGGCCACGCCGATCTCGTCCGCGACATCTCTGAGGGCCAGGGCGCGGAGATGCTGGGGGCCGTGCTCGAAGAACTCGTGCTGGAAGCGCACGATGCTTTCGGTCACTTTGTGAATCGTGCGCTGGCGCTCGTAGACGGCACGGACGAACCACTTGGCCGCAGTCAGCCGGGCCTTGATATAGGCGCGGTCCTCCGGATTCGCAGACTGTCGATCCTGCAGCATCTGGCGGCAGGCCCGGCTGAGTCTCAGCTTCGGCTGGCCGTCGTCGTCCACCCGCACGACGAAGTCCGGCCCGACCTGGATGACGTGAACATCCGGCGTGATGGTCGTGGGATCATGGTGGCCGAACCCACGGGCAGGGACGGGGTTGAGCGTCAGCAGGCGCGCTTCCTCCTCGACAACCTCCGCGACGGAGATACCGAGGGCCCTGGCAATGGCCGGGTAGCGGCGCTCCTTCAGGGCGGGGAGATGGTCCTGAATCAGCCGGGCGAGGTGCGGATACCCAGGGAAGTAGTGCCTGGCCTGGAGGAGCAGGCAGTCCTGGGAATCGCGTGCCGCCGTGCCCACCGGGTCGAAGCCCTGGATCCGGCTCAGTATCGTGGTCACCTGGTCCACCTCGGCCCCGAGATGGAGCGCGATCACCACGCAGTCCTTGTCGAGGAAACCGCGCTCGTCCAGGTTCTCGATGATCCACTCGCCGATCTCAAGCAGGACCGGGTCCACGAGCTCGTCGTGGAGCTGCCCGAGCAGGTGCTCCCGCAGATCCGGTCGGCTCGACACGGACGGCTCCGGGCGGAGCCGATCGTCTGCGTCCGGTTCGATCTCGGCCGCAACACGTACCGAGCCTGACTTTCCTCCTTCGAGATATTCGAGGAATTTCGCGTCGTCGTCGGGAACGAGCGTCTCTGCATCCTCGTCGGAGCCGTCCTCCTCGAGCCCCGGATTCTCCTCCAGGGCCTTGAGCACCTCCTGGCGGAGCTCTTGGCATGGCAGGGTTATGAGCCGCATGAGCAGGATGAGCTGAGGGGTGAGTCGCTGCTGGAGCCCGAGGGTGAAGGACATGCTCGTACGCATGGGCCACCTCCCGTACCTGGAAGGGAAGGACTAGTCCGGCATTCCGGAACTAGTACACTATCGGCCCGATACCCGCCACAGCAAAGATAAGGCCTAGACAGTAAGGACATTTGGGATATACGTCTAAACATGGGGGAAATATCATTTATCTCTGCCATACGGCCGGCCGAATCTTCTGTAGATCCGGGATCAGACGAGCGGGGAAAGGGAAGCGGCAGCCAGCTGGAACCTAGTGACAGCCCGGCGACTCGAGACAGGGATCCGCTATCGCCGCAAACGCGCTCTCCAATTCGGCTCGGCTCTCGGGCCGTCCAGCCGTTCTTTCGCCTCAGGGTTCTCGAGCCGGTAGATGGGGATGGCCACGTGCTCGATTCCCCCGTGGCCGCCAGCCTGGAGCAGGTGCGGCCCCTCCCAGGTCGCAGCGTCGGGGTACCGTTCGGACCCCAAGCCGCCCGTGACGTCGAAGATCTCAACGAGCAACCTCGGAATCATGGGGACGCGGTGCAGCTCGGCATTCGGCCGATCAGCGCGCCGAGGCAACGCATCAAGGCTGTCGGAGAGAATCATCTCGACGCCGATATCTCCGGGCCGGTCCAGCACGATGTCCCCAGGGCGCACTTCATCGGGACCGACCGCCGCGCGGGGATCGACTCGGTGAGCCACCACATGCGAAAGCAGAATGGATGCGTCGCCGGTGTACCCGCTCAGCGGGCGCCGCTTGGCTCTGGTCCGCTCGCCCGTCGAATGGTCGAAGCAGATTCCGCTTTCATGATACGAGAGATGCTGTCCCGCTCCCGCTCTCGCTGACATGCCCACCACGTACAGACCATTCGAGGTCCGCGCGATCCGGTAGAGGCTGACCACGCCTCCATTGGGAAGGGTTATGTAGACTTTTCGCCTCACCCGGTTCTCCTCGTCGACACAGGGCGCTGCCGACGGCATAGGCAGAGCAACCAGCATGCCGGGGCCAAGAGCAATGTCGGCGAGTACTTACGATTCGGCGGATTACCGAGGGTGACAAAATTCATTAGTCGCAGGTGATAATTCTCGCGAGGAGCACGGGGGAAGGCGGCAAGACCTGTGTGATATTCTAGTTTGGACGCGTCTTGAGCCGTCCGATACGCAACGACACTTGTTGATCGACGCTCGGTTGCGGATCGGCGCCCGCGGGGGAGTTCCCGAAGAGGGAGGGAGAGGAGGAGCAGTGAAGCGGTTCGTGTCTCGCTACGTTCCCTTCCTCTGGCTGCTCGCGGTGCTGAGCCTCGTGGGATGGTTCGTCTGGAACGGAGACCTCGCCGGCTGGATTCTCCTGGCTCTCGTGATCGGGCTCATGGTCTGGCAGCTGACCCAACGGGAGAGGGCGCGGCTCGCCGACAACCCCCAGGCGGAGACAGCCAATGGCCGTGGTGTGCATGACGAGTCGGCGCCATGACGCGCCTGCTCCTGGTGCTCTCGTGCTCGGCCCTCCTGCTCGTGTGGGCGTCTGACGGGCCCGCGAGCGCAGACGCCACTGATCCCATGCACTGCTCGAGCTACACGGTCGGAGCCGACACCCACACCGTGTGCACCGCCTCCCCTTCGGCGCCTCCCGACACCGCGTTCCAGTGTCAGAACTACATCGTCGGCACCGACACGCATACGGACTGCAGCCCCGTGCCGGCGACCCGCCTGACCGTGCCCCGGAGGAAGACGGCCGGTCTGCCGCCGCTGAGCGCGCCCCGCTGCTACACGTATCAGATCGGCTCCTCCAGCTACACAGAGTGCCGCTAAGCCGCGCGCGGCGACGCTGCCACTGGGCCCGCAGCGGGCCCGACCTCGCATACCACGACCGCGAGTGGGGTGTGCCCGTCCGTGCCGACCGACGGCTCTTCGAATTCCTCGTGCTCGAGGGCGCCCAGGCGGGGCTCAGCTGGTCGACCATTCTCGCGAGGCGCGGAGGCTATCGCGCCGCCTTCGCCGCGTTCGACCCCGCGCAGGTGGCGCGCTTCACGCCTTCCCGAGTGACGCGCCTGCTCCGCGATCCAGGCATCATCCGTCATCGCGGCAAGATCGAAAGCGCCATCCGGAATGCGCAGGCCTTCCTCGCCGTGCAGCGGGAGCATGGCAGCTTCGCCGCCTATCTCTGGACCTTCGTCGACGGGCGCCCGCTCCAGAACCGCTGGCGCCTGCCGCGCCACGTGCCGGCGGAAACGGCGGTCTCCGTCGCGCTCAGCCGGGACCTCAAGCGCCGCGGCTTCACCTTCGTGGGTCCGACCATCTGTTACGCGTTCATGCAGGCCACCGGGCTCGTCAACGATCACCTGGTGTCGTGCTTCCGTTACACGGAGGTGAAGCGTCTTGCCGCTGCCAAGGGCAGGGGAGCAGGGGTCGGAGGCAGAAGCTCCTTGAGATCAGGACGTGGGCGGACGTAAACTGCAGCCGTGGCACCTCCTGAACGGGCTGGCGGCATCGGTGGGATCTGGCGTTTTCTGGGACTCGCAGGCGCTCCTGAGGACACCGTGACGCGCTCCCCGGTCATCCCCGCGCAGAGTGGCCCGACCGATCGCGAGCGTGCCGTGCTGGGCGGCGGCATGTCGCTCCGTGGCGAGATCAGCGGCGAGGGCGACTTCCACATCTACGGCCGCTTCGAGGGCGAGATCGATGTCACGGGCCGCGTGCTCGTTGCCGAGGCGGCCCAGGTCGACGCCAATATCAACGCCGCGGCCATCGTGATCGCCGGCAAGGTCCGCGGCAATCTTTCCGCCACGACTCACCTCGACATTCTCCCGAGCGGCGTCCTCACCGGCACGCTCAAGGCCGGCAGCTTCTCCGCCGCGGAAGGCTCCTCCGTCAAGGGCGAGATCTGGCTGGAGCGCGCGGAGCCTGCCCGCATGGCCGACACCGGATCGGACGACGCTGAGGAGCGCCGGTGAACCTCTCCGAGCGGGTCCGCGGCCACCGCCCGACCATGTGGGCGGTCTATGGAGCAGCGGCCGTCCTCGTGATCGGCATCGTCTGGGGTGGCTGGGCACTGTGGAAGACCCGCTACGAGACCCAGGGTGCCTTCGCCCTGACTCAGGCCAGAGCCCTGGCCTCGCAGTCCCAGGCCCCGGGCGCCTCTCCGGATGCCCGCCAGCGGGCCGAGAAGGCGCTACAGGACGTCATCACGGAGTACCCGCGGCTCTCCTCAATTGGCCAGGCTGCGTATCTCCTCGGGAGCCTCCGTTTCTCCAATGGCCAATACGCGGCGGCCAGGTCGAGCTTCGAGCTCGCGCGTGACCGGGCCGGCTCGCCGACGCTGGCAACGCTGGCCACTCTCGACGCCGGCTACTGCTGGGAGGCCGAGAAGAACTACGACTCAGCCGAAAAGGCTTATCGGGCGGCCATTAGCAATGGGGATCCTAAGAAC
>Ga0326726_10002735_pt1 | contig 16142 bp, 16 predicted proteins | sample MHFenrmetagenome_2_FD_207603 | JGI IMG/M metagenome (GOLD analysis project Ga0326726, IMG submission 207603) | Lab enriched peat soil microbial communities from Michigan Hollow, Ithaca, NY, United States - MHF15MN | ecosystem: Environmental > Terrestrial > Soil > Wetlands > Peat | place: USA... | reverse complement strand
CTGAGCATGATCGGGGCACTGTTCATGGTTCAGGGAACGGGTCTCCCCATACTCTCAACCGGGTACCTGCTCTCCCTCTTCCAGTGGGTGGCGTACCTGGTCCAGCCGTTCAGTATTGTTGCTGCAGTGGTAGTCATTGTAGGGACTGAAGCGTTCCGCCATACCCTGCATTATACCCTTACCCGGGACGCCATACTCATCACGGGAGGTATCTGGAACCAGGTGGAAAATGTTATCCCGCTTCAACAGATCGAAAGGATCGGTCTCGCGCAGAGTCGGCTGGCACACTTTTTAAATTTCGGCACGGTTGTTCCTGCAGGAAAAGTGTTCGGGCTCTCAGAGGTGGATATGACCGGAAATCATGGGCAGGGGGATATGCAGCACCCTGATTCAAATCAGGTTACTACCGTACGCTGGCAGAATGAGTCCCACGACCCGTTCGTGTGCCTGTACGGTATTTTAAACCCCGGGGACGTGAAGGCACGTATTGAAAAAGCGATACAGAAAATTTCAGAAAAAGAATGATTATCTCTTCAATAAACCCATCTGCGATCACCATTTCCCATATGGTTGAAGATCGAGGAGCAAAGATATTTTTCACAAGAATTTCTGAAAGAATATCCAGCACTTGCCTGTCAATGGATTTTTAAGTATCTCCAATTCCCACAGGACAAAAAAGAGAAATACCGGATTTCATTACTTTTTTGTTCTTTAACCTTGTGAAGACCCAGCTCTTTCATTCTCCATCTCAACATCCTGCTGATCGAAATAGGTAGTCAGGTAATTGAGCGTCTCCAAGTCAACATCTGCATAGGTATTGGATCCAATCTCAAACGGATTGTCCATGTCCCGGATGAGGAGCAACAGGCCGATTAACATGCTGCAGACAACAGCAAAGATGATTACTCCTTCTAGGTAAGGGTCCATCTTTATGAAGAGGAGGAGGAGGATCACGCTTCCTGTTGCAACCTCGGCAAGCGCGTATGCCGCCGGGATAAAATCGGTTCTGATGATGACTTCAATCCTGTTAGTCATTTTGTCAAGCACCCCGAGCTCATTTCTCAGTTTTGCTATCAGCGGGGGAGCGACATTCAGGTAGGAAAGGATCCGGATATCGTTGTTGATCTTATCCATCTCGCGGTTGATATCCTGGAGGTTCCAGGTATTTTCTGAAAAACAGGTCTGCATCATGCGGTGAAGATCCCGTACATGAGTCCTGAAAACCCGTGCCGGTGCTTCATCTGCCAAGGGAAGTACCCGGCTGTCATTATATAGCGCCTTCAGGGAGGCTGCCAGGTCTCCGCCGACTTTCTCGCTCTCTTTGAAATCAGTGAACGTGCCGGTGAAAATAATCGCAATGGTAAAGATCGCGCCGCTGATGAAAGCCCCCACCACGGTATTGATGGGCACCACATCAACCCCGTAGAAGTCTATGAGTGTCCTTGGTATAAGGAGGATGAGCATTATGAAAATCGCCTTGGACATAATGCCCCACTTTTTACTGTTTTCCATACCTACACATGCACTTTCATTCATGTTTGTACATTTCGGTCCCGCACAGTGGAGCTCCTTTTAAATGGGAATGCAGGCAATGCAGACCCAATTGCTATCAAGATCCCGGACACCATTTCGTGAACTCTGGACACCGGCAGGTACCGGCAGGATGAACGATCGAAACGCATCCAGATCCGGATCCGCAAGTTCCATCACCTATCACCGCAAAAAACCGGTATATATCGGAAAGAGTGTGATAGTCATGAATATGCAGGTTGTCAGATGGTGCCTTGATCTCGGAATGGGTATATTTTTCATGATCAGTTTTATCACCGGGTTCTTCAAGTTTACCCTCTTCATGCGGATATTCGGGCTTACAGACATCGTACTTCCCCTCGCATTGATGAGCGATATCCATGACTGGTCAGGTCTCGCGCTGGGCTTTTTTGTCGCAGCTCATCTTTTTATGAATCGTCAATTGATCAAAACAACGACCAGGAAGATCCTGAGAGGCGAGATACGAACAGCCTGACGAAAAATGTGATAAGCAATCAGGAAAAATATTGTTGTTACGGGAAAAAATGCGGGGATTTTTTTAGTTAAAAAAGAAACTTTTCCCTAGATCCCCAGTATTGGAATACCCCCTCTGTTCCCAGTAACCATGGTAGTCCGGATCATCACTAAGCTCAATCTTCTCTATCCACTTTATCCACTTATATCCCCATTTGTTCTCTGCCACCAGCTCGAATGGGTAGCCCCGTTCGGCCGGGAGCGTGACATTGTTCATCCTGTAGGCCATGATAATGTCATTGTTCATCAGGTAGTCGAGCGGGAAGGACGTGGTATAGCCATCATGAGCCGTGAAGATCACCGTATTTGCACGGGGATCGATACCCGCGCCCTGTATGAGGTCGCGGACCATCACCCCCTCCCAGAGGATGGTTACATCCCAGCCTTCCACGCAGAAGAGGGTGACGACCTTTGTATAATGGGGATACTTGTCCAGGACTTCGTTGTAGGTATACACGTCGGTTGTGTTGGTCAGCCCGGTTACAGTGAGACGGTAATCGGATGTGTTGACGCGCTGGGGACCCTTGATGGAGTTCTCACGAAAATCATTGATGGAGGAGAGATCCTTTCCTTCGTAAGCCCTCACCTCCACACCCGGAAGCGCCTGCGGGGAATTGGGGCGGAAGCCCTGCCCAACTAAAAGGAAGAGCACAGCTGCTACGAGAATAACAGCCATAATGACGATGATGAGACCGTACTTTGTGTTCATTACCTCAGGAACTGTCAGCGGGATCTTATTAACCATTCCTTAGAGGCAGTTTACGGGATCTGATCAAAAATATCCTAACAGTGTTCCACAGGTCCTGTCCTGAACACAACCTATTTTATCTCGTACTCCTCAAAAGCACCATGCGGGGGAGAATGAATAACGAAAGGATTGAACAATACGTATGCCAGGCTTGCGGGTATAACATGGTAGGGTACCATCCGGATTTCTGCCCGTTTTGCGGGGCAACGAACGATAAATTCCTGCCTGCCGACGATAATTCGGCCCTCCACCACGTCGAAGGCACGCAGGTCAATGCGTACGTGACCCGTTGCACTACAGTCCCAAAGCTTGGTTATGAACATGCGGCCTACCGGGTCGTGGCGGACGGTGCTATCTTTCTCGTCGATTGTCCCTCCACGTTTGACCGCTCACTCCTGCGGATGGATACTATCATCTTCACCCACCCTCACTTCCTCGGGGCGTGCAACCAGTACCGTGAGCTCTACCCTGCCCGCATCGCCATTCATGAAGCAGATGTTCGCAACGACCTCTGCCGGGGTTTTACGTTCGATGATATCTTCTTAGGCAGTTATTGCGACTGCGGGCTTCATGCGATACATCTCGGCGGGCACACCCCCGGGTTCACCTGCTATTTCTTCAGGGATGTGTTATTCATCTGCGACTATGTGATAAAGGAGCAGGGGGGGATGATTCTCAATCCCTATGGTCCCTGCAATGCAACACGAGAGGGGCTTGCCAAGCTTCTCGGGCAAATCCCGGACTACCCTGTATCCACTGTCTGTGGGATTGATTACGTCATTGATTACCCGTCGTGGGAAGTGCAGGTACGCCCGCTGACCCGCTGAAACACACAGCAGCCCGGTATTTTACGGGGATGGATCTCTTCAAGGTTCCCCATCCTGTTAATCTGAATGACTATTGCTCTTATGGTATTCCAGGTATCTCATTGTTATTTTATCATTAACGCCGAAAATTTTCGTAGTTAAATAAAACCATAAATAATCCTGCGTCAAAATCTCCTTAGGAAATAAGGAGATTTGTTGTATGAATCGTTCTATCGTTTTTGTCAGTCTTGGGATTATCTGCCTCATTGCGGTAGTGTTCTCTGGATGTGTAGGGTCAGGTCCGGGGAATCAGACAGTATCACCGACGCCAGTGGAAACACCGGTGCTGGTAGGTCACCTTGTGGTCAATGAATCGCAGAACACGGCAACGGTGTATATGAACCGGAGCAGTCTCATAACCGTCAGGTTAGCAGAAAACCCTTCGACAGGGTTCCAGTGGAACCTGACAACGACACCCGGCCTCAGCCTCATAAAAGATGAATATGTACCGACCGATACCTCCGGAAAGCTGGTGGGATCCGGCGGAACCCATATATGGGATTTGTCAATGGTGTCTATCGGGAAACAGGAGATCCACGCGGTATACAAACGCTCGTGGGAGCCCATAACCGGCAACGAAACCACCTTCTCGATGGCAGTTGTGGTAAGCTGAGAACGTCTACCCTCTTTTTCCATTGAAGCCGTTCACGGGAAAAATACGATTATCTCACATGAAGACAACGTCATAGATATATCTGTCTCGCAACCCTCTTCATCGGAAGATTTGGTTAAAAATACGAGAGCAGAACAATTGTTAAGATATTGCCTTTTATCGTTACCCGCTCAGGCGATAGGATCCCGTCGGGGAGCGGCCAAAATACTCTTCGTAGATTACATAAAGATTGATATCATCAGGAGCCTGGTAGGGTTTGGGTTGGTATCCCATGATCCTCCGCAAATCCCGCCGGATAAAAAAGGAACGTTCCATTACCAGCGCTCTCTGTTTTCGGATCGGTACTGGGAGATTGTGGATGTGACTATGGCAGAACAGACAGACAACCAGGATACGTGTTGACGGGTCACGTTTCATCTCTTTGAAGAGACGTCGAGAGATGAGATGGATCTCAAGAAAGGATACAGGATGGTACTCATGACAGAGCTCGCAGGTATATTCAACAGCAATTTTAATGCTCTGTTCCTGCTCCGGAGTAATCCATCTGCATTCAGTCTCCAACATACCCTTCCACTCTAAATCATCCGACCATTGTTGGGAGAAGATAAAAGATTTCTGCTGCAGGTGTGCCTGTCCCGGCTCCGTTGGCCGGACTAATGTTAGGCTCAAAAAAGATGTGTTCCGAGACTTTTTGCGTCGCGGGTTTTTTGGATATGTCAGAGTGGAGTGAGTTTTCTTGGCCGGAGGATCCCCACTAAAAATGCACACCGGACGGATCCACCCGCCCGGAAAATCATCCGTTGTGTCACGGCGTTTTGAGATTTTTTATAAAAGCGATTACTTCCTGGATATCCGGCACTGAGTGTACTGGATACACTTTGACAACCACCACTTTCTGCTTTTCATCGACGATCACGTTCGCCCGTTCGGAAAAACCGTTTGCGTACCTGAAGAGACCATACTGCTGGGATACCATCCCATGTGGCCAGAAATCACAGAGCAGAGGTGTTTTGGATATGCCAAGATGCTCCGCCCACGCTTTTTTACAGGGTACAGAATCTACACTGATGCCGACTGCAACAGTATTGAGTGAAGAAAAAGTGTCCACGTTATCTTCCAGGGATTTCATCTGGCCGGCGCAGAACGCTGTCCATGCAAGAGGGTGAAAGGAAAGGAGAGTTCTCTTTCCCATGTTCTCAAAAAGATCAAAAGTCTTGTCATTCTGGTCTTTCAATGAAAAATTCCCTGCCGGATCTCCTGGCTGGATTATCTGCTGCGGTCGCATAAATTCACCAACAGTATTCATCCTATCATTCATCCGATATCAGACTTTGTATCGGGGATGACAGTATCTTTCTATGCGCATGGATCACGGTCTCTGTAAAATCCGAACGCTCACGATTTATACCCAAGCCATTACACCTCTTCTGAAGGTGATTCTGCCGAAAAAGTCTACTTGATGCTACAAGAGACGAACGATACGGAAAACGGCATCCTCCATTGTTAAGAAACGAGGGGCGTGCATTGTTTTTTAAAAAGGAATTGCTGGTAGGCAGGTGATTTCAACTTTTTACCCGGCACTCATAGCCGTGGCTGCTGCTGCGAGGCACAATGAAATGTACCAAAGCCTTCAACCAGGGCACGGGCATCGATTCCGGTTACTTTCCTGCCCGAGAAGAAACCCTGCAGAATCTGCAGTGCCACAGCATCGTTCGGATCATTGAAGACCGGTACGACAACCACATTATTCCCGATATAGAAATTTGTATATGTTGCCGGATACCGCTCGTTCCCGCTGGAGACTTGGGCAGGCATCGGGAGTTTCACTACAGTAAGAGGTCGGCCATCCTGGTCAGTGGATTTTTTCAGGATCTCGTAATTCTCATGCAGAGCCGGGTAATTTGCGTCTGCAGTGTCGGTTTCGTATGCACACACGACAGTTGTTGGGGCGACAAATCGGGCGATGTCATCTATATGGCCATCGGTGTCATCCCCGACAATCCCTTCATTCAGCCAGATAATCTTCACTACCCCGAGATACTCTTTTAAAAACTCCTCGATTTCATCGGGCGAAAGCGACGGGTTCCGGTTCGGGTTCAGGAGACAGGATCGGGTGGTCATTACCGTGCCCCGTCCGTTCACATCCACAGATCCGCCCTCAAGCACGATCCCGGGGACAAAACTGGGAAGGTCAAGCCAGCGGTTCATAACGCCCGGGATTTTCCCGTCCTGAAGCTGGTCTTCATACTTCTCCCCCCATGCGTTGAAATTCCAGCGTACCATCGCAGGCCGCTTTAATGCCCGGTTGATCACAAACGTCGGGCCATAGTCCCGGATCCAGACATCCGAGAATCCGGTCGTGTGGAGGATAACCCGCGAAAGATCAACACCCGTTTCACGAAGCCTCGCCCGTATCTTGCGATGCGCAACAGCGGAAGGAACAAACAATTCGACACGGTCAGATGTGTGTATCACCTGTATGAATTCATAAAATTCATCTTCTACAGCCCGGAGACGGGGGAACGTATTTTTATTGTGTGGCCATGAAAGCCAGACACATTCATGCGGCTCCCATTCCGCCGGCATATGGAACCCGCGGTTCCGTGGGGTGTCACCAAGACGGATATCGGGAAATGTCACGTCTTGTCCTGGGAACAGGGAACAGGTAGCATCATAGGTATCAGGACGGCGGTTCCGGAAAAAACCCCATGAATCCCGGACCGAGTAGTTCATGGATAAATCAAGAGGGGCGATGATCGTTTTTTCGGTATCTTTACCCTGAGCAATTATTTTGCCAAACGCGTCGCAAATAAACGATCCCCCGAAGAACCGGATATCACCTTCCTGCCCCACGCGGTTGATGGCGGCAACATGTACACTGTTTGCCACAGCATGACCCCGCTGGATCAATACCCATGCTTCATGCCAGTTGCCCTCAGCTGGTTCTTCACTCGAGGGGTGCCCTATTGCTGTCGGGTAAAAGATAATCCGTGCACCATCGAGAGCAACACATCGCGCCGCTTCCGGGAACCACTGATCATAACAGATTAGGACTGCGATGCGCCCGTAGCGGGTTGAATGAACCTGATACCGGTCCCCGGGATAGAAATATCCCTTTTCAAAGAATCCGGGATCCTGCGGTATATGGACTTTGTGATAGGGCGTATGGAGTGTTCCGTCCGCATCGATGATAACCGCTGAGTTGTAGAATCTGCCGTCAGATGACTTTTCGTAGAGCGGGACAATGATTACCACTCCGTGCCGTCGGGCAATCTCAGAAAATGCCCGTGTGGAGAGACCCGGTATCGTCTCAGCGAGCGGAGATGCATTCACGCCAATTCCCTGTGCGAAATACCGGGTCCGGTAGAGTTCAGGGAGACAGATGATCTGTGATCCGTCTCTGGCTGCCTGGTCAACGTTCGCCAATGCTTTTTTAAAATTCTCTTCGGGATCCGGCCCGACTGCCATTTGAATGAGACCCACAATTACACTTTTTTGCTGCATACGCCTCGTGATATACGAGTTTTTTTTACTATGATAATATGCTATCCAACCGGTTTTGCAAATAAACTCCATAATACAGGACCAGCGATCAGGCTATCATGCAGAAATAATTGGTTAATAAACTGTAAAATAAGGACTCACAGTATAAAAATCCCGAAAGAACCGTTAGTTCGGATAACGAAGCCAACTTCCCCAGATTCTTCATACAACATCCGCAGTATTAGCAACCTTTGTAGATTTTCCGGATTTCTATCTCTATTTTTAAAAAATGGAAAATATATAAAACAAAAAGAAAATTAAATTAGACAAAAAGGAAAATATATATTCTAAAATGTTAATTATAATTTACATTATGTTTTGGAAGTTGGACGATTATGGACCGTACTCAATATAAAAAACTAACCCATGCAGATCGGGATATCGCATGGCAGGAAGGACAGACACTCGTCGTACTCACTGCGGGTGCTTGCCTGCTTGCTCTCGTAATAGCACTTAAAAATATTCTCAATATTCCAACAGAACGCCTTACCATGGACCTTGTCCTCAGCATATGCATTTTAGGTGGTCTGGCTACTTCCTATCCTATTGTAACAAAGAGACGATCAGAATCAGCAATCGGTCACCCGGGCATCTGGATCGCCGCAATCGTAATGGTAACCATGATTATTATTGTTTTACATGCCATCGGACTTCCGGGATCAATACCACAATAAGAGCTACTCGATACAACAGGATTCGCTATGCCTCCAGTGAGCAGAGATGAGATTTGGTATACCGGCAGTGTGCCCGCTACCGCGATCCGCCTCCCATTCGTGTTCTTATTGAGCTATCTGACAATCTTCAATGATTGTCATGGCGCGAATCATATCACGACAGTCCAATGGTTACAAACGATCTTCCGATTCTCTTCCGTCATACCATCACAGGCAATATCCGGAGTACGCCATACATGAAGAACAGAATAAAAGTGTACCGGGCCTTGCGCAACCTTACCCAGGAGGTCCTTGCTGAACAGCTCGGGGTGACCCGGCAGACGATTCTTGCTATAGAAAAAGAGAAGTATGATCCATCCCTCGAACTCGCATTCAGGATTTCCCGCTTGTTCAGAGTCCCACTGGAGAAAATGTTCCTTTTTGAAACTGAAGGAGAAGATCAGCCACTCTTCGAAGATTGAATTCCTGTAACGTTCACACAACCGTGGATCTTCCCGCTGTCGCGATCAGTTCGAAACAATTGCCTATAAAAAATAATCTCACGAAAACGCGAAAATAACGTCATCTGTTTTATCACACGGGTCAACATATACGATCCTTCAGGTGGAATTTTAACTAAGATTCCCTGTATCCGTACCGGAGCCGAAGCGTTATCCGATGATTTAACAAAGCTTATTAAAATCTGACACAGAAAGGCTAATAACCAGGGTTCTGTATCGACTTCTCAGTATGATTTATCCATAAAATTGTCCTGACTGACTCCTGCATCACCCCTGCATCTGTAGATGGTGATCGCACAGTGCTTAGATCAGGAGATGATTTTTCTGTTTACAACAGTAATGATCGTACCACCAGCAGTCATGGTGCGGTAAGACATCCCTTGTCCAGATCATGCAGACAACTGACTCTCGCATTTCTTCTCACACCGGGAATTTTTTTTCTGCTCCTGGTGTCACCGGGTGCCGCCCTTGACTGGACAACGGAAACCGTCGACAGTACTGGCGATGTGGGGCATTATACATCGCTTGTTCTTGATAGTTACGGCAACCCCCGGATCAGTTATCTGGACTTTACAAGCTACCATCTGAAATATGCAGCAAAGACAGGCGGGACATGGATCTCCGACCCGGTCGATGTGACACATGGTACCGGCGAATTCAGCTCGCTGGCGCTTGATGTATCTGATCGCCCACTTATAAGTTATTACGACATGAACCAGGGAAATCTCTCGTTTGCAACAAAAACCGGAGATACATGGACCACAGGTACTGTCGACAGCGTGGGTGTCGGGAGATACACGTCGCTCGCACTAGATAGTGACGGAAATCCGCGGATCGCTTACCAGGACCTTCTAAATATGAAACTGAAATACGCTGAGAAGAGCGGCGATCTCTGGATCAACGAAACGGTAGACAACTCCGGAAATGTGGGCACTTATTCATCTCTGGCACTGGATAGTCAAGGGAACCCCTCTATAAGTTATTATGATGCAGGGCACGGGTTTCTTAAGTACGCAGTGAAGAGTGGAGGTCTGTGGTCCACCACGATCATAGAGAATTCGGGGAATGCAGGATATTATTCATCCCTCGCGCTCGATGTAGCAGGAGAGCCAAGAATCAGTTATTATGATGGTGTTGGTAGGGATCTGAAATTTGCATCAAAAACAGGTGCCATCTGGAAAGAAGAGATCGTCGACAGTGTCGGCACTGTCGGGAAATATACATCCCTTTCACTCGATGCGTCAGGAAATCCCCATATCAGTTATTACGACGAAACCAATGGTCACCTTAAATATGCAGTGAAAACCGGGCTTACCTGGATCAATGAAACAGTGGATGACAGGTTGAATGTTGGATTATACACATCGCTCGCCCTGGATGCTGCGGGAAATCCCCGGATCAGTTACAGGGATGGCGGGAATGGCGACTTGAAATATGCTATTGGTATTCCTCCGCTGATTCCGAACTTCACGGCTTTTCCTCTCACTGGCACCGCCCCACTGAACATTCAGTTTTCCGATACATCCACCGGAGGATTACCATCCTGCTGGAACTGGTCATTCGGGGACGGTTCGTGGTTCAATACCAGCATTACCGCCCAACGAAACCCGACTCATGCGTATGAAATCCCCGGCACATACAGTGTGACCATGGTTGTTGAGAACTTTACTGTTGCGAGCAGCATCAGCAAATCGGGATACATCACCATCATCGCACCTCCAGAAACAACGGCAACAACATTACCACCGACACTTACACCCACACCTTCGCCCACTCCCCTCCCTACATCCCTGGTTCCCACGCCATCATCGACTCCCACTCCTGAACTCACACCCTCACTTACCCCATTACCATCGTTATCTCCTACCCCTAAATTCACACCTACACCTACCTTATCGCTGTCCCCGGTCGAAATTCCGGATAGTGGAGACGACCCTCCATACCGACCTGAGGTGACTCCGGTCATCCGGAATGTGGGACTTGCCGGGTGCCAGACAGTGAATGTTGGCGGGGATTCGGCGGTCAGCCGCGTGACTGTGACAGGGTGGAATATATCTGATATAATCATCACCTCCCGGAAGATTGCTACCCTTCCAGCCCAGACCATCCCCCTGGACAGGCCGGTATACCAGTATCTTGATCTTATGCCGGTACATTACACGATGATTTCTACAGCACTCATCGAGTTTGATGTCCCGCTTTCTTTTCTTGACGAACATCATTCCTCACCTGACGAGATCAGATTGTGGATCCTCCGGAACCAGACATGGTTCATCCTGCCCACCCGTACTCTTGGGAATAAAAACGGGCGGTCTCGCTACAAAGCAGAAAGCCCGGAATTTTTATTGTTCGCTATTGCCATGGAAAATGAAACGTTCGTAGCTCAGGAAAGGGATGCATCACCACTACCGCCTGAAAAGGACATAATTACCGAAGATAAATCCGGAAAACCTGATGTCCCATTCCCGTCACTAACTAATGTCCTTCCTGTGCAAGCTGATCCTGGTACGGGGAGCTCCAGTATGCATGTGATCTTCGGCATTGCCGGATTCTGCGGGTTCGGAATCATATCGATTATTATTCACCGCAGATGGATTCGACGATAGAATTTTTAGGATCGTACACGCTTCCCTGAAGCTGCAGAGATCTTAAAAAAAGAATCTGTTTTTAGGTCTTATAACATCCTGTTTAACCAGGTCATACACCAAGCGGCATATGCCCGGGGCGACATTACCGCACCTTCTTTGTTGAACCAGCTCAAAACCCCGCCGGGCAAATCCTTCTCCCAGTGCATCTGCCTGGTCACATTTGCTGAACGTGTAAAAATGAATCATCCCCCCGGGTTTTACATGGGAAATAATGACATCAAAGATCGCATCCATTCCGTACGGTGTGGGAATGATCACACGATCGAATGTGCCCGCCGGAAGAAGAGAAGTATCAAATGCATCCCCGGTAAGTATGGTTACCCGATCCTTAACCCAGTTTAATACCACATTTTCCCCGAGCCAGCGGCATGCCTCAGGATTCTGCTCAACAGCGGTAACAGCCGCATCTTGCGCAGCTGCCGGAATCACAAAAGGTCCTACACCACAGAATGGTATAAGTACTCTCTCACCAGGACAGACCTGAGCAGTAACACGTTGGCGCTCACTGGCCAGCCGGGGATTGTAGAATACCGTCCTGACATCAAGACGATAGGAAAAACCATACTCCTTATGGATGGTAACCGTGTCGCTCCCGGCAAGAATCTCGTAACAGGCCGTACGGTTGCTGCCTTCAATCCGCGAAATTTTGTTCAGGACAGTCCTGATGTTGTGTCGCGAGGAGATTACGGAATCTGCAATAGTGTATCGATGTTCGTTGAGCTGTTCAGGAACCGAGAGTACTGCAATATCCCCGATAACATCGAAACGGTCAGAAAGGGAAGATAGTGCCCGTTCAGGTATGATGTCCTTCAGCTGCTCTTTCAGGCTCATGATTCCAGAATATACGAACTCAGTTCCGATAACATGATCAGATTCGATAACCTCCAGACCCATATATTAAATACCTGGCACTTCCCGTTCTCTTCTTTATGACACAGGTCCGCGCAGTCGAACGTATTCTCAGGGCGTACCCGACGGTTGAAGGCGCCGGTGTACGTCTGCACCGGGCATTTGGCAGCTACGAAGTCCCGCAATTCGATCCTTTTCTGATGCTGGACGACTTCCGGGCACCGCGGCCGGAAGATTACCTTGCTGGTTTTCCCATCCACCCGCACCGGGGAATAGAGACGGTCACCTATATGCTCGAAGGATTGGTGGAGCACGCAGACAGCATGGGAAATGCCGGAAAGGTAAACTCCGGCGACGTGCAATGGATGACAGCAGGATCCGGTATTGTCCATTCGGAAATGCCAAAACCGGTGAATGGGCAGATGGGGGGATTTCAGCTCTGGATCAACCTGCCCCGTTCCCACAAGATGATGGACCCTCGGTACCAGGAGATAACCCAAAATCAAATCCCGACCGTTTCTCCGATTGAGAGTGTCACTATCCGGGTGATTGCCGGTTCGTCCGGTGGAGTTGAGGGTCCGGTTCGGGATATTGTTGCTGATCCTGATTATCTCGATGTGACTATGGACAGGAACGCATCGTTCTCCCAGCCGGTGAAGAAGGGACACACAGCGTTTGCCTATGTGATTGGCGGAGAAGGCACGTTTGATCCACAGGAGAGACACCAGGTGAATAACAGTGACCTTGTCCTGTTTGGGGACGGGTCATCGATAATGGCAGGATCTTCTGCGAAGGGGTTCAGGTTCCTCTTCTTTTCGGGAAAACCGATTCATGAACCGGTTGCATGGCGGGGCCCGATCGTCATGAATACTGCGGATGAATTGCGGGTAGCGTTCCGGGAATATGCAGACGGGACATTTATCAAAAAAAGAGCGTAATAATCTGCCGAAAAAATTCAGAGGTGACCAAACGAATAATCATCCATTTTTTACCTCATCTGATGGCATCAGATTTCTCCTTCAAAATAGCGCCTTCCGCCAGATCTTTGAAGTACCGGAATACCGGTTTGACGACCTGTCCCCCTGTGACCAGGTACTTGATATCGGTGCGAACGTGGGGGCTTTTTGTATCCGGGCTTCCCGTTATTCCCCAAACGTGGTCGCAGTCGAACCCGTGACTGCACGGCTTCTGCAGGAAAATATCCGACTGAATGATGTTCCCGTCCAGGTGATAGAGGGAGCGCTCGGTGACGGAAGTCCGAAAAAAATCAACTGGGACGATCGTGAAGTCACTTCACCCACGTTCCCGCTTTGCAGGATCATCGAAATAGCAGGGGGATGTGATTTCCTGAAATGTGATTGCGAAGGCGCTGAATGGCAGATAGAGCCAGCTGATCTCGCCGGTGTCCGCAGGATAGAGATGGAACTCCACATTCCACCGATCAGCGGACCACCCAACCCTCTGCTCCTTGACTACATAGACCAGTACTTTCACTATACTCTTGAACGAAAGCCCGTTCATTCAGCACTCGGAGTAATGGGAGTCCTCCATGCAGAACGAAGGTAATACACGGAGTCTCATACATTAAAGACAACTAAAGAATCCGGATATATGCCAAGATTCTTGAACCGGGTCTTTCAAAACAATTTGAGGGAGGTATTATGTGCGCTGATGATGACGCCCAGAAAAATGCCTGTCTCGACCAGATTCTTGCCGGGCGGCGCTCGCATAGGATATTCAGACCTGAATCCCCCCCTGAAGATTTGATCAGGCGTATAATTCATGCCGGGCTTCTTGCACCCTTTGCAGCGGCCGCCGTAGGAAATTCGACTGATTATTTCCGCCGGTTCTTTGTGATGAAGAAGGGTTCACGGAGCATGGCTGCTGCATCTCCTCTTGTGATGGATCAGGTTAAGATCATGGCTCAAAGCCTTGAAATGGAGATGGGAAAAAACCCGGCACTGCAAACGATGGCAGTTTCCTTTGTCCAGCGACTTACGGCAATCCGGAAGATGGGGTGGGTACCGGGCATAGGGAGTGCTCCTTACTATCTTGTTGTAGCTGAACGCAGGGGGTTCCCTCCGGTTGAACAGCAGTCGCTTGCCCACTGCATGGAAAACATGTGGCTGAAAGCAACTGCACTCAATCTTGGGTTCCAGATGGTCTCTGCCACCTCACAGATGTCATCAGATCCGGCGTTCTGTACGATCCTCGGAATTTCAGCCAGGGAATGGGAACTTATGGGATGTGCAATTGGTTATCCGCAGGAAGAACTCGGACCTTCAATCCGTCCCCCGGTTGAGGATGTTACCCGCTGGCTGGAATAATTTTTCCAGTTACAGGAGCAATGGAAGGGATATAAGAACTATTTTCGGTTTTTTAACCTTTCAATGCGACCCGATAACCGTTCTTTTGCTTCCTTTGTTCCTGCCGTATCCTGCTCGATCCCAATGGTCAGGATATCTCCTTCCCGGCAACCCTGGGGAAGAAAGGAGACGGGGAGGTTGTACCGCACCGCTTTATCGTCCTGCAGGATCAGTACCGCCATTCTTCCCTCAATCCGGTCGATGGTTGCTTTCATGATTACTCGTTTATGATCTCTGATCAATGATATTCCCGCTGCCGTCTTTCAGTGTGGCCTCATCGCTCGTATTGCCCCATATTGGTTCATCCAGGCCCATGAAAAGCGCCGTATCATTCATCGTGCCTTTGCCGGAATACACGATCACGGAGGATCCCGGCATAAGGACGAATGCGGGTAAGACATACCGGTGCGATCCCGTCGTATCCGAGAGTGTCCATCCGGAGAGAAGGACAAACCCCTCCCCCCGGTTCGTAAGGCGCACCCATTCGCTGTTAAGGTTCTTCCGGTCATCTCCCGGGGCATCGAACTGTGCAGCACTGATGTATACCCACGATGCTTTGCCGATCTGTGGTGCGGCAGGAAGAGTCGGAATAGTCCAGTTTTCCGGGAGCGGGGGCAGAGTTAATGATGGCAGCGGAACTGCCAAATTACCCGGAAAGGTCGGAAGGGTAACGATCGGGGAGAAAGTACCAGTCACGGGTGGCAAAGTCTGCGTTTGTTGGGTTATACCTGTCGCGCTGCCAGAGGTATTTACTTCTGTTTTCACCGAGTACGACATACCATCACTCCGTACCAAGATGCTCCTGTCCCGGTCGGTGCGATAAACCTTCACACCGCTTCCGTTCAGCAGGTCCATCGTCGCTGAATGAGGGTGGCCGTAGTCGTTGTCCAACCCTACCTCTATGACAGCAGTCTCCGGGCTCACTCGTGCAAGAAAGGCGGGCGAAGTTGATGCTGAACTCCCGTGATGTCCGACTTTCAGGATCTCGGCATCTAGTGGGAACCCTGTCCTGAGCAGGGCGTCCTCCCCGACTGTGCCAAGATCTCCCGTCATCAGGAAGTCTATTGTGCCATACGAGATGCGGAGTACCACCGAGTCGGTATTCAGGTCGTCACCGGGACGTTCTTCGGGCGGCGAAAGGACCAGTACCCTCACTGCCGGGTCAATATCAACCGTCTGCCCCTGCTCTGCAACCTGGTAAGGAATATGATTCTGTTCAATCGTTTCCAGGAACTGTTCATATGTCGATGACGGATGGGGAAGACCGGCAT
>Ga0326726_10002734_pt1 | contig 16158 bp, 9 predicted proteins | sample MHFenrmetagenome_2_FD_207603 | JGI IMG/M metagenome (GOLD analysis project Ga0326726, IMG submission 207603) | Lab enriched peat soil microbial communities from Michigan Hollow, Ithaca, NY, United States - MHF15MN | ecosystem: Environmental > Terrestrial > Soil > Wetlands > Peat | place: USA... | reverse complement strand
GTAGAGCGCGATGCGCGTCAGCCAGGTGATGAAGTTGGCGCGCCCGGCGAACTGCGTCAGGTGCTGAAATGCGCTGACGTAGGTATCCTGCACCACGTCTTCGGCGTCGCTGTCGTTGCGCAGCACCGAGATGGCTACGCGGTACAGGAGCCTGCCGTGCCGGCGAACGATCACCTCAAACAGCGCGATCTCTCCGCCGAGGATGCGCGCGACAATTTCCTCGTCGCTGCAGGTTTCGAGTGCCGGATTCGGGTTGGCCGCGATCGGTCCCACACTTCCTCCTCTGGGCTGCACCTTCGACTGCTTCAGTGCCGAAGGGCAGCGTCAAGGAGAACGTACGGGAAGGGGCTGGGACGAGTTGTCACTGAGATGTCACGAGATTGCAAAATCCCCATGACTCGTCCCGGCAGCTGAAACCTGTTGGGAAGGGATAGTTCGCCGAACCGGCGCTCTACGGCTGAGGATAGGCAGGACTGGGAGGCTGCGGCTCGTCGTAGTCGCGGCCGTACTTGTTCTTGTGCGCCACCGCCTGCTCGTCTTCGGGAATGCGCAGCACGCCAAGTGAATTGTCGCCGGTAGTGACCACCACCTCGCGCCGCAGCGTGTTCAGCGACTGCGGCGATGTTCCCTCGTGCCACACCTGCAGCAGGTATCGGCCGGGCGGGACATTGGCGATGGCCACGCTGCCATCCCGGCTGGAGACAGCGTAGTACGCCGTGTCGAGCGCGACGATCACGGCGCTCATCTGGGAATGAATGTTGCAGAAAATGTAGCTGACGCCCGGACGATCGAAGCGCACGGTTCGCGTACTCCCGGCTTCATAGAGGCCAAGATCGAAGCGCTTGCCCTCGAAGAGCGAGAAGACATTGTGGAAGAAAGGATCGAGATTGGGGAACTCGACCACCGATCCCGCGCGCACCGCCAGCAGGTGGGGTTCGAAGGTCTTGTTTTTCTGCGCCAGCCTCGCGGGCTTGGTGTCCTCGGGAAAGCTGTAGAGATTCGATTGCGCATGCAGCGGCGAAAGCCACATCACCACCTCGGCATTCTGTTGCTTGCTACTCGTGTTGCGGACCACCGCCACGCGCGCCGTCACCGTCCCACTCTGGGCATGCGAAGCCGTGCTCGCCACCAGGATTGCGCTGAGCAAGAGCGCCACGCGCCCGAAAGATGCCAAGCATCGCCGCCTCAAAACAGCACCCCCATCATCAGGTTGATGTGATCGGCAGAACGGCCGTCATAGGTCAGACTGAAGCTCTCGATGCGGCGGTACTCCGCCGAGAACAACAGGTCGGAACGCGGCCGATAAATAAAATTGGTGAAGATGCTGCGATTGCGCGCGGCGTCGTAATCGAGGATATATCCGCGAAAGAGGGCGCCGCGGAGCTGCGTGCTATAGGGATTGTCCTGCCCGCCGGCGAGATTGAATTCCAGCTTGGGCGTGGCCCGGAGCTTTAACTGCGCCCAACCACCGACTGCATCAAGACCCCGCACCCTGGAATAAGGATTCAAAGCGGGCCCGGTGTAGAGCACGGTCCCGCCCAGCGCGCCGCCTAAACCGCCGATGGCGCGTCCGCGGTAGAACTCTCCGGTCACGCTGAACATTCGGCCCAGCGGCACTGACCAGTCCGCCGTCGCCGCCCATCCATCCACGGTGCGACCAGGCGCCCAGTTCTGCCGGTTGTAGTAGCCGCCGACGCCAATGGATGCCGGGCGGTCCTGGTCGCGTGAGCTCCACGCCAGACGTGCGGCGTAACCCGGCTGCCGCGAAGCTTCGCCGGCCTGAGGCACGCGCTCGAACTGGTAGGCCGGACGTTCACCGGTGAGCGGATCAAGAATTCCGGCCTGCACCGTGATCCTGGAATTCTCGCCGGCGTTCATGCGATGTTCAATCCGCAGTTGCGGCACCCATGTCCACAAATTTCCCGCGTAGGCAAGCGCCGGTTCTGCCAGCGAAGCCAGCGAGGTGGGGGAGCGCGGCGAAAAGAACGGCGCGTCCTGTCCGCCGATGACTGACGTCCGCGGCCAGTCCATCTGCACGGTGGCGGTCCGCAGCCGCATCAGTCCCATGGTCACGCCGTTTTGCGTGTCAGGGAATCCGCCGCCGAAATCCAACTGCAGATTGCCCCGGACGCGCGCCCCGGCCCAGGTCGGACCGAAGACCTCAAGTCCGATCTGCGACTGCCGCATCGTGCCCCCGAAGCTGCCTTCGGCCCTGCCCGTATTGGAGAGCGCAATTGCGGGCACATCCAGGTTGTCCACGGCGCCGCGGTTGCTGAACAGGTTGAACAGCGCGAGGCCGGAAAGCCGGACGCGGTATTTCGATCCGCTCTCGACCTTGGTCTGATACTGCTCATCAATCTTGCCGCTCAACAAGTCGTAGCGCTCTTCCATTCTCGCCAGGCGATCCTCGGCGTCCAAGGGTTGATTAGCGGCGAACACGGCATCCGAGCCCGTTCGTTGTAGTTGGCTTGTCTGTGCCGTCTCTCTCACGGGACGCACCTGCGCCAGCGCGGAGCGAAGCTCGCTGCGCAATTCCCGCGTTTCAGCGCGATAGCGTGTCGATTCCTCGCGCAGCTCCTTGATCGCCGCCTGCAGTTCGGCTACCTGGCTTTTGAGTTCGCGCATCAAGTCGGTAGCGCTTGCGGTGGGAACATCGGGGGATGTTTGGGCGTGGACTATGGAAGGCGCCGCCGCGATCAAGATCGCGCCGAGGGTGCAAGTCGCGAACTGCTTCCAGGTTGCCATATTTCCTCCACCGGCGTGCGTGAGCCGGCGCGGCACGGACAACAACGTCGCCGCCGCCTGCCATGAAACTTGGATTGCGATTCTAGTCTGAGGATTCAACGCGCGCGACCGCATCGGTGAGTGGCGTACCGGCCGCAGTCTGCGGCGACGACAGTAACGGGAGTGACACCAACATGGTGGTGCCGGCGGCAGAGGTGCTCTGCACAGTAACCTCGCCTCCGTGGTCCTGCACGATCTTGTGCACCACGGTCAAGCCCAGGCCGGTGCCATTTTCCTTGCCGAAGCTGACGAACGGCTCGAAGATGCGGGCACGCAGGTGGTCGGGGACGCCACGCCCGTTGTCGGCAACCGCGATTGCAATGGTGTCAGCCAAGCGCCGGCTGGAGACGGTGACCTTGCCGCGGTTGGGATCGGTCGCCTCGCAGGCGTTGATGATCAGGTTCTGGAGCGCGCGTTGCAGCTTGTTAGCGTCGAACCAGCCTTCAATTCCGCCACCCTCGGCGACCACCGATACGCTGCGGAACTCAGGCCGTGCCCGCACCGTCTGGATGGCACGTTCCAGCACGTCGTCCACGCGGACCTGCGAAAGCCGGAGCGATTCGCGCGGCCGGGAGAATTCCAGCAGGGAATCGATCAGATCTGTCATCTGGCTCACGGCGGCGCGCAACTCTTCGTAGAGTTCCTGGCGTTCGGCTTCGCTGCGGCGTTCGCTCAGAAACTCGGCGTTGGCGAGGATCGCCGCCAACTGGTGGCGCAAATCGTGAGATATCGAGCTCGCCATGCGCCCGATGGTCGCCAACCGTTCCGCATCGAGAAGTTCACGCTGGCTCTGCTGCAGGCTGCTCCTCATGCCGACGAACGCCGTGGTCAGCTCCGCCACCTCGCCCGTCTGGCGGGCCGGAAGCGGATAGCCGTACTCGCCGCGCGCCAGCGCCCGCACTCCGGCCACCAGGTTGTCGAGAGGACGGGTAAAAGTGCGCGCGATGACAAAGACAATCGCACTGCCGGCCAGCACGGCGACCAGACCAAGGCCCAGCAGCAGGCGATTGAGTTTGTCGAGGAAGTCGTTGGCCTCGCCCAGCGACTTCAGCACCGCCAGCCGTACTTGCGGCGTCGTGCCCGGCGCCAGGTCCACCGAGGTCACAAGGTAAGGTTGCGAGCCAAGCTGCAACTCAACCGGCCCGGACTTACCCGCCAGGCGTCCTGCCCGGCGTTGCCGGATAAACTCCGCTTCGTCGGCCGGCGAGAGCGTGCTGCGCACCAGCTCCGGCCCGTACCAGAACGCAACCTGGCTGGCGGCGACCTGGCTCAGTTCGCGCGCCGTGCGCTCGTCGACTTCGTATCCCAGGGCGACAAATCCCAGAACCCGGTTATCCGCCGCTGCCCCGAAGTAAATCGGCTGGATCGAAACCTCGTAGAGGTGGTTGGCCGCCATCCACCAATATTCGCCCTGATCCTGGTTGACGGAGTTGCGCATGAAATCCTGCGCCATGCGGCGGTCCAGGTTGGCCGCGTCGGAGTGAATCCCCATCACCGCGCCGGTACGGTCGGTCAGGACCAGCAGATCGGTTCCCGCCACCTTCCACAAATCCTCGGACGCGTCCTGGATAGTGGCCGCATGGCCGGTGGTCATCAGCGCTCGCGAAATCGGCAGGTTGGCAAGAAGTTGGGCGGAATGCCGCAGAGTCACGACACGCTGGTTCTGGACATTCTGAAAGGTTGCAACCGAATTCCTCAAGTCCTGGAGAATCTGCCCGCGCAGTTGCTGTTCCACCCGGCGGCGCACCAGCAGCAGGCTGGTGGACGTGAGCGCCGCCAGGATCAGCAGCATCGACAACAGGAACTTCGTTCGTAGTCGAAGTGGCATGAGGAGTCCTGCTCAATCTGCCGGCCTGCCGCGCTACGGGACGAACTTATAGCCGACCCCGTGCACGGTGCAGAAGTGAACCGGTTTCGCCGCGTCCTTCTCCAGCTTCTGGCGCAGCCTGAGGATGTGGTTGTCCACCGTACGCGTGGTCGGATAACTCTGATATCCCCAAGCCTCATTCAACAGCTCTTCGCGCGGGATCACGCGCTCCGGATTCTGCGCCATGAACTTCAGGATCTTGAATTCCTGTGCGGTCAGCGGCACCAGTTCGCCGCCACGTGTTAACTGCATCTTGGTGAAATCCACCACCACGTCATCAAACGTGTAGACTTCGCTCGCGGGCGCCCGCGCGGAGCGCCGGATGGCCGCCCGCACTCGCGCCAGCAGTTCTCGCGGGCTGAATGGCTTGGTCACATAATCGTCGGCGCCCAGTTCCAGCAGCGACACCTTGTCGATGGTGTCGGTGGTGGCACTGACGATGATCACCGGCACATTGGGAACTGCTTGCTTGATCTCGCGGCAAACATCGCGGCCGGACATGGCGGGCAGTCGCAGATCAAGCACCACCGCCGACGGCGGACGCTCCAGCGCCGCCTTCAAGCCCGACGCGCCGTCCGTCGTGGATTCAACGGCATAGCCCTCGGGCTCCAGCAGGCGCCGCAGCGCCTTCTGCACCCTGGGATCGTCTTCCACGATAAGAATCCGTTCCATCGGCGTGCACGCCTGACCGTTGATGCATAAGTATCCCAAATCCATCGCGCGTTACAAGAATTCAATGCCGAGGCCGTTCCAGCCGCCATTGTCTAAGTCGAAGCCTCCCTAGGTGCCGCCTTACTTCCCCCTTCGGGTACATGCCCCATTGATACATGCTGCGCCGATGCATTAGGGATAAGGTGCAATTCTGGTTCGCACGCCTTATTCTTCACTTCCGGGACGCCTTGTTCCCGGAGAGATCTCACGTCAGCCCGCGGTCTCAGCAGGCACTTGAACGACTCTGCAGGCGCGCCAAACCACACAAGGAGCAAGGATGAAGCTGCCGCAAATTGGTCACTGCGTATTCCCCTCGACGGCGAAGCTGGGGGTCCTGTTCCTGTGCGTGGTATTCGGCACAGCCGCTATGGCGCAGACTTCGTCCACATCGCAAGCTACTGAAATCGAGCAACTTACCAACGCCCTGGTGGGCACTGCACAAGCCGCGAACTCACCCCCCAAGGTACGCAGCATGGCGCAGAAACGCCATGACCTGCTTCTGAAACTCGCCGCAACCGCGCCGCAAGATGCCTTCCGCTTCATGCTTCCGGCCGATGTTGCCACCAATCTGCCGAATCAACTTCGCGACCTGGTAGAAACCGACGCTGACGAGCAGGGCACGCTCGAAGTCCGGGTGGAGGATTATCCCGACCACTCCCACAAGACCTTGTTCTTCCTGGATACCGCGCGTGAGCGGCTGCAACTCTACTTCGCCAAGGACAAGCCGCACCTGCTCACCGGCACGCGGGTGCGCGCCTGGGGCAAGCGTCTGGACGGGATTCTGCTGCTGCAATCCGGCTCGACTTCCGCCAGCACCACCAGCTCTGGCCTGCAAACTCAGGCGCTGGCTTCGCCGAACACCTTCGGCGCGCAGTCATCGGTGGTGATCCTGGTTAATTTTCAGGACAACACCGCGCAGCCGTACACGGTGGAGACCGCCCGCACCTTGGTCTTCACCAACGTCAGTAATTTCGACATGGAGAACTCCCAGAACCAGACTTGGCTGACCGGCGACGTTTTCGGTTGGTTCACACTCGCCATGAGCGGCAGCACCTGCAACTCCGACCAGTTGGCGACGCTCGCCAACCAAGCTGCTACCGCCGCCGGCGTCAACCTGAGCAGCTACCGGCGAATCGTGTACAGCTTCCCGCAGAACGCCTGCGGCTGGGCCGGCCTGGGCACGGTCGGCGGAAATCCCAGCCGCGCATGGATTAACGGATCCTTCAACCTGCTGGTGGTCGGCCATGAGATGGGCCACAACTTCGGTCTTTATCATGCGCACTCGTTAATCTGCCCCGGCACTACGCTGGGCACGAGCTGCAGCACCGGCGAGTACGGCGACGTGTTCGACATCATGGGCAACTACACCGCGTCGCACTTCGATGCCTTTCACAAGGAGCAAATCGGATGGCTGAACTACGGCTCGTCGCTGCCCATCACCACGGTGGCGAGCAGCGGCACTTACACCATCCCGCCGTATGAGACCGGCTCCGGCAGCAAGGCGCTCAAGATCGCGAAGGACGCCAGTACGTTTTACTACGTGGAATATCGCCAGCCGGTTGGCTTCGATAGCGTTCTGAGCAGCTATCCTGCCTCCACCAGCGGCGTTCTGCTGCGCACCGGCGCGCCATCGGACGCCAACAGCAGCTTCCTGCTGGACACGAATCCCGGCACCAGCAGCTTCAGTGACGCCGCGCTCGCGGTCGGGAAGACCTTCACCGACCCGGCGGCCGGTGTCTCCATTACGCTGACATCGGCCAGCGCCAGCGGCGCCACGGTCAATGTCACGCTCGGCACTTCATCGTGCGCGCACAACAATCCGGGCGTAGCGATTAATCCGGCGCAGGCCTCCGGCGCTGCGGGCGCGACGGTCGCCTACACGGTGTCGGTCACTAACAACGACGGCACCGCGTGCAGTTCCGGCAACTTCAGTCTTGCGGCCACGGTTCCCGTGGGATGGTCTGCCGTTTTCACCATTCCAACCCTGACGCTGGCCCCAGGCGCGAGCGGGTCCGCGACGTTGAATGTGACCTCCGCGGCGGGCGCGGCAAACGGCGTCAACACGGTGATTGCATCGGCGACCAACGTCGCCGCCACTGCCTTCAAAGGTTCGGCGAGTGCCACCTATACGGTCAACACTCCGACGCCGGCCAACTTCTCGCTCTCGGCCTCACCGGCAAGCGTCAGCATCGCGCCAGGCTCCAGCGGCACGACGAAGATCACTTCGACCATCAGCGGAAGCTTCAATTCCGCGGTGGCACTCTCCGCCTCGGGCATGCCGTCGGGTGTGTCCTCAACATTCAGCCCGGCGAGCATCGCGGCGCCTGGTTCGGGCGTCTCCACGCTGACGTTCACCGCCAGTTCCTCGGCTGCGGCCGGGACGTATCCCATCACGGTTGCCGGATCCGGCGGCGGACTAACGCGCACTACAGCTATATCCATGACGGTGAACAACGACGCGGGCCCCATGGGTTTGCGATTCGTTCCGCTGACTCCCTGTCGCATCGCCGATACACGCCCGTGGAATGGGACCGGTCCTTTCGCGGGACCATCGATTGCCGCACAGGGTTCGCGGAGCTTTCCCCTTCCGCAAAGCACCTGTCATGTGCCCTCCACGGCCAGGGCGTATTCGCTGAACATCACGGTGGTTCCAATGACCAATTTCCTGGGCTTCATCACGGTGTGGCCGAGCGATCAGCCGCGGCCGTGGGTGTCGATGCTGAACTCGACCGACGGTCGCGTCAAAGCGAGTGCCGCGATTGTGCCTGGCGCAAGCAACGGAGGCGCCATCAGCGTGTTCGCCACCGACGCGACCGACGTAATCTTGGATATTAACGGCTACTTCGTGGACTCAACTGCTCCTTCCTTTGCCCAGGCGCTCGCTTTCTTCCCCTTGCCGCCTTGCCGGGTGGTCGATACTCGTTATGCTGGCGGCAGCCTGGGCCCACCCTCGATGGTGGCCTGGCAGGAGCGCTCCTTCGCCATTCTGACCAGCAGTTGCAACATACCGACGACGGCACAGGCCTATTCGCTGAACTTTACGGCAGTGCCGAAGGGGAATATTGGATTTCTGGCAACGTGGCCGACGGGTCCCGGGGTTATGCCGAACGCCTCGACCCTGAACGTGTCCACGGGGGCAGTGACGGCCAATGCCGCGATCGTACCAGCGGGGGCGAGCGGCGCCATCAGCGTGATGGCTACCGGGGATACCGACCTGGTGATTGACACCAATGGCTACTTTGCGCCGCCGACCCTACCCAGCAGCCTGTCGTTCCACACCGTTCCTCCCTGTCGCGTACGCGACACAAGAGAAAACACCGGTCTGTTCTCCACCGCTCCTCTCCCCATCGACACCAGTGCCAGTCAGTGCGGGATCCCAGCGAGCGCACAGGCGATCGTGCTGAACGCGACGGTAGTGCCGACCCCACCAGGGTTAGGATTCCTGACGCTCTGGCCGCACGGGGGGATGGTACCGAACGTGTCAACCCTGAACGCCTCCGATGGGTTCATCACGGTGAACATGGCGATTGTGCCCACCGCCAACGGCGTGATCGACGCCTACGCCAGCGAGCCTACACAACTTCTGTTGGACACAACCGGCTATTTTGCACCGTAGACGACTGTGGGAACGGGTTTTACAGCTTCAAGTTTTCACCACCGGCGCCAGCACGGCGTCGCTGACTTCCATCGCAGTGACCCCGGCGAATCCCTCCATCGCCGCCGAGCTACAGCCTCGGGTACTTCAATACGCCCGTGAACAATGCTCCGCTGCAACGCCGGTTGTGAACTTCAGCGGCGCCAATGGGGTGTATTCCTACGGCGCGAACAACACTTTCCCGCCGATTCGTCCCTGTTACTAGTGCTTTTCTTGACGTTTTGAATCTGGCCATGGCTCATCTATAATCCGGCAACTCTCAGGTCGCTCAGACCTGTATCAGTTGGGTGTTCGAGGCTCTGTCTTTAGTTTCGGGGGATTCAGCTAGACCGCAACTCACATGGAGGTCGTATCGATGAACCGGCTTCGGCTGCTCGGTTGGTTTGTCCTGCTGTTTGCTTCCGTCCAACTGCTTGCCCAGACGCAGATCACTACCGGCGTCATTCAAGGCACGCTCACCGATCCCTCCGGCGCTGTCATCGCGGGAGCTTCGGTCGAAGCCACCAATCCCGACACGAACTTCACCCGCAAGCTAGTCACCGACAACAACGGACGTTTCGTCTTCCTGGCCTTGCCTCCGGGCAATTACAAGCTGACAGCCACGGCCAAGGGATTTGCCACCGTGGTCCACGAGAGCCTCAACCTCACCGTTGGACAGGCAATCTCGCTGAACCTGCCGATGAAGGTTTCCTCCGTGCCCGAGCAAATTCTGGTCACGGAGACTCCTACCGTCGACTCCACCAAGACCGAGGTCAGCAGCACGCTCGCGCCCGTCACCGTCGCCACCACCCCGGTGCTGGGCCGCAAGTTTGAAGACCTGCTGACGCTTACGCCCGGAGTCAGCATCGTGCAGGGGCCGGACGGCGACGAAATCAACTTCGCCGGCCAGCGCGGCATCTTCAACAACATTTCGCTCGATGGCGGCGACTACAACAACGGGTTCTTCGGCGAGCAGATGGGCGGCCAGCGCGCCGCGATTGACATCACCATGGACGCGGTGCAGGAGTTCCAGGTGGTGGCCAGCGGAGCCACCGCCGAGTTCGGCCGCACGGCCGGCGGCGTTGTCAATGTCATCACCAAGTCCGGCACCAACAATGTTCACGGCAGCCTCTTCCATTTCCAGCGACTGGAAGCACTGAGCTCCGATACCTCGGACGGGAAACCGCTCAAGAACTTCAGCCGCGAGCAATTTGGCGGAACCATCGGCGGCCCGATCAAGAAAGACAAGATGTTCTTTTTCGGCGCGTTCGAGCAGATCATCGCGGAGCTGACGCGCGAAAACCTGAGCACGCAATTGGGTTCCACGCCGTGCCCGGTGACGGCTCCCACCCTCGCGGCCAACGAAGCGATCATTAACAGCAATACCGATTGCCAGCGTCTGGCGCTACTCGGGTTCATGAAGAGCAACCGCACCCAGGACGAGGGCCTTCCCGTCAAGCATCCCATCCGCAACTCCGCCGTGCTCGCCAAGTACGACTGGAACATTTCCGCGCGCAACAAGCTCAGCGCCTCGTTCAACTTCGACTACTCGAAAAACGACAACCAGACCTTTGACGTGGCCACCTACGGCACTTCCGCCAACGGCACCGAGGGCCCCTCCAAAATCCAGGCGTACAACGCCAACCTGGTGACCACCGTCTCCAACAGCACGCTCAACGAACTGCATTTCACCTATGGCCGCGAGAATCGTCCTCGTGCGACCACGGCGTCCAACATTCCCGCGGATACCGGCATCGGTTTTGTGCCCAGCTTCCGCTTCGGTCACCCCTTCTTCCTGCAACCTACCGTGGACGAGATATTCTGGCGCACCCAGATTCGCGACAACTACTCCATCGTCCATGGCTCGCATAACATCAAGTTCGGCGGCGAGTGGATCCACAGCCTCAATTCGCAGGTGTTCCGCGGCTTCTTCACCAGCCGCTACCTGTTTGACAGCGTCACCGGATTCCTGCGCTACGCATCGCCGGCCGGGCCAGGCGGCTTCGGACCCAATACCGCTGAGTGCCAGAACGCGGCGACCAAGGCAATCTCTTTTGTTACCTTGCCTGCGGCGTGTCCCGCCGGATCCAGCACGAATGGCGGCCCGCTCCTGTTCTTCCTCCAGGACGGCGTCCCCACCGGCCTCGTGGATATTCCGCCGGGCCAATCCAGCATTACCAACCAGGACTACGCTCTGTTCATTCAGGACAAGTGGCAGGTCACGCGCAATTTCACCTTGAACTACGGTTTGCGCTGGGAAGCACAGATCTTTCCCGATCCGGTGGTCAGTCCCAGCAAGACTGCCTACGGACCCTTCCTCGGGAATCCACTGTTCCCTTCCGACGGCACATTGCATAACCAGTGGAAACAATTCCAGCCGCGCCTCGGCTTTGCCTGGGATTTGTTCGGCAACCAGAAGTCAGTCTTGCGGGCCAGCTCTGGCATCTTCAACGGCCACCAGAATATGCTCAGCCAAGTGGGCTCCATCACCACCAATGGCGCACAACAGTTCGTGATTTTCAGCAAGACGGACAACATTCGCCTGGGATTTGGCGCCGCGCCGGTTTGGCCTAATGTAGTTACGCCCTCCGGTACCGGTATCCAGTCGTTTTCCGGTGTGCGCGTTTTTGACAAGCACTACGCCAACCCTCGGATTTACAGCGCCAACCTCGGATTCGAGCAGGAGATCTACCCGAATTGGGCGCTCTACACTGATTTCACCTGGTCCAAGGGCGTCCACATGACCAGCTTCTATAACATCAATGGCGATGGGGTCTTTTTCCTGGCTGCTAACAACGGGTACTTCGCCGACAATGGGACGTTTGTGCCTGCCGGTACCTGGTCTCCCGCGATAGGCGACCTCTTCCTCACCAACAGCCGGGGCAAATCGCTGTACCGGGGCTTCACCGTTGGCATGAGAAAACGCTTCAGCCAGCATTTCCAAATGGAGTGGAACTACGTCGCCTCGGAAGATCTCGATAATGACTCCAACGAACGCGACCCCTTCGACGACTTTCGGATTGATCCGCGACGCCCGGCGCGTGATTACCATTTTTCCAATCGCGACCAGCGCCACAGATTCAACTTCTATACGTACGCGGAACTTCCCGCTCATGTGAACCTCAACCTGCGCTTCCAGGCACACACGCCTCAGCCTACTACCACCAGCGCATGCGCGGCCGACCCGACTCTCACCTGTAAACGCAACTCCACCTGGAAGGACACCGCCTACACCTCCTTTGACTGGCGCGCCATGCGGCCCATCAAGTTCGGCGAAGGCAAAAACCTCATTCCCATGGTCGAGATGTTCAATACCTTCAACAGCAAGAACAACGTCAACCCGCTGACCGCACCGGCGCTGTTCAACTTCGACGGCTTCCTGCGCCAGGGCGTGGGCGATCCGCGGCAGGTTCAATTAGCAGTGAAGTTCACCTTCTAAGACCCGCCGATGAGAGCGGCGCCTCCGCCACCGGGGCGCCGCTCATCTTTGCTCCCGCTCCGCAAGCCGTAATACCTTACGTCGGCGAAGCTCCGCCTCCCTGACCACGGCCGCAAGGTCAACCGGCATGCCAAATCGGGATGCCGGTTCGCTATGGAACGGACGCGCCCTGATCCCGGCACGAATCCCGGCCTGCCGGCAGTTACCGGTGGTAGCGTTTCATGGGGGACGAGTACGTGTGAAGCGGCCCCATCGACATACTGTCAACGCACGTCTGGCGAGGAGTCTCCACGCTGCGCTTCCTTCGCGCCCAGATCGAGACCAGCCGTCCCTGTGTCACCTGAGAGTGGACCTATGACGATCCTGGTGGCCGATGACGATCATCTGATGACGCTTTTGCTCTCCAACCGTCTGAAACAGGCCGGATATGGCACTCTCGTTGCCCACGATGCCATGCAGGCGGTCATGATTGCTATGCGCACTCAGCCGGACGCCATCTTGCTTGACATCAACATGCCCGGTGGCACCGGAATGCAGGTGCTGCACCGCTTGAAAAATTCCGTCAAGACGAGCTTGATTCCCATCATCGTCGTCAGCGCCAGCATCGACTCTGCCATGGTGGCTGCGGCCAAGAGTGCGGGAGCGGATGAGTATTTCAGCAAACCGCCCGACATGGACCGCTTGCTCAGCACTCTGGAGGGACTGCTTCACCCCCAGGCACTTCCCAAGACGGCGGCGGCTCCCTCGACCGGTTGCAGTCCGCCGGAGTGAGGCACCGCGAAAATTCTGCAGGTGCTGAGGATGTGGCGCAACGCGGCGGCGTGCCGTCCAACCTGCGGCGGCCGCATTTCCAGCGGTGAGTCGACTGCTGCCGCGGTTCTCCCTAGTGCAGCCCTCAACCTCACACCAAAATTACGTTGTGCCTTGGGCCTTGGGCCTCTTCCCTACCAGGCGCTCAACGTCACTTTGTCCACCCACTCGGTGATCGAGTTCGGGTAGCCTCGCGTATTCGCCTGCCCATTGAAATCGATCTGGAATTGCACCCCGAGCTGGTCGCTCCAGCCGGCTGGCAGCGGCCCGGCGCGCTGCACCGAGTTGACCCGGTACGTGTAATCCGAGCTGACGCCACCGTCCGATCCCGCGTACTCCACAATGCGGACGGAATCGAACGACATGCCGCCGTAGGTCAGATTCAGTCCCGGCGGCACGCGGTGCAGGCTCCAAATCACGCGGTACCACACTTCAGTCCTGAATTTCGAGCGGTTCGGATTCACGCACGGCATGCTGTACATCGGCACCCACGCGTTCAGGTCCTGGTTCCAGATGTTCCACACGCCCCCGTTCTGGCTGTAATCGCACTGCGTGCCCCACATGAATTCCACCGGCCCGGGCGCGCCCGCCACGTTGTTGATGAACTGGAAAGTATCGAACTCAAACGCCTGCCCGATTTTGCTCGCGCTGCTGCTCAAGTAGAAGAAGAAGTCGCTCTGGAAATTCGAGGCTGTGTTATACGCCCCCAGTTCGCGGATAAACAGCGCGTCTGTCCAGGCCCTGCCTTGCACGTACAGCCCAGTGCTGTTGCCGTCGCGGGAAGGCGATGTCTGATGCAAGTTGACCGCCGTGCTGATGGGCTGCGTGCCTCCGGCGCACGCTCCGGTGCACAGCTTCCAGTTGGAGCTTTGTTCGATATTGTTGTAGACCTTGGCATTCGACGGCGGGGTTTGCGCCCACGCTGCACAACACACCAGCAGCGCAAGACTGGCTAGCAGGGGTTTCATGGATCTCCTAATGTCTGGCGGGAATGCTGGACTTGTATAGCGGAAACTTACCCGGGTATCGCGCCCAAAACCAGCAGAAAAATACCTGAGCAGAGTACTACCTGGAAGCCTTAACCCCTGCGTTATTTGCCGGCTCCTATGTACAATCGCCGGTCATGAAGAAACTCATTCTCGCCGTCCTGTTCCTCTTCTCTCTTCCCTCTCTTGCTGCTCCGAAAACCATGCGCCTGGACTATTACCACACCGGTAACGACCGCCAGGAGATGTTCTCCCTCGACCGCATCGTCATCGAGCCCACGCCCTGGCCCGGCCACCTCCGCAAGTCTATCGACGACACCAATCTCGGCAAATATTTCTTCGAAGTCCGCGACCGCGCCACCAACCGCGTGGTCTACTCGCGCGGCTTTGCTTCCGTTTTCGGCGAATGGGAGCAAACCGACGAAGCCCGCCAGATGAATCGCACCTTCTCCGAGTCGCTGCGCTTCCCGGCTCCGGCCGCGCCGGTTCAGGTCACGCTCATGAAGCGCGACCCCGCCAACGCCTTCCGCGAAATCTGGTCCGCCACGGTCGATCCCAAGGACCACTTCATCGACGCCTCGGTTCCGCCTTCGCCCGGCCCGCTCATCACCCTGCAGAAGTCCGGCGACCCGGCGAACAAGGTTGACTTCCTCATCCTCGGCGACGGCTACACCGCCGCGGAATCCGCCAAGTTCGAAAAGGACGCGCGCCGCCTCACCGAAATCCTCTTCTCCACCTCGCCCTTCAAAGAGCATCGCGCCGACTTCAACGTCTGGGCGCTCTGTCCTCCGTCGCCCGAGTCGGGCATCTCGCGCCCCTCCAGCGGCATTCATCACCGCACCCCGGCCGGCGCCACCTACGACGCCTTCGGCTCCGAGCGCTACATCCTGACCTTCGAAAACCGGCGCTTCCGCGACATCGCTTCCTTCGCGCCTTACGAGTTCGTCGAAATCCTAACCAACGGCTCGACCTACGGCGGCGGCGGCATCTTCAACCTCTACAGCACCGTCGCCGCCGATAGCCTTTGGTCGCCCTACGTCTTCGTCCACGAATTCGGACACCTCTTCGCTGGCCTCGCCGACGAGTACTACACCTCCGACGTCTCCTACCTGCCGCCGACCAAGAAAGTCGAGCCCTGGGAACCGAACGTTACCGCCCTGCTCGATCCCGCCACCCTGAAGTGGAAAGACATGGTCGCGCCCGGCACGCCCTTGCCGACGCCTTGGAGTAAGGAAGCGTTCGAGGGCTACGATAAAGAAATCCAGGCGCGCCGCCGCGAAATCCGCCGCCAGAACCGCCCCGAATCGGAAATGGACGTGCTCTTCACCGAGGAGAAAAAGCACGAAGACCAGTTGCTCGCCTCCGACAAATACTCCGACAAAGTCGGCGCCTTCGAAGGCGCCAATTACGAAGCCAAGGGCTACTACCGGCCGATGGAAAACTGCATCATGTTCACCCGCCACAACGCCTTCTGCCTGGTCTGCCGCCGCGCCCTGGAACGCATCATCGCCCTGTACACGTAGCACGTGGCACACGCGCCCTCGCGGGTGCAGAGCTGGATCGCCCGAAAGCTTGGGGTCCAGCACACCCCTAAATGGATGTCATCCCTCTATAACGACGTTGGCGTTGTCAAGGAGCGATGAGGGCACACTTCGCGGTTGACGCCTTGCGAAGAGCGCCATTTCGCTCTAGTTGGAGAACCTCGACCAAGGCTCGTCTCTAATCGTTGGGTGGAATCCGGTTCCACCATCCATCTATCCGGCCCTCAACTGCGGCCATGATTCGCAATGCGAACTCCCGTCGGGAAGCGGCGCCGCTTCGCATCCCTGGCGCAGCATCCAGTACATCTTCACCAGCAGTTTGCGCGCCACCGCCACCTTGGCCAGCGCCTTGCCTTTGCGCATGGCCAGCCGCACGTAGTAGCGCC
>Ga0326726_10002733_pt1 | contig 16164 bp, 8 predicted proteins | sample MHFenrmetagenome_2_FD_207603 | JGI IMG/M metagenome (GOLD analysis project Ga0326726, IMG submission 207603) | Lab enriched peat soil microbial communities from Michigan Hollow, Ithaca, NY, United States - MHF15MN | ecosystem: Environmental > Terrestrial > Soil > Wetlands > Peat | place: USA... | reverse complement strand
CAAAAAGCTGTCACGGTGCAAGCCTGCCTGCCGGTAGGCAGGGAGGGTATGGCGCACTTTTTGCCGTCATGGTACAAATTTTATTGAGCATTACGAGTGTCGCGCCGAAGGCCATGACTGAGCGTAGGGAACGTCAATGGGTACAAGGTTTTTCGGAGCCGCGTTCCGATAGCTATCGGGATTATCCCCTGTTACAAGATTGGTGGTGGGCACTGGCGCAGTGTCGCGCCGTAGGCCCTGACCGACCGAAGGGAGCGTCATGGGGTACAAATTGTCACGGAGCCAGAAAATTGTCAAGGTGCAGGATTTTAATTGCGGGCAGATGCGCGTGTCCGGGTGCAAGAACCATTACAAATTTGTCTAGTGAGCAGGAGTAAAAGCAAAAACCGTGACAAGCAACTTACCCATATTGTCCGTGTTATGGGCCAGGCCTTATTTATTTGTCTAGGTACCAGGAGATTGTCAAGGTAAACGACACTTTTTTGTTTATTTTCAAGTTGAATGTCTTGCTGCAGTTATTTTTCTTACGTCGGCGCGAAGGATAAAAATTTTAAAATTCTGGGTTGATATTATTTGCAAGCTCTTTGCCAAAGCTGTGATTGAGGTTGGGTTTGTGCGGCTTTGGCAATGTGCTTGCAAATATGGTTAGCAATTATCATCAATATTTTTCACATTACTATCACCAAACCATTCAATTGCTTTACTTATTACAGCAGGTTTTGGACTATGAAAAAACACACCTAAATTTTCCTTTGTTCTTGTACAACACATATAAAATATTTTTTGAGATTTTTTCAATACATTAGCATTTCCTGATTCCAAAAACATATTTTCAAAATTATAACTATTGTTCCAACCTCCATTGTCCAAAATCACCAATACATTGTTGAATTCAGCTCCCTTAACTTTATGTTGTGTCGAGAAAGGGGTATAGCCTTCTAAGTATTCATACAGTTTTTGAAATTCAGAAAACTTTACTTGTTTGACCCTATTATATAAGTACTCGTTTTCTTTTTGAAACTTTTCAAGGCTCTCATCAATTAGACAAATTCCATATCTATTAGCTTCAATAATGACCTCCTCTATTGACCTGTCTCCAACATTTATTAATGATTCAATATTTTGTTTTAGGATAATCTTATCTTCGATGCTTTTTATTTTATAATTTGTCTTCCTTAAAAACTCGTTATATTTTTTCTTTTGATATAAAAATATATTGTTCTGTATTTTGAAAAGATGCTTAATTAGATTATCTCTTTTTGATCCTTTTTTATTCTCATCATCCTGATCCTGTTTTTTGTCATCAAGTAATTGATCCTTACTAACATAAAACTGTCTAAAAATCTTAAAAGAATAACTACACGCTATTTTGTATAAATCTAGATGTTCATTTATAAATCTTCCTATTGCATTCCTATCGCTTATTTGATAATTCAATTGAGTAATAACATCTCCAAATGACGCGGTATCTGGAATTGTTATGTTTTCATCTTTAATTCTTCTTGAAAGCACATTCTTAAGTTCAATCAATCGTTCTTTGTCATATATATCCATCAAGGTTCTAAACTTTGCTTTATCAGCAATTAAATTATGAGTAAGATTTAACTCTTTAGTTTCTTTAGAATCTGAAAAATCCCATCCTAAAGAATTGCGAACATTTTCAAGGCTTGGATTACTAGAATACAAAAATTTAATATCTCCTTCTTTAACAACCCCATTTACCATATTTGGTGCATTTTTGTCAAGAGAATGTGTTTGCAATAATCCATCGGTTCTTAATTTGTTAGCTAATTCATAAACTAGACGAGGATTTCTTCTATTTTGCTCTTTTTTGACTTCTCTTACATGGCCAACTTCCTCACCAAGATATTCGTTTAAGTCACCAATTCCATCTTCATATATAGATTGCATAGCGTCACCAAAAAAACCAATGACACATAACTTTTCACTCGATTTAAAATGGTTAAGAAATATAGAAACTACTTTACTGTTTGTATCTGGGTATTCATCAATAAAAATATATTTGAATTTATCTTTGAGGACATCACAGAGCTTGGGATAATCATGAAACATTTTATTAGCGACATACAGAACTTCATCATGAGATATAATACCTTCTTTAATTCTTAAATATTCTTTATACTGAATACCATTTTCAAATTGATCAAAATATTCATCCGGAACGGGATTCGGGGTTTCAATTGTTAACTCAGGTACCGTCTCATTGTTTAATAACCCAACAAGAACCTTTTTAAGTTCTTGTTTGTAATGTTTAATATTGTCCCATAGAAAATCATGTATAGTGCTTACATATAAATTATTATGATTAACCCGTTCTTCAATTTCTTTTACCGCTGCATTAGTATATGTCATACAGGCAATTTCGGCTGTCGGGTTTTCTAAAATGACTTGTTTAATTACTTGAACTAATGAGAAGGTCTTACCACTACCGGCGCCACCACTTAGAAGAAAATTATGGCCGTTGTGAATGTGTTCCATTATTTGTTGGAACTCATCTTTAGTTTTACATGACACTAATCTTTCTTTAACCATATCAAGCCTTCTTTTATATAAGCAGGAATTTCCCAATTGCTGAACTCAGTATCATTCTCTGACGTTTTACTGTTTAAAAGAATCTCAATCGCTAAGGAGGGTTTACTTCCAACTGCCTTTTCTGCAAAATCAAAATGGGATATTTCACTATTTTTGTATTTTACTAGCCACTTTTTAGTTAAGGAGTTGAATGAATATTCTTCATCCGTAAAGAATGAATTATTAGTTGAGAAAAAAGCATCTTCAAAGCTTCTTGCATGATAATCATTTTGCTTGGTTTGAAACACAATTAAAAGATTTCCCTTTCTATTTGAATTCCAAATCTTTTTTCTATTTTTTCTAAGAATTTTCCAATCAAAAGCTAGATTCTTATAATAGTTTAAGTCGCTATTCGCATTATGAAAGAATTTTAATGCTGAATTCCCAGTATTTGTGGCTTTCGCATTGCATGCAGAACATTTTACATATTCTTCTTTTATTACTCCACCATCATCAATAGTCTCTTTATAATAACTGTCAATATCTGTTATAATTAATCCCTTTTTTAATCCTATAAAATCGATAAACTTCTCAAATATTTGTGCATGTGCGCCAACCTCAACGATGGAGATATTTTGAGATAGTAAAGGATTATCAGGATATTCCTGATCAATCTTTTTCATCATGGCAGGTATAAGAATTCTTTCGGTGTCACCTTCAATAAAAACAGCTTTATCAGCAAAAAATAACTCTGCTCTATTAAGTGTGAGATATTGTTTTAAGAAACGATAGTTTTGTTCCTCACCTGCAATGTGGTACTCTTTTTCTAAATCAACTAAATTTTTCGCCTTTACTTCATTAATTCGTTCTTTTTTTAAATATTTGATAGCATTAAAATCCTTACAATTTGAGACAAGATGTGAAGAATGTGTGCTAATAATATATTGTAGACTTCTATTTTGCCCATCTTCTCTCTTAATGCCTTCTTTTAACAAGTTTTGGATATTATTTATAAAGACATATTGCATTTGTGGATGTGTATGAGCTTCAGGTTCTTCAATAAAAAGTAAATTAATATCAGCAGGACTTTCGTCTTTACTTCTACTGAATTCTTTCATAAGTATCTCTATTTCGAAAATCATACTTATGAGGTTCATATAACCTAAGCCATTATAATGTTCTGGTAATTTATTGTTTTCATCATGTAAATATTGAACAGTGGTGTTCCCTTTTAATAATTCTTTATGTTGTAATGTGGAAACAATATCTATTAATGATTCATTTGGCTTTAAGCCGCCAAAAACACTTATTTTAGTTATTATTGAATTGAAAATATCTTTGTATATGTCTGAAAGAATGGAATCTGTATCAGCCAAAACGTCCTTGAACTCTTCAATGTTTTTGTTTTGCTCATCACTCGTTTCAGTTTTTTCAAAGATTTTAGAAGTTTGTCCTGACAATGTTTTGTCCGGTTCTTTATTTGTTACGTCTCTTCTTGCATTTATAAACTGAAAATTTATGATGTTTTTGAGGCTAATTTTCTCTTTATCTAAATCAATAAATACTTCTTCATTGATTTCTTTTTTTTCAGTATTATACTCGATAGATTTTCTTTTAGATCTAAAATATTCTGATTGTTTACGGTTGAAGAAATAATAAAAGTCTTTGACCTGATATGGTTGCTTTTTATCTTCAGCCTCTTTTTTCTTTCGTTGTTCATTGTTAATAAATTCAGCATAACCCACTCGAATTTTTTTATATTGGTCATGCTCTAATAACCAATCAAACCCTATTATAACAAAATTATTCTCAGGATTCAAATCCATCATTACTTGCGAAATATTTTTAAGATCGTCTTTCTTGTCATACTCAATAACAAGTCTGAGAGAAATGGCTTTTAATGTTTTTTCATATTCATCTTTAATTATCTCATCACCAGAGACAATAATATTCTGGATTTCTTTTTTAAAATCCAGGTTGAAATCATCTGATGTAATGTTATTTCCAGAATGTCTAATAAATTTATCTAATGTAGCTAATATCGAGGTTTTACCTGTATTGTTTTTTCCAATGACTAATGACAATTCATTTTCTAAATCTATCGTAAGGTTCATTAACAGACGAAAATTCTGAATCTTTATTTGCCTGATTCTCATATAGCGTTATTTATTTCTATTCAACCTTCTTGTGGATAACTTCTTCCAAATGCCTCTTAGCATAAGGACTTCCGATTTAGGAAGCTTAAGTTGCTTGATTAATAATTCATCATCAATTATATCAAGTGCTTCTTCAATTTTACGTTGGCGAATAAGAGCATCAATTCTCACAAAATCAATATTGTCACTTTTCAAAAGAGGTAACGGAATTTCTTCAATCTCGGATGGTTCAAATGTTAACACACCTCCGCCATAACTTCTTCCTAAGATTTCGGAAAAAGCAAAAGTGAGCGAATTAAGATATGATAGTGCGACAATTTTTGGTTGTATGTCTGTTTTAAATCGAACTCTATGAATTGTATCTGTTGAAGATGCGTTTGTTTGATTAACAATCAGTTTAGGATAATCGCCTACCTGTCTCAGAACAAATGCATCAGGAGACCATAATGAAGGAGTTATATACCAGCGTTTCCGGATTCTACATTTATATCCAGAATTAAACTTCATTGTTTCACCATATTCAATGTATTCCCGACATGATTTAGGTAACGAAGTAAAATCCCGATTCGCAGGCAAGAAAAGATAGACCGGGCAACCTTCTTTAGAATTGTTCTCAAAATCAAGATCCGTGTAAACAATACCTTTAAGGTGATTTGATTTGCTAACAACTTTTGTTGTATATGATTTTAACTTGCGTTTGGAGACAATTTCCTTGCTAAGCATAAAGAATTCATTAAGGCCTGTAACAATCCCGACATCAACCTCCATTATGTCAGAACATGGTTTAATCATCTTTTCTGATTTAATCCTCCTCAACAATTGAATTTCATTTTCTTCTAAAAAATATTTTGTCCATTTTTCAGTAGAGTGTTCAAGAGATTTAACTTCCCCTTTGTTTACTTTATTAATATCAAGGGAGTACAGTTCATCTAAATTGTTTACTTCAATAACTCTTATGCCCTTATAAGTTGTTACACCTTTCTCACAAAGAAGCAGTACAATTTCTTGCTGAATGTCGGCAAAGACAAGTTTTTTAAAAGTAATTATGGAGATTCTGGAAAAATATTTTGAGAGAAAAACTCTTGTTTCGGCCGCATATTTTACTTGAAATAATTCAGCAGGAATTACCATTGCCAGTTTCCCAGTACTATTCAACTTACTTGCTGAAATGACTAAAAATGGGACCCAAATATTTGTGAGTTTATTAGGATGTAGGCCTATTTCCCCCATCATTTGAAATGCTATTTCACGATGTTCAGTTGGAAAATTTTGATAACGGATGAAAGGAGGATTACCAATAACTATATCAAACAATGCTTCCCCATTTGCATTTAAGATATAACTGAAGAAATCTGAATTAAGAATAGTTGTAGAGTTCAATCCGTACTTAGCAGCTCTCTCTTTTGATTTCTCAGCTTCTTCTTCAATCAACTCTATCCCTTTTATTAACCCTAAAAGCTTATCGTTAGAAACGCCTAATTCATTAAATCTTTGTATAGCAGATTCTATGAAATTACCATCCCCACAACTTGGCTCTAACACTTTTTGAGTAGGTTTTGTTATAGCCCATTTACAAATAAAATCAGTAATGATTTTTGGTGAATAATAACCACCACGAAGTTTCTTTAAATCTATATTCTCAATTATTTGAGGAGGCATTTTAATCTTCGTTAATTTCGTTGACAAGCGATTCATCATTAAGCACTTGATTCATTTCTTCAAGTGAAATTCCATAAAGAGAATTTATTTGCGTAATAAGACTGTTAAAAAGAAATTCCAATTTGTGTTGCATAATTTTCTTCTTCGCAACAATATAAATTCCATTGTAAGTCACCTTTGTTGCTATAAGTTTTTTAACTGTTATTACTATGTCATTGTGTAATTTGGCTTCATCATCATTTGTAAAATCAATTTGTCTTATTGGTAGGTTTTCAACAAATTGTTTGCTGTGAGAATAATATGCTCCTCTAAATTCACTTGCACCTGATTTTACCATTGCTTCAAAAATCGGATGTGCAATTATCCCTAGAAGATAATAGAGTGAGTAGTGAGAACTTGTAAACATGGAATAATACGGACCATTTCCTCCCCCCGTAAACTGCAAATTGTTTTCATCAAATATATACCCTGGTTCAGTTGAGAGTACTGCCCAAATTAGCTTTTGGGTGTTATGAAATCTTGTTAAGCTCTGGGACCTACCATACTGATACCACTTGGGATCTTTACTTCCGTTGATACTTCGTTTAAAAAGTTCTTCTTTAAAAGCATTTAAATAAGTCCACGATAGAGGAAAAGACTCTTTAAAGTATTCTTCAGTAAATACTTCAGCTTTGTCCTTTTGGATAGAGTATGGAAAGATAATTTGTGCATTGGGTTTAACAGTATCAAACATGGAAAATGAAAGATCATACAAACATGGTTTGCAGATTGCTTTTTCTATTTCAAATTTTTTATCGCCCTTCTTAAAATGATAAGTCGTTGCCGTTTCTGACTGAGGTTGGAATATATAAATATCATCAGCACTAGTTTGTAATCCTACAGCTATATCAGCTATTGTATTAAGAGGAACTGTATAAGAATTTTTAATCTTATCAAAAACGGTTTGAGAATTTTTAGAAACAAATATCCAAGGTTTTTCAGTAAATAAATTTGAATTGTAAGGATCATAATCGATAATTCCTTTAGAAAGTTCCGCGGAAATTCTCTTTACACGTTTGAAAAAGAACTGTTCTCTTTCTTTTTTATCCAGAATCAGAATTGCTGTATAAGTACTACGGTTAGGAAATACCTGTGTTGCTCCGAAGTGAATAATTTTAAAGATCGAAGCTTCTGAAGAGATAAATTTCCGAAGTGCTTTACCACCTTTGATAATAAAAAACTTATGGGGTATTATATAACCAAGAACCCCATTTTCATTGAGAAGATTAAGCGCTCTTTGAATAAATAAATAATACTTGTCAAAAGTATCTGTCTTGGCTACAGAGTATCCTGATATTGAACTTTGATAGAATTTTATTTCTTCTCTTGAGAACCTTACTATGTTTTGAATCCTTACATAAGGTGGATTCCCTACGATTGCATCGAATCCATTGTTTAGTTCTAAAAATTTGAATTCCTCTTTCCAGTTAAATGGTTTGATTTTGAACAGCAATTCATCATTATCAATTGCTTCTGGACTAAATTTGAAATATGAATCATCAACAAGGGAATTACCGCATTTTATATTTTCATCTAAACTGGGTAATACTCTCTGTTTGTACTTGGTAAGATAGTTGTTGATTGATCCTTCATTTTCACCCTCTAGTAATTTAAGTAGTAAGCTAAATTTACTCACTTCAACAGCATAGGGATTAATATCAAGGCCAAAAACATTTGAAACTAGTATTTGGTGTTTGGCTTTAAGAGTTAATTGATAGGAACCATCAAATCTTTGATAAATTAGTTCATCATCTTTTATACCAATCTTAACGTATTCTAGAATTGTTGTCTCATATAGAAAATCATAAATAGAAATAAGGAATGTTCCAGAACCGCAACATATGTCAGCCAGTTTCAAATTTTGTATTTGGTCAATAGTTTTGCCCTCAAATAATGGTGTAAAAGTCTCTTTGACTATGTTTTGAACTATTAATTTAGGAGTAGGAACTACACCACTTGAAGCTGATACTTCTGGTTCTTCAATAATCGATATATGGTTTTCATTTACAATAGCAATTTTACTTCCTAAATATCTTTCATAAATCTGGCTAAGAATAGTCGGATCAACTACAGAAAAGTTGAAAGGACTTTGAGGATAATAAAGTTCATTGAATATGGTAATTAGGATTTCTGATTTAAGACTAATATTTAGAGAAAAATGATCTTCAATAAAATCAAAAAGCCCCGAGTTATATTTCTTATCTGAGAGTATGAAAAGTGCTTTAAGTTCGTCATAATTCTCAATCTTTTTTAGTGTTTCAAATTTCTCTATATCTCTATCCTCACAGATTCTTAGGAAAACGATCCTATTCAACAACCGTTGGATTAAAAAATTAATGTCTTCGTTGTTAAATCCTTCATTATTTGAAATAACGTCATTAGCTAACTTCTGTCGCCAATTTTCAATCTGATTGAGAAAATAATCATCGAATGGAGTTGTCTCTTTCTGCGTCAATGAGAAGTATTCATCTATAAAACCCGATGATATAGATTGAAATGAAAGCAATTGATATAATTCTTCAAAGTTTTGTAAAAAGTCTGAATAGCTAAAGGTTTGAAATCTGGCTACATTAGCGGGGTCTTCTATATTAGGTTTATGTCTACAATCATAAACAACCAATAATTCGAAGTTTGTTAGAATTGAAATTCCTAGATTGGCATTCCAACCATACCTGCGAGTTTGAAAGGCTGGACTATTTGATCTATTGAGGTCAATCGATACTTTTTTTGCTTCAATAAAAAGTTTTCTAGTACCCTGCACCCTAAGAGTGTAATCGGGATTCTTTTTTGTAAGGGAATCATCCTGCTCTACCTCAATGCTTTCCTCTTGGATCACATCACGAAGAAATTGAGATTTAGTTTTCTCATTATCAACATCCCAGCCAAATGTTTTTAAAAGTGGATTTAAGAAGTCTATTCTTAATTGTGCTTCACTATACTTTGGAGTTTTGTATATAGAATACTCCTTTTTAAAAGCGGTTACCAGCACCTTTAATTGTTCAAAACTTTCTTCTTTTGTTTGTGCTACTTGATAAGCCATTAGAGTCCCCGATTTGGTCTTTTAAGATAATTTACTTTTTCTTCAGCCATTTTTAATGCTTCGCTAGCTAAATCTTCGCCACGAATTTCATAAACAAGTCTATCACTTAGATAAGCAATTATGAGTTCTTTTTCATCTATTTGAAGTATTTGAGAAAGTTTTGTGAGATGTGCACGTTTAGGTCTTTTATCTCCTCTCTCAATTCTGCTTATGAGGGACAGGTCTACGTCTAATGCAGTTGCAACTTCCTTAAGCAACATCCCTTTGCTTTCCCTTTGTTCTCTAATTATTTCACCTATTGTTTTCAAACCCAAATGCTATTTGACCATTTTGGTCAAATTTACATATTTTTTTTATTTGTATTCAATTCTGAAATATACTTTTTGACAAGTTTTATTGTCTAAAGGAAGTGTCAAATAAACCTAACCAACTGTCTGTCAGTCCATAAAAATAATTAGGTTAAAATTATATATTTGGTTATTTTATATTTCTAGTTTAATTTTGTACTTGATATTATATTATTTCATTATCAGACTTTACCGAGAATTACGAATTTTCCAAAATTGGAATAAGGTATATCGGGTAATCCCCGACCCAATTTTAAATTGGGGGTAATATTTTTTATATGAAAATTTATGTAGTATCATTTCCTGCTTGCAGGGTTGAAATTAATAGATCAAAGATGGAGAAATTCGTTTTTGATTTTATATCCAATGCAATTATTATGTTGTTCTTGGAGTACCTGAAAAGCAGGATTTAGAATGCCCCTCCCTTAAGAAAGGAGGGGTTATTTTTTCAATATTGCATTGAGGCATATTGTTTGTCGTTAAAAAATCGTATTATCATTTGGGTCGGAAATAATTGCTCCTTGAAATTACTGAATAATAATTGCGTTATGTGATTGAGTGTTGTTGATTTAGGTCTTAGTTGTTTTATTTTCTTTCTTTTAGCATTTGGGGAAAAAACTTAACTTGCATAATTTAAAGCGAATTATAAGGTCAAAATGGTTAGTAAGTAAGTATTTTATATGTATTGTTGCTTATTTGGTATTGTTAACATAATTCTAAATCAAAATTAAAATACAGCCTGAATTGCAAAAATTGTTTACTTAATACATTTATTATAATGTCAAATTTAAAAGATTTAGTATTAGACCAATTCGAGAAAAATCTACATCCTGAATTGATTGAATTCGGGGAAAAGATAAATAATCTTGATGCGGACATTATTGTGTTAATGGCAAGAAAAGCTGTTGGACTAATGGATGTCATTCGAGTGTTGGGTGTGTCATCCTCAAAAAGAGAAATTGTTTGCGATAGAGTTCTTGATTTAGATATAAATTACTTTAAAGGTAAAAAGGTCGCCTTAGTTGATGATACATTAATTGTTGGGAGTACAATAAGGAAGGCAAAACATAAACTTCAAGAAAACGGAATTGAGGTTGAAGTTCATGTTTTTTGCGTTGATATTGACAATTGGCAACCTCAATTGATTACCCCTAATTCTATACAGGTGAAAATGTCTTCAGCTAAGGTTATGTCATTTTGCATTGCGGAAGTAAGGGCATTTTCAATTATTTCAAGACCCTATCTTATCGATTTTCCTCTTACCAAAGAGTTTATTATTCAGGAGGATGCTATAGGGAGGATATTTGAGTTAAAAGAATGGGACGCCTTCGAGAGTCCTTCGCAAACAAATGATTTAATTGACAATAAACTTCTAACCCTTTATCCCAACGAACTTTTATTGACAAATTATTATAAAAAGGTCGGTTTTGGATGTAACTGTATCCTAGATAATTCTAAACTTAGATTTTTTATTAGGAATGATGGTGAAAAACTACTTTGTAAAGTTTTGCCGATAGTTACTTTAAAAGCTATTTCAGAAGAAACAGTTGATAAACTATTTAATGCGATATTATCCAATTCTAATTGCTTCGATAGGGATAAAAAAATATTAATTCAAAACCTTAATTCCCCTACTTCAAAATTAAGATTTATACAGTATTCACTAAGTTATCTTTTTGGCAAAATATCAATAGAATATTTTAATGACAAAGAAATTTTTCCGGAAGGAATTAAATTAAATAAACTAGAAACAACATTCCACTTTGGGAAAGAAATCTCAATTGCAGTTTATAATTTACTTCAAAATTATTCATCCGAAGATTCTGTTCTACTAGAAGGAATTGTATCTGTTGAAATTCCAGGAGATATTCTTGATTGGTGTGAACCTGTAATTGATGGATCAATCCCATATAAACAACGAAGGAATAACGTGGTTCTAGAATTCTTCGATCTATTCAACAAACTTTTCATGTTTTATGAATTACCAGCACGAGTTAGAATTAAGGAATGGGTTAAAAAAGATGAACTTAATAAAATAGATGAAGAAAGGAGGTTAGATAAGGGAATTCCATTTACAGTTATTACGAAGTACTTCTCTGATAAATATTTTCTTGAAGTCAAGGATAATTTAGTAAGGGTTCTAAGTATAGCACTTGATATTAGTAATGATTTTGGAATTTCTGTACCTATTACTTGTAGTGTAAATAAAGTTGTTTTTAGAGCATATAGACATGGCGAATTAGGTGCAAGATATAATAATGATTTATTTGTCAAATTTTTATTCACTTTTTTGCAGACGAATCAGCGTGTAACTTTCCCACATTTACTTCTAGAAAAACTGTTAGTTCTTTTCTATAGAATCGGGGACCATGAAAACATGATTGATAAACAAGAAGATTTACTAAAAATCGGTTGGGAATTGATGGGTGCAGTTATGACAAGAGGAACTAGAAGCTTTTTCCCTATAAGAAATGAAGATTGGCTAACGGATGATTTATTAAAAAATAAGGTAATAAAGAAAGTGAATGGTGAATACATTCTTACAGATATTTCTAAATGGGAATTTTCTGATACTTATGTAAAATCAACACATAAGTATCGGGCGGAAGAATTGGGTGAAATGTTTGGTAACCTATACAAAAACGAAGAGATACCTGTATTAAAAGAATCCCCTCTTGATGAAGCAAAAATCACATTACTTGCATCATGCACTGAAATTAAAGATACCTCGATGGCAATTGCTGCTGAGTTGCGAGTTTTCACTGAATGGTATAAGGATAGAATTGCTCGTGAAAGCAACATTTTCTTAAATGAAAATATTTTATCTGATGAGAATTCAATTATAAATGAACTAACTAGGTTATTTGATAAAAAAGGTTATCATGCTTTTCACCAAGCTTATTTTAAGTATTTTAATGCTTACAAATTAAATGATATCCCAAATATTATTCTAAAAGTAGAAAGGTTTGGAGAGGAAAATGGTTTAATCCCATTTACAAGAAAATGGAAAGAGGTTTGGGAAAACTTATTACCAAATATTTCTAATAAGATACCTCAACTATCTATTCTTCTGCATCAGAATCAAAAGTTTGAGGGTAAACTCAATGAAGCAATTTTAACTTTGTGGGAGGCAGGGAATTGGATTACATTTTATGAAATACTAATTAATCAAAAATTACTTAGAGATTACCCAAAAGTTAAATTAGACTCAATCGTGAAATACTATGAAAATAATTTTGGAAGAGAGTTTACGAAAACTATAGTTGAAAAATATTTGAAAGATAACAACCTTAAGGAGAATGAAATTGGTTTCATCACTGGATTAGCAAACTCACTGAAAGAAAAGAGAATTGGATCAATAATATCAGATAATAAAACAAAAAAACCCATATTGAAGATTATGAATATTGACAATAGAAATGTTGTAAAGCATAGTCAAGAAAAGCTTGAAAGATTTAATGTACATTTTGTTCAAATGGGTTTTAAGAAGGAATCCTTCGTTGATAAAATCGAAAATTATTTGCGTCTGATTAATGATTTTGATAAACCAATTGATTATAAGTCTTATTTTGACATTATACGTTTCAATGTGGATTCATTAATTGAGAATATGAGTAAAATACAAAATGAGATTGAAACAATTTATTCAAACTATGGTGTTACAGATTTTGATAAAAGAATAAAAGATTTTATCAACACTAGATAATTTCTAGGCGGTTTCCAAGTTGTTCTCTATTGATTCTCTTATTCTTTTAAGAAGAATGTTGATAATAAGATTGACTTCCTTCGTAAAGTTAAAAGCGTTTGAGAAATCGTTTGATTGTTGAGATTCAACATACTGAACCTCTTTAATTAGCACCAAAAATTGGTCTTGAATTCGTTTAATTTCGTCATCAGTAATATTAATCTCAGGAAATAGCAATTTTAAATCAGCAAAGGAACTATCGCAGTTTTCAAAAAGGTCTGTAATAGTATCTGCCTTTTTTTCATCGTTGCTTAAAAGAACAAATCGAATTTTATTTACAGAATGATTTATTTTCTTAAATAGTTCATATTTTTCTCCACTGTAGATTAATTTTCTTTGATAGTTTAATTCTCTGTCTTTAGAATTTTTGTCAAATTCATAAATAATATATGTAAAGTATAGGAATGCTATTAGATTTAACAATGCAAATATAGGATTCAATACGCCACCAATAAAATCTCCAAATGTGCCCCAGTCTACATTTAGGTTTGATTCCCCACCAGAATAGGTTAAAAAATATAAAGTAAAAGGAACCGCAGTTAATAAAACAATAACAACTGAAATATACCATATGTGTTTTAGTTTCATATCTTAATAATTTAATATTACGATTGAAAACTTTCAATTATTTTGAAAGTTAATTATTGAGAAATTTTCTAGCTAGACGGTACAAAATTTCATTTTTATCTTCATTTAATCATATTTTACATTCAATACTAGATAAATATATGACAATCTGTTTTTTGAGGTGATTGAAGACAGTCATTGTTTAATTCAATTCAAATCAATATAGGTTGCTAAAGATATCTATAATCACTTTTATTTTATATTAAGATCTGACAAAATTGTTCTGACAAAATTGGCTCTTTTGCTTTTCCACCCATGTGAGTTATGCGTATTAGGAAAAGCAAATGTGCCAATTTTTTGGTAAACTGAATTTTAAAATTTTTGCGCGCAGGCAAAGTCCCGATAGAAAATACAGAGTTATCTAGTCACGATGAGGTTTTTAAAAAGCAGTAATCAATCCTGTTATCACCAGTAGAAATGCTGTCTATCTGCACCTTAGGCTTGCCCATAACTTGTTTTTAGCAGTATAGAATTTACTATTTAAAATCACTAGTGTCCGACTAAAATAATAAAAAGAGGGGTACTCCCCAAAGGTTTCCCCCAATGTTGTAAATTGGTTTTTGCGAAAACTATATACAACATGGGTAAAATTACAGAAATAAAATTAGTCGGACAGCCGATTTTCAAACAGATAATGAATTTGGTAAATAAAGTTGACATTGAAGGACTAATCAGAAAGCACGAGAGTGATTATTATTACAAGTCATTCAAGTCGCGGACACACCTTTTTACGATGCTGTTCGGGATATTAAGCCGGTGCGATTCGATGACTGAAGTCTGTGAAGGCTTGCGTGCAATGGGAGGAAAGCTAAATCATCTTGGCATGGATCAGGCACCAGCAAAGAGTACGGCATGTGACGGTCTGCGTAACAGAAGCCATAAGTTTTTTGAAGACCTGTATTTTACACTGGTAAAACATTATCAGAGTTTTTTATCGGACAGCCGAACATTTGGATTGACTTTTAAAGAGGTACTGATTATTGACTCAACGACTATCCGGTTATTCAGTGACATATTAAAAGGAGTTGGTCGTAACCCCAAGGGAGACGGCAGAAAGAAAGGTGGTATGAAGGTTCATATGCTTATTGATGCGGTTCAATCGGTTGGAAGGTTTATAAAAATGACGGCAGCAAAAGTCAATGATCAGAAGTTTTTAAAGAGCCTTGATCTGATATCAAACAGTATGATAGTCTTTGACAAAGCCTATAATTATTATCACCAGTTTGCTCTCTGGACCACACAGCAGGTATATTTTGTCACCCGGATGAAAAAGAATGCAGTATATGCGGTCATAGAGGTTAAACAAACTCATTATCGCAAGAAGGGACAGGCAAAAGTACTAAGGGATGAGATCATCGAACTTGAATATCATCCTGAAGATGAAGATGGCAAGCAAGATATTAGGACCAAACTTAAAATGAAATTGAGAAAGGTCAGTTATCAGGATGAACAGAACCGCTATTTTGATTTTCTGACAAACAACTTTGATATTGAAGCTGAAGATGTAGCATTCCTTTACAAAAAGAGATGGGGCATCGAGATCCTATTCAAGAAAATGAAGCAGAACTTCCAGTTACATTACTTTTATGGAGAGAACGAAAATGCAATCTATACTCAGGTCTGGTGCACATTGATAGCCCAATTGCTATTGACAGTTACACAGAAGATTGCACAGGCAAAGAAAGCCTTCTCAGTCGTAGCCTCATTGGTTCGGATACATTTAATAAGCATGCTGGATGTAAATGAGTTGCTTCGCAGTACAAAAAGAAAATTTAAGGATAAATCAATCCCCCCTGGGTTACAATTATCCTTTAATATGTAGGGGGTCAATTTTAAAATGAAAAATATGACAACTGATAATCAAGTATTTAAAAGAATTAATTACGAATCTAAATTATTAATCGGATAACAGTGATATTAAATTTACTAAACGTAAGGTAATCACAGACCTGTTTAACACTTAAACTATGAAAGTATTAATCATTTATGCTCATCCTAATCCGATGTCCTTTACTCATG
>Ga0326726_10002732_pt1 | contig 16164 bp, 13 predicted proteins | sample MHFenrmetagenome_2_FD_207603 | JGI IMG/M metagenome (GOLD analysis project Ga0326726, IMG submission 207603) | Lab enriched peat soil microbial communities from Michigan Hollow, Ithaca, NY, United States - MHF15MN | ecosystem: Environmental > Terrestrial > Soil > Wetlands > Peat | place: USA... | reverse complement strand
AATCAACGCCTCTCCCTTTACCGCGCCGGAAAATACTTTTTGAAGCAAAGTAAAAGACGTGTATAGCAAAGCGGCTATCGTGGTGACAAACATGAAGATCATTGGGTAAAATGCCCACGCATACGGCTTGCCCTCGGACATCAGGTAAGCGGTAATAAGCATCAGCGCGAGCGAAGCCATCAACTGATTCGCCCCGCCGAACAATACCCAGAGATATTGCCACCACCCGGTAAGAACAACGGTAATGCCTAAAATGCTCGCAATTACAGTCCCCACATGGGCGTTCTTAAATATGGGGCTTATATCACCCAACAGTTCCGAAGTCGCAATTCTCATAAACCGGATTACCAACTGCATGATCGTGATTGCCAGAACAATCATCATGACGCTGCCATAGGCGCGTCCTATATCCGCCGGCATGCCTAATACTCCCAGGAACTTCGATACCCCTGCTGCGAAGACGGCGCCAGGTCCTTTTGCTATGGCGGCTCCATATTCTGCGGGGGATGCGTAAATCGTCCCGGCAATAATCAAGGCAAACACGGCGAGCATCATTTCCACAAACATAACGCCGCCGCCCACCGGACGGGCATCCATTTCACTCTCCAGCTGCCGGGCCGTACCTGAACTGGAAACTATGCTGTGCCAGCCGGATATTGCTCCGCAGGCTATGGTCACAAACATAATCGGCCATATCGGGCCAATTTTGATCGTAAAGTCGGTATAAGCGGGGAGCGTAAAGTCAGGGTGAAGCACGAAGATTCCGATAATTCCGAAGAGAAGGCCGAGGAAAACAATGTACGACGCCACATAGTTAATCGGCAGGGCAAATCTCCAGATGGGCAAAACAGCTGCGAAGTAGCAAAAGACAAATGCCACGATGGCCCACAGGGGCCGACTGTTTGCAAGTTCATCTCCGATAATAGAATTGGAGGGTGCGATCGTTCCCAGATAAATACCAAGGAGCGCGATGACAACCGTAACTGCGGTCGTCATTATTATATCCTTCTTCCATCGATAAATCATCTGTCCTGCCAGAATGCCGCCGATTGTAAGCAGCAGCCATGCCATAGGAGAAGCCTTCAGCCCGATGGCAGTACTGACAACGACATTTCCGAAAGCCCCGGCAATGAGAAGAAGATAAAAATATACGAATGAGAGTAATATCATTCTTGCCCGTGGTGAGATCAGCTTGTGACTCAAGCCGCCGAAAGAAGCGCCGTCATTTCTCATGGCGATCATGGCACTTGAATAATCATGGACCCATCCGATGAAGAAAGCCCCTGCCAGTATCCATATCAAAGCAGGCAGCCAGCCCCACTGGATCGCGATAATCGGCCCTATTATAGGCGCAGCCCCTGCGATCGATTTGAACTGGTAACCGAAAAGGATATTCTTGTTGGTTGGCATAAACTCCACTCCGTCCATATACATGGTAGCCGGAGTAGCCCTCTTCGGATCAGCCTTCATGACTTTCGTATCGATATACTTAGCGTAGACACGATAACCCAGGAAAGCTACAATAAAACCTAATATTAAAACGTATACTGAATTCATGCCTTACCCTCCTTCCCTATAGTCATTGCAATAAATATATGATGCATAACGAGCTTCCACGATGGACTGTCAAAGTGCCCAGTCACAGGAATTTGCCTATAATACACAATTGTTTTATATTCAAGACATATTTCTATCCGCAGGCGTGCTCGTCAGTCCGGAAAATAAGTCAATATCCTCTTCTATTAGCCTCGAAATAAGATAAATCAGCGGGTAAATTGCGGAAAGGTCCACTCTATTGATATACCGCAGTAGAATGATAGATTATTCCTTTTCACTGTCGGGAGCAGCATCAGCCTTCTGTTTCTTTTTCTCTCTTACCAACGGAACAAAATATTGAATCAACAGCACCCCCAAAATTGTCACTGCCGTAATCGTTATCAGCAGATCATGATATATTAAGATTAAGGACAACATAATTAGTCCGTAAAGTATGAGCGCAATGACAGTAATCTGGTGCTTGTCACGTTTATGCTTCAATAGTTAATCCTCATAAATTCCATATTGCGTAACCCTGCAGGCATTAAAATTAATATTTGACTGCGTCAATCGGTTTCCGCTAAATACCATTGATCTGCGGCATGGTCAATTCCATAGGTAATAATGGTGGGCAGGTCTTGGGAAAGTGAATAGTTAAGTGAGCTTTGGCCGCCGCTCTCCGGCATGCCAATACACTTGGTAAACAACCCCGCAAAGTTCCCTTGTTATCTCTTCAGGAAAGCTGACATGACAAGTCGCGCCTCCCCCTCTATTACAGCGCTGCCTTCCTGGTTTATGACATCCGTCAGCAGCGTAACGCGACCCTTTTCGGAATTCCATTCGGTGATTCTTGCACGTGCCGTGACCTGGTCACCCGGTCTTACGGGCGCACGGAATCGCAACTGCTGGCTCAAGTAAATTGCCCCCGGACCAGGAAGCATCGTCCCCAAAACTGCGGAAATCAAACCTGCAACCAGCATCCCATGGGCTATTCGGCCGCCAAACATAGTGCCTTTTGCATAGTCATCATTGATGTGCACAGGGTTGTCATCACCGGATATGCGAGCAAATGCCTTGATATCATCATCGCTGACAAGTTTTGTAAGAATCGCTTCTTCTCCGACGGTGAAGCTGCTCCGCTCCTTTATCATTATTCTGCCACCTTGCCTTTACCCCAATCTCTCAAGACACGCACGACTTCCCGCACAGCAAACTCAATTTTAGTGATATCAAATTGCCCGCGTCCAAAGCGAGGCCATCGCAGGCCCGCCGCCTACGCATAAGGACGCTCCGCCGAGCGTGAGTCCCAGTCTCTCCATCTCATAGTACATCGTGACGATGATCCGGAGACCCGTGCTCCCCACAGGATGCCCCAGCGCAATGCCCGAACCGTTGTGGTTGATCTTTTCAATGTCCAGCACCATTCCGAAATCCTCTTTCAGCTTCCTTCCCGCGCCCAGCCACTGCGCTGCAAACGCCTCATGAAATTCCCAGTACTCGATGTCTTCAAACTTCATACCCGCCTGCTTGAGGCACTTCGGAACCGCAACGGCAGGCCCGAGACCCATAAATACAGGGTCAACTCCCTCGCCGCAGATGTTGATCAGCTTCATGAGGGGCTTGAGCCCCAGCTTTGCAGCCTTATCCTTCGACATGACTATGGCAGCAGATGCGCCATCATTGATACCCGAGGCATTCGCAGCAGTGACCACACCGCCTTTTTTGAAAACTGTGGGCAACTGACCCATAGTTTCCATACTGGCATTTCTGATAGGGTGCTCATCCGTATCGAATATCTTAACGCCTTTCCTGGTCTTTATTTCCACGGGAACGATCTCCCGTTTAAATCTCCCTTCATCGATGGCCTGCACGGCACGGCTGTGGCTCAGCAACGCATGCTCATCGCATTTCCTGCGCGTGATCCCGTACTTCTCCGCAACATTTTCCGCAGTCACGCCCATGTGACCCGGAACAAGCTCATCCACCAGACCGTCATGAAGCATGCTGTCTTCGATAGTCCCCTGACCCATGCGATAACCCATCCTCGCCTTCGGTATCAGATAAGGGGCGTTCGTCATGCTCTCCACACCCATAGCGAGACCGACCTCCGTCTTCCCAAGCATGATATTGTGGCAGGCAATTTCGAGGGCACGCATCGCAGAAGTACAGTTCTGATTCACCGTTACGGCTCCGCTCCTGTGCGGGAGACCTATCCGCATGCCCACCTGCCTGGCAGGCAGCGAACCCTGCATACCAGTATAAAGCTGGCCCATGCATATCTCGTCTATCATATCCGCAGGGATCCCCGCCCTTTCTATGGCGGCCTTCCCCACCGTCATCGCCAATTGCCTCGCAGGCACATCCTTCAACGAACCGAGAAAATCGCCGATCGCCGTCCTGCAGGCGCTCACCATCACTACTTCCTTCACTCCCATATGCCTACTCCCTGCTCCTCAAATAGATAGCTCTTCACCACATCGACTGCTGTTTGAGCTTTCCGTTTCCTCTCAATTGAAAGCTTCCCAGGCGCACGACGCCTTACGGCACCTGAACTTTGTATCCCATATCTTCCACTGCGCAGGTGAGGTCCTCCTGGCAAAGATTTGGATTGTCGTGCTGGACGCTGATAATCTTTTCCTGAAGATTGATATCAACGGCCTTGACGCCCGCCATAGATTTCAATTTCTTCTCAATTGCATTCGCACAGGATTTGCATTCCATATTCTTGACTTTGAATTTTACATTTTCCATGATCTTCTACCTCCTATAATGGTATCTTTGGCAAGAAAAAACACTTATATCATCGGGGCCGGTAATGCCTGCCAAGCTACCCGCTTTTATCCATATTTTTTTTGCAGTGACCCCAGAGACTTTATTGCCTAGAATAGAAGCCCCTGGGGTCAATCAGGCAAGACAGCACTTATCCCTTGGGCTTGAGAAAATCCTTCCGCAAAAATTCTGGATTCGGATAGGTATAAAATCCCTTTCCGCTTTTTACGCCGAGCCTTCCTGCTTTCACCATCTTGAGCAATGCCGCCGGCGGCTTGTCCTTAGGATCCTTCGACTCATTGTAATACACCATCTCGATATCATAGACCACATCGAGCCCGACCTTATCCATAAGCCCGAAAGGACCTTCTTTCATTTTCGTGAACACCATCCATCCGCGATCTGAGTCACGAAAATCAACGAACCCGTTTCCCCACATGTAGAGGACTTCACGCTTGATGGCGCGCCAGACCCGGTTGAAACAGAACCCGAGGATCTCCTTGTTGACCGTAAGCGGAATGCAGCCAATGGATATGATCCACTCCCTTCCCTTCTTCATCACTGCGGGCAGCGTCTTTGTCCCGCCCATGATATCCACCATATTCGTGCCTTGAAGAGGGAAGTAGAAATGAACATTCAGGCAGCGTTCCGGTTTGCCGCTGCTCTTTTCCATTTTCGAAACTGGGATGGACGAGCTGTTGGTAGCCAGGATGCAGTTCTTGGGCGTCATGGCTCCCAGCTGTTTAAAGACCTTATTTTTCAGTTCTATGTTTTCCGGCGCCGCCTCAATCACGAAATCGGCGTCCTTTACCGCTTCACGAAGATCCGTGACCTGAACGACCGCTTTTCTGATCCGCTCCCATCTCTCCCAGGGAATGAATGGCGTAATCTTCTTCCCCTTCAGCTCCGCTTTACGATTGTTGAAAGCAAGTTCAAAGGCCCCTTCCCGGGGATCATAGACCTTCACTTTGTACCCGACGTTTGCGGCCAGCATGGCGATCTGTGTTCCTAAGATACCGGTGCCGACCACGGCAACTTTCTTAAACGGTTTTTTCATGGTTTGTTCTCCTTTCCAATTTCACTGTTAGTAAATGCCAGTGAGGAGGTACATTGCAATAACTACGAAGACCATGCCCGTTTTAATAACAGTCATGGCGAAGATATCGATGTACGATTGTTTATGGGTCAACCCGCAGACAGCGAGCAGTGTAATAACCGCACCATTATGAGGCATCGTATCGCAACCGCCTGATGCCATTGATGCGACCCTGTGCAGAATCTCCGGTGACATCCCTATCGAGTTTGCCCAAGCGAGCCAGTCCTTGGACATGAGGTCAAGGGCAATGGACATACCTCCCGATGCAGAACCTGTGATGCCGGCTAGGGTCGTAACCGAAACCGCTTCAGAGACTAGGGGTGTACCACCGATTTTGATTCCAAGAAGGGCTGCGGCGATGGACTTGAATCCGGGCAGAGCGGCGATGACATTGCCGTAACCAACTTCGGAAGCGGTATTCATGATGGCCAAAAGCGATCCGATGGCGCCGACATTCAATGCCTTCTGCAATCCACCATCCTTAGGTATATTCTTGAAACCAAGTGCAAGGGCCAGAACAATACCAAAAACGAGGCCAATAACAAGCGACCAGATACCGATGACATTCTTCACAGCGGGCGCCATCAAGGGGAGCTTCATGCCGCTTAAAGGCGCGAGGATAGCGGGATCCCAGGTATAAACCCGTGACAGGTAATAATTGATAGCCAGGACCAGAACCAACGGCACAATCGCAATGTACCATTTGGGCAGCTTTACATCCGCTGCTTCCGCGGGCTCATTCAAGGTGTGCGCACCATATCCTTCCCCTTTTCCCATTGCCTTTCTGCGTCTCCATTCCAGATAAATCATCCCTATGATAAAGATCAAAACTCCGCCAAATATGCCGGCAATTGGCGCAGCATAACCATTTGTCCCGTAAAATGTAGTAGGGATGATGTTCTGTATTTGCGGTGTTCCCGGAAATGCGTCCATCGTAAATGTAAATGAACCGAGTGCGATACATCCGGGAACGAGTCTTTTTGGAATATTTGCCTCTTTGAAGAGGGCCGCAGCAAAAGGATAGACAGCAAAAACAACGACGAACAGACTGACGCCTCCGTAGGTAAGAATAGCACAGGACAGTACGACAGCAAGAATGGCGTGCTTGTGGCCGAGTTTCTCCATGATGGCGTGCGAGATGCCTTTAGCCAGAAGGGTATCTTCCATAACCTTCCCGAAAACGGCACCGAGCATAAAAACGGGGAAAAATAATTTTACATAAACTACCGCCTTCGCCATGAACAATTCGGTATAAGACGGCATGATTGGCAGCCCCTGCAACGCCGCAGCCAGAAGGGCGAACACAGGCGCAAATAGAATGACGGAAAACCCCTGGTATGCCATGAACATCAACAAGAAAAGACTCAACAAGATACCTAATACTTCCATTTTGAACCTCCTAAATTAGTCAGTTGACAAAATTTTACTCAGCGCGGGTGTAGCGGGTGGTACGATTATGCAACACCAATGTCGCCTGGGAACCCATACAAAGGTTCGCATTTCACGGATAGCCCTCCTTCTCTATATTGTATAGTCGCAAATAATTAGTTGTGCCACTAAAAAGTACGGAAACCTTTCGCCCATCACCTCCCCTCAATTAGTGTCATTGCGACCGCGTCATAGGCAACAATGATTTCTGATGCCGCTCTGTACCAAGTGTCTGAAAGTTAGATATTTCCTTACTAAAAAAATTGATAAACGTAAATACATTATCACAGTGTATGCCCCTAAACAATAAAATTGATGGCCTTAAATAGCATAAATTATGCGCTTATCATGTGCGCTATAATGAGAGGACTTTTCTTCAAATCATCGAGAAACAATTTGTTATACCTGCCGCGCCTGCTCCCGAATTTGGTTTGAATTTTTTATCGGATTGCATTAACATCTCATTGGTCGCAATGAGCGCACCCTAACTCATCATGTATTACTATTCTTTTTATTAATGCGTAATTGCGATTCGGGAGATCTCATTGATACCGACGAAAAAACTTAGAATAGCCGTAATAGCCTTGATTTCAATTTTTATCATAGGCACATTCGGTTTTTATTTAATTGAGGGATGGAGCCTGACCGAATCCCTTTATACGACGGTTATAACTCTTTCTACGGTTGGTTATGGGGATTTCTATCCGCAAACTGCCGCAGGAAGGCTTTTCACCGTAATCCTCGTTATTTTCGGGGTCGGCACTATGCTCTATACGATCGGTCTTCTCACCGAGACCATGGTGGACGCCCGTTTTAGATCACTTATGGGAAGGGGTAAATTGGAAAAAATGATAAAAAAACTCAATCGTCATTATATAATTTGCGGCTGTGGCAGGATCGGATACCTGATATGCAAGGAGTTATCCCAAGAGAAGATAGATTTCGTGGTTATTGACGATAACCCGGAGATCATTCAAAAAATACAAGACGAGAGCTTCATTTATTATAAGGGGGATGCGACCCAGGATAAGACCCTCATTGCAGCGGGTATAAAAAAGGCCAGGGGCGTTATCTGCGCACTTCCCTCCGATGCGCAAAATCTCTATGTCATACTTACGGCAAAAGAGCTTAACCCGGATATCTATGTTCTCTCCCGTTCCGAGGAAGTCGAATCCGAACATCGGCTTCTCAGAGCCGGTGCGGATCGCGTCATCTCTCCGTACGTCCTCGGGGGCATGAGGATGGCTATGGCGATCTCACGACCGGCAATGCTTGACTTCATAGAGATCACAACAAGGCGACAGAGCCTTGAACTCAGAATGGATGAAATCGATATCTGCCAGGGTTCGCCGGTTATCGGAAAATCTCTTGAAGAATCGGAAATCAGACAACGATACGGGCTGATTATTGTGGCCGTCAAAAAAGATTCCGGACAGATGATATTCAACCCCATGGCAAGTTACGTCATTTCTCAGGACGATAAGCTCATAGCCCTTGGTGAAGATGATAATGTGACTCGATTCGCCCAGATATGTGTTGCAGCATAGTTCACAGAAATTAGAAACTTGGAGATGTGCTACATTGATCCTACTAAGTAGGACGCAGGAGCGGCAGGGAAGGCAAAATTAGAAAAACAACATCACAGTCTTAACTATTATTGATTTATTTCGATCTCGTCATTGCATCTTTTCGCTTCTTCTTAATCAAAAAGCTCCTTTGAACCACCTTTTTCTCTGTTACATTTAGTACACAGTGCTTGGCCGTTCGATATATCGGTCTCTCCTCCAGCGGTGTGAGCCTTTATATGGTCTGCATGAAAATTGGTCCTTGTTATTTCGATACCACATTTCATACATGTACCATTGCTCTTATCAAATATTTCTTTCCTTTGTTGTGCGCTGAAGTATCTTTTCTCGTCTTTCGTTTCCGCGTTAGCAGTATTTATGATGTATTTCATCAATTGCTCAAGACAAGTTTTTACTTCAGTCGTGTCGATACGTCCACTCCTGCCGGTATTCAAATAGCACACCCATTCGTCTGAATGAATCTCATCTTTTTTCTTATAATATTCATGAATCCCTTTCGCTACTAAATGTTCTTTTCCAGACAGAGCATATCTAGGCATGAGGAAATATAGTGCAGCAAATACCCATTTTTGTGTAACGAGGAGTCGAGCTTAGCTCTTGGTAGAGTTGGTCCAAATTGACCAGTTCCTTTGTCACTCTCGACTGATAATTTAATATGGACTTCGTCTGATCAACAGCAGTCTGGCACTTCTTTTCATCAAAATCATGGGAGTCTTTCAAAAAATGCTCAAGTTTGTCATATTCATGGCGAAGCAATGGATTTTGTGTATATACAGACCTAAAGAAAATGCTTGCGAGATTCCAATGACCGTCACGAATCTTTAATCGACCCATTCCACTTTTAAATATTTCGTGTTTAGTTAGTGTTTTTATATATGGTTTATATGAACTAGAAATTGCCTTAATCTTCTCACCAATCCGCAATGGTTTAGATTTCTGAAGACGACTATATATATCTCGAATTTCCTCATCTTCATATTCTCGCATGTAGGCCATCGCCAACTCATATGAATCAAGACGCTCCTTCTTGGCTTCTGAAAGCTCTTTATATCTGAAAAAACCTGTTTTTGAGCCCTTCTTAGCAGCTTTAATTATCCAATCTTCATTATCATCACGGTACTCAAACAATGACGTCATACGTTGTTGTCCGTCTACGACATCATACTTCTCTATCGGAACACCATCATTGTCCACTTCCGAGAATACGCTCATCATAATCAAGCCTATTGGATAACGATTTAAAACGCTACTGACCAATTCTGCCTTCATAGAATCGGGCCACACTTTCCCCCTCTGATATTCCGGTTGCAAGTTTACATGCCCCTTTTTCCATAAATCATAGAACTGTTTCAAACTTCTCGTCTTCGGCTCATAACTTGGTGGCATGGCATTCCCCCTTTTATTTTTATGGTTGCTTACACTGTGCTTACACGCCCTACCATGTCTAGATCATCAAAACCACTTAAAGCCGCTGATGGCCCGTTATTGCTGGTGCCTAGGGCCGGAGTCGAACCGGCACGATACTAGGTATCGAGGGATTTTAAGTCCCTTGCGTCTACCAATTCCGCCACCCAGGCATGTCATGAAAGCAGGGAAAATTCATATTATTTTTAAAAAAACGTGTCAAGATTTTAATTGGATGGTATAACGCACACGAAGATTCTTGAATGGGAGCAGCACGGTGCAGAAAGTTGACAGACTCATTTCCGGTGGCACGATATTGGTGATGGATGACAAGGACAGTACGATCAGGAACGGCGCCGTAGCGATTAAGGGAGAGAAAATTATCGCGGTAGGAGAGAAAGAGGAGATCGAGAGCCGGTATGCCGCTTCCGACATCATTGATGCAAAGGATTCTCTCATTATGCCGGGCCTTGTCAACTGCCATAACCATGCACCTATGACATATTTCCGTGGTTTGGCGGATGACCTTGACCTCATGGAATGGTTGAACAATTATATATTCCCCGCTGAGGCGATGTTTGTGAACAAGGACTTTTCCTATCTGGGGGGGTTGCTTGCATGCGCCGAGATGATCAAGTCCGGGACTACAACATTTTGTGACATGTACATATTCGAGGATGAGGTGGCAAAGGCAGCGAAAAAGGCGGGCATGCGGTGTCTCGTCGGTGAAGTCCTCTTTGACTTTCCATCCCCTAACTTCAAGACCCCGGAAGAGGGTTTGAAATATTCTGAACTCCTCATAGAAAAGTGGGCAAATGATCCCCTGGTGAATATCTTCGTGGAGCCTCACGCACTCTATACGTGCTCTATCAACCTGCTCCAAGAGTCAAAGAAGCTTGCCGACAAATACGGTGTATACCTAGGCACACATTATCTGGAGAGCAGGCCCGAGAGAGAACAACTCACAGAAAAATTTGGAAAGAGCCCCACCCATTTCTTAAGAGACATAGGCTATCTGAACGAACGATTTATCGCCTTTCACTGCGTATGCCTGGAAGAAGCGGATATGAGGATATTCGCCGACCATCGCTGCAAGGTGGTGCATAATCCCGAGAGCAATATGAAACTCGCCTCAGGAGTCGCTCCTGTACCGGAAATGATAGACGCCGGTGTCACCGTTGGCCTGGGAACGGATGGTTGCGCAAGCAATAACAATCTGGACATGTTCCAGGAAATGGATACGGCCGCTAAACTTCACAAGGTTGCAAAGCTCGATCCAACTGTAATGGATGCGAAAACCGTGGTGCGCATGGCTACCTGTGAAGGGGCCAAGGCGCTTGGCATGGAAAACATTTGCGGTTCTCTCAAAGCCGGGATGAAGGCGGATATCATAATCATCAACTTGAACAAGCCCCATCTTACGCCGCTCTATAATGAATATTCACATATTGTTTATGCTGTGAACGGAGCCGATGTCGACACAGTACTGATAAACGGTAAGGTGGTGATGAAGAACCGAAAGCTTCTCACACTTAACGAAGACGAGATAATGGCAACGGTGGAAGAAACCGCAATTAGAATCAGGAAGCAGTTCGCAAACAATTAGCCATGAGCGATACCGAGAATAATAACCAATGCGATATCATAATCGAAGGTGGTACGCTGCTCACCATATCCGAAAACATGGATGTGATAGATAATCCTGTGATCGGCATCAAAGATGGAAAGATCGCATTCATTAAGCACAGAGATATCGATGGCGGACATTCATACACCGCAAAGAATATCCTCTCCGCTCACGGTTCTATAATCATGCCCGGGTTGATCAATACCCACACTCATTTGCCCATGGTATGTTTCCGGGGGCTTGCCGATGATCTTCCTCTCATGGACTGGCTCCATAACCACATATTCCCAGCCGAGTCAAAATTCGTGACGAGGGAAATGGTTTATAAGGGCGCCATGCTGGCCATTGCAGAAATGATTCTTTCAGGGACGACAACCTTCTGCGATGCCTATTTTTATGAAAGCGAGGTCGCCCGCGCAGCCTTTGATTCCGGTATACGGGCCGTTGTCTCACAAGGTTTTATTGATTTGCCCGCGTCAACTGCTCCCGAAAAGATTGCTGACATAGCAGAGAGATTCATAAGCAAATGGCAATCAAAATCTCCGTTGATTATCCCCGCTCTCGCGTGTCATTCGCCTTATGCGTGTTCCCCGGAAACCATCATGAGCGTGAAGGCCGCCGCACGGAGGGCAGATGTACTTTACAGCATACACCTATCGGAGACAAAAGAAGAAGTTGCCATAATGAGAGAGAAGTTCGGAAAAACACCCGTCCAGCATCTTAAGGATATCGACGTACTGGATGACAGGACACTGGCCGTTCACTGTATCTGGCTTGAAGATTATGAAATGGACATGCTGCGTTCCTTGGAAGTGAAAGTATCTCACAATCCGGAAAGCAACATGAAGCTGGCCGCCGGATGTGCGCCCGTCCCGCTTCTTATTCAAAAAGGTATCACGGTGGGGCTCGGTACAGATGGCAGCGCCAGCAATAATGATCTGGATATGTTCGGGGAGATGGGCACTGCAGCCAAGCTACACAAGGTCATGCAAATGGATTCTACAGTGATGGATGCCAAAACGGTGTTGAAGATGGCCACAATCAACGGGGCAACAGCCCTGGGTCTGGAAGACCAGATAGGTTCCATTGAACCGGGAAAATCAGCCGATATAATCATAGTAGACACAGAGAAACCGCATCTTGCACCGATGCACAGCTACTACTCACAGCTTGTATATGCCGCGTCTGGCGCGGATGTTAAAACGAGCATCATTGGCGGCAGAGTTGTGATGCATGATAGAGAACTCTTGCTGGTAGATCTGCCTTCAATCATGCAGGAGGTAAGGAGCATCGCTAAATTAATCGGGGCTAATTAATCGTTCTCTGGAGGTTGGCATATGACTGACAGGAAAATATCTGCAAAGAAGTGCATATCGGCAATTATAATTCTTCTTTTCCTCGCTCCTGCGAGTGCCTGGTCCCTTCCCCGCGAGGTTACATTCTTTCCTGGCTCTGCCCAGGTTCTTGAGGTCGCGAAAGTGAAGATGCTTCCTGAAGGAACAGAGCAGGCAAAGACTCTCATCATGCTACCCGGGCAGGCCGATCCTGACTCACTCGTGGTTCGCATAGTCAATAATGCGAAGATAAGAATCGATGACATAAGCTGGCGACAGGTAAGCCGCCAGAATGATGAGAAGATTGCAAATCTCATGAAGCAGCTTGAGAAACTGAAAGATGCGCGGAAGAATCTTCAGGCGACGATCCGCAGCCTGGATACACAGATTCAGTTCTGGCAGTTACAGACCAAGGCGAAGTTAAAGACTATGGCAGACGTTTATAATATGTCCGCAGCTATCGGCAAGAGTATCCAGAAAACCTACCAGGATAAACTTTCGAAGGAATCTGAACTCGAAAAAATCGAGAGATTAATAAAGGAGGCGCAGGATGATCTCGATCGGGCCGCAGGGAGAAAAGAAACCGCATGGGAGGTGACTGTACTTCTTTCCGGCTCGCGCGCTCCCGAAGCGACCCTCACATACACATACTCACTTGCCGGTTGCGGTTGGCACCCGCTGTATCGTCTTGAGGCAAAACCGAAAGACAAACAGATAGTATTTACATGGGAAGCAGAAATCTGGCAGAGTTCCGGCCAGGACTGGAATAATGTGAGTATCAATTTAGCTACTCTGAGGCCGCCTTCTTCTATTTCTCCGGCTGAATTAGCGCCCTGGATTATCAAACCGCGTCCTCAATACCGCAGGGAAGGAGCGAAGCAAAAGGCTCTAAAATCCGCTGCGGCTGCAGACCAAATGGAAGCGGCCCCAACTGAAGAAGCAACCGCAGGAGCCAGACAGGTTAGAGAGACCACGTATTCAATCTGGCAGATAGGCAAGAAAAACGTACCCGCCGGAGCTAAGCAGAAGGTACAGATTGCGGAAGAACTATGGCCTGCGGAATTCACATACATGGCAAGACCATCTCAGGGAAGCCAGGTATTTCTCAGAGGAAAAGTGAACCTTCCCGAAGCGAAAGACATTCCTTCCGGCAGCAGTTTATACATCGTTGATGGCGCCATATTAGGAAAACGCTCATTTGCTCTCGCCGGGCAAGAGGCGAGCATATTCTTTGGCATTGACCCACTTGTCACCGCACGGACGCAACTAATATCAAAAAAATCAGGTGAGAAAACATTCCTGCAGGACAAGCAGACATACACATGGGATTGGCGCACTGATATTCAGAATTCCAGAAATTCCCCGGTTAAGGTTGTCGTAGAAGAGCCGAATCCGCAGCCAAGGGATGAGAGAATTGCAGTAACCCTAAAGTGCGACCCTGATCCTGCGGAGAAGACCCCATCGTCATTGACATGGAACATGGATATAGCGGCCGGACAAAAGAAATCCCTATTCATGACTGTAAGGATTGAGGCGCCGAAGAACATGGATCTGGATCTTGGATGGAGGCAATGATTGTGGCCAAGAGTCGCCGGTCATTTGCCATCACAGAGGAAATTGAAGATACGCCTTTCCCTACCCGTTTTGCAACGAGACCCGGAGGGGTTTTCGAGAGAATGCTGTCAACAGCAGCCTAGAGCGCTCAATGAAAAAAAAAGGTAAAATCGATCACACCCCTGAAATGACGTTTCTCATGCGCGACCATTTCCTTAAACCCTTTGCGCCGGTACTCCGTCAGAGGATTGAAAAAATCAGCGCGACGGAGCGACACATTACGGGTGGACGCATGTCGCTCGCGGATTTTGCCTCCGGTCATGAATACTTCGGACTCCATCGCGACGGAAGCGATTGGGTGTTTAGAGAATGGGCACCCCATGCCACTGCTATTTTTCTCATTGGCGATTTCAATAGCTGGCGCAAGGATCCGGAATTTGCCCTCTCTCGAATCAGTGAAAGCGGCAACTGGGAATTAAGGCTACCGGGCAGCAAACTGAATCACGGCCAGCTTTATAAACTATCTTTGCATTGGCCGGGCGGACACGGTGAGCGCATTCCCGCCTATGTGCGCCGCGCAGTCCAGGACCCGCACACCAAGCTCTTCGCCGCCCAGGTATGGGAACCTGACACAGTATACCAGTGGCGTAAGGAGTCCTTCCATCCGAGACCGGAAGCGCCGATGATCTACGAAGCACACGTAGGCATGGCCCAGATCGAGGAGAATATCGGAACATTTAACGAATTCAGAGACAAAATCCTGCCCCGTGTCGTCGATGCCGGATACAACACTCTGCAACTGATGGCCATCCAGGAACACCCGTATTACGGTTCATTTGGTTATCATGTCTCCGGCTTTTTTGCCGCCTCCTCCCGTTTCGGCACGCCGGAGGAGCTGAAAGCCCTGATTGATGCCGCACATGAAGCGGGCATTTCGGTTTTCATGGATATTGTGCACTCCCACGCGGCCCGCAACGAACAAGAAGGTATAAGCTGTTTCGATGGCACGTCTTACCAGTATTTTCATAATGGCCCGCGGGGTTTCCACTGGGCATGGGATTCCCGTTGTTTCGATTATGGCAAGCCTGAGGTCCTCCATTTTCTCCTCTCCAACTGCCGATACTGGCTGGATGAATACCACTTCGACGGCTTCCGCTTCGATGGTGTTACAAGCATGCTTTATCTTGATCATGGATTGGAGAGGATATTTAACTCTTACCAAGACTATTTCGGAGAGAACGTCGATGATGATGCCCTGGTGTATCTCACTCTGGCCAACAAGGTCATACACACCGTGCGTCCTAATGCCGTCACCGTCGCTGAAGACGTAAGCGGCATGCCGGGACTCGCCGTGCCCATTGAAAAAGGCGGCTATGGCTTTGATTACCGTCTCTCGATGGGTGTCCCCGATTACTGGATTAAGCTTGTCAAGGAAATGCCCGACGAGCAGTGGCCTATCGGGAGCCTGTACCATGAACTTACCAATCGTCGTGCAGACGAGAAAACCATAGGCTATGTTGAATCCCATGACCAGGCGCTGGTCGGCGACAAGACGCTTATCTTCCGGCTCATAGATGCAGACATGTATGAAAACATGAGCGTGTTTAAATCCAATTTAAGGGTGGAGCGCGGGATGGCCCTCCACAAGATGATCAGGCTGGTCACTCTGGGTACTGCCGGCAGCGGTTACCTGAACTTCATGGGCAACGAGTTCGGCCATCCGGAATGGATCGATTTCCCCCGCGAGGGCAACAACTGGTCATACAGGTATGCGCGCCGCCAGTGGAACCTGCGCGATGACAAGAACCTTCGCTACCGGTTTCTTGCCGA